>Ga0209284_10005659_pt1 | contig 12732 bp, 19 predicted proteins | sample FRY03_FD_187211 | JGI IMG/M metagenome (GOLD analysis project Ga0209284, IMG submission 187211) | Freshwater microbial communities from Lake Fryxell liftoff mats and glacier meltwater in Antarctica - FRY-03 (SPAdes) (version 2) | ecosystem: Environmental > Aquatic > Freshwater > Ice > Glacier... | reverse complement strand
TCAATTGACTTTGCACAACGTGGAGCGAACGCAATAGGCGAAATTTCAGACGTTGTATTTTCGATTAAAAACAACAATCTTAAAAAAGGTTCGGTTGAAGAACTTAGGGCAGCAAAAAACCAATTCCGAATTACAAAAGCATTGCAGTTAGCACAAGCGGGCATAGATGCACGCAAGGCAATCAATGCGACTTTAGCCGTTTCTCCCTTAACGACCTTAGGCGTTCCAAACCCAGGTGCAATCAAGGCTTTAGTTTTTACCGCCATAACATCGGCAGCTAACATCGCAAAGATAGCAGCTACTCGATTTACTGGCGGTGGTGGTGATGGCGGTGGCGGTGGTGGCGCTCCAAGTGTAACACCCCCAAGCATTCCAAGCCCGACAGAGGTTTCAGGTGGGCAAACGGGTGACGTACCAAGCACATTGACCAACGGACAAAGCAACATTAAAGTAAATGTAGTAGATAGCGACATTAAGGCAAGTCTAGCTAATAGCGAAAGGGTAAATGTAACCTCATCTATAGGCTAAACGCAAACAATCAATCCGTTTATACTCTAAAGGTAGATGGATAATCTATACAAAATTCAGGTTTACGAGGACGATGACACGGGAATGGACTTTAATTCCTTTGTTGACTATCCTGCGAGCATGAAAAACTACATCGCGTTTGCAAAAGATTTGGTTAAATACGAATTTAACGAAGACAAGCGCACTGTAACGGGGGTAATGATTTCAGTAGGCACTCCGATATTCAGAAACGACAAGGAATTGGGTGACCATTACGTATTGTTCGATGCTCCAACGGCTGCCTTAATGGTACGCAAATGGATGCGAAACGGTTTTAGTCAAAACTCCAATATACAGCATAATCCAAAAGATATTTCAAGCGATAAAGCAACACTTCAATACGTGTTTGCGTGTTCAAATAGTGATGATAAATTACCTTCCATTCCGCAAGTATTTGAAAAGATGCGATTGATGGATGGCACAATATTCGCAACTTACCACATTCACAATGACGAAATGTGGAGTGACGTAAAGCAAGGAAAATTTGGTGGTTTCTCACCTGAAGGATGGTTTGATAAAGTAAAAGTAAATGTAACCAAAAAAGTAAAAATGAGTAAAGACAAAAAGAGCGTTTGGGATACGCTAAAGACCTTCTTTGACCAAGATGAAGCGTCGGGAAATCCTGCAAAATTTGCTACAGCAACGACAGCTGATGGCACAGTACTATCCTATGAAGGTGAAATAGCTGAGGGTGTTCAATTCCTGATGGAAGTGGATGGAGAATCTATTCCAGCACCTGAAGGAGAGCACCAAGTAACGACCGAAGATGGTTTAGTTTTTATTGTTCAGTTAGATGGCTCAGGTGTTATCACTGCCATTGAAGAGTTTATTGAGTCAACTGAAGATGTACAAGCTGAGGTTATGAGCAAAATGATTGCCAAATTTATGGCACGATTTGACGCACAAGATGCGAGGATTGTTTCTTTGGAGTCATCTATTGACAAATTCAATGCACACTTTGAATCAATATCAAAGGGAGAAAATTTTAACCACAAAGGCAAAGTTATTACTGTGCCAACAACAAAAATGAGTATTTCACAATTACTAAAAAATAAAACGAAATGAGTATCAAAGTATTATTAAAGCAAAAATACAACATCGATATAAAAGATGTTGTAGAGAGAGTAGAACTAGCAAATGTTGCTTCACGAAAGCGTGCAAACTTCGACTATGACGTGTCTGGTTTACCAGCGTTCACGGACAACACATTACCTGACATCAAAACGGATTTGATTGCAAACTCCGATTTCTTAGCTGATTTGACGCTTGAAACGGGAATCAAAGGAACGCGAGAAATTGCGCTTTTGAATGCCAATGTTGTGTTGAAAGCGAAAGTTGGTTGTACAACATCTCCTGATGGGGCGGTTGTATTCACTGACAAAGCGTTAACAACGGTATTGCTTCAAGCTGGCGTTGAGTTTTGTAACGAGGACTTGAATGGTAAGATGACGCAAATCTTGAATACCCTAGGCACTGCCACTCAGAACGGTCAACTGCCTGCAGATTTGGAAACAATCTTGATGGCATACTTGACAAAATTACTTGCAAGAAAAGCGCAACGCGTTGTCATTCTTGGCGACACAACGTCTTTGGATGCTGAACTTGCATTGTTTGATGGCTTGGTTAAGAAAATTGAAGCTGATGCAACCGTTGCAAACTTCACTTCAGGAGCGGTTGCAATCACTGCCGCAAACGCTTATGGTTTAGCTTATGGCGTTTTCAAAGCAATTAACCCTGAGTTGATGGATAACGGCATGCCTGTTACATTATTTATGGGGCGTTCAGCTGCATTGTTTGTATTGGAGTCGTGGAATGCTGCGAACCCATACACACAAGTTTCCGTTCCTGCTGGTGGTACATCAATGAGGTTTACGCTTCCATTGACAGACATCGAGGTTAGAACACTTCCTGAATTGAATGGTTTGGATAAAATGTTCGCAATCCCAATGTCTTTGGCTTACTTGGGCGTTGACCTTGAAAGCGACATGGAGTTGGTTATCAAATATGACGACTACAACGACAAATTGAAAGCAGAAGCGTCTTTTAGATTGGGTACTGAGTTCATCTTTGGTAAGTATTTCACTGAATTAATCTTAGCATAATGTGTGAGATTCTAAGCGGACTAGCGTCCGTATGCGATGACGCAGGAGGAATACAAACATGGTACGCGGTTTCAACAAAAGAAATAGCTTCTACCACTGTTGTTGGTGGGTTGGTTACTAGCATCACAATGAATGCGGGCAAATTTGCCTATCCATTCAATGTAGAAATGGAAACGAGCAACTTCACTGACAAAGCGATTGGCGAGCGTGCCAATTCAGCGTATGCACGTGAGCAAGCTGCGACAATCAAAGTATCGGGTAACACCGCTGAAATGATTGTGGCAATAGAGGATATGTGTAAAGATAGAGTAACGTTATTCGTTAAGTTGAATGACGGGTCTATGGAGGTTGCGTTCTTGGAGAATGGTGCGAAGTTAAGCGATGAGCGTGACACGGGTACAGCATTCGAGGACTTCAATGGTAACACATTGACAGCTGCAGGCAAAGAGAAAAGCAAAGCGCCAAAAATCGGTGAGTCTTTAGTTCTTGCTTTGTTGCCTTAGTATAATATTTAGTTAATTTATAAAAAGGGTGGGTCGTTTGCCCGCCCTTTTTTTTATCTTTGTATCTATGATATTACTACGCAAAAATGTTGATTGTTTAATATGCTTAACGTTGGCAGAACTAGCTATTGAATCTTTACCAAATCACTGGCTATTTGTATTTGAAAAGGAACAATCGCAAGGTCGCTTAGATTACACGTACTTTCAGCAATTCGTTGACGTATCGGAGAGTAGCGAATACTTCAACCTATTTCAGATTCATGAAGGTGTAAACATCAATATTCCTTTGCTTGGCGACTATTTTTATCGAATATATCAGATGCCAAACAGCATAAGTATAGACCCATTGCAAGGGCATTTAGTTGAACTTGGCAAGATGCGATTGATTGATGCTGTTATTGATACGCCTACATTTAATTCAACCACAAATCGAAAAATCCATGCAGATTAAATCACTATACCGAAAAGCTGAAAAAGCCGAGCCACTAGAAAAACTTTATAAGTCTGGTTTGATTACTTGGGGCGCAGATAATTTGTACCCTCAGAAATTAAATTCGATGTATGCTGAATGTAGCGTACATGGTGGCATAATCAATCAAAAGGTAAAATTCATTACAGCTGGTGGTTTAACCGTTGAAAATGCAGACGCTAGTATTCTTGAAAATGGCGGCCGTGAGTACACATATAAAAGAATAGTTCAACACTGCGCATTAGATTATGAAATTAGCAACTCGTTCGCTATACTATACCAAAAGTCTTTGTTAGATGGCAGATGGTATGCAACTCCGATTGACTTCGAATTAGTAAGGGTCACGGAAAATGATGTATTTTATGAACTTTCTGACGATTGGAGCGTATCACAACAGTCGGTTGAAAAGACCAATTTTAGGCGGATTAAAAACATCACTAAGGTTGACTTAAAAAATGATACTCAGTGCCTATTGAGATACGCGACACCCTCGAAACAACGATTACTTAAAGTTAATAAAAAGAACTTAATCACTTTAAATTACTATCCAATTGTTGAATATTCTGGAGCTATAACGGATATTCTCTCAGCTATCGAAATGAGTTTCTTTACGTATTCAGAGGTGGTAAATTCATTCAAGGGCGGCACGTTTATTTCTTTGGGTAATGGCTATACTGAAGACGATGGTAAGCGTAAGGAAGTGCTTGACAACCTCAAAGAAGATTCGAGCGACCGTGAAACGCAAGGCGGTTTAGTGGTTGGTTTCCATGACGGAGCAGACCGCAAACCTGAGATATTACAAATCAACGGCACTGATTTACACCTAAGATACGACCAAGCAAAGAAAACGGTTCGTGATGCTATATTGGTTGCACATTCAGTAATAAGCCCTACATTGTTCGGAATACTTTCTGAGTCTATGTTTGGCAGTAAAGAAGAAATGGAAATCGCTTACACATTACTCCAAGAAAACTATGTGAAAGCACGTCAAGAAGCGTTGACAGATGCTGTGAATTTTGCTGAAAAAAAACTCAATGGGTTTGCTGGTAAAATTGTTCTCAATAGCTACGAGTTACCATTCATGGTTAAGCCTATCACAACTCCCGTAGCGTTAAGTAAAGCTATTTCTGACGAGCGCATACTTGCTGAATTTAGTAAAATTGGACAATCTAAAGAATCCTTTAAGATACTTGACAGCAGGTCATTTGACTTTACCGATAATGAAGATGAGTTTTGTGCGCAGTACTTCGATAATGATTCGTTTGCTGTTGGACTTACTGACGAGCAAAAGATTATTATCAAAATGATTGCGGACAATGAAAGTTACGGGTCAATCTCCAAAGCCATCGGAAAGGGCGGTGCATACCTATCTAACATATTAATCAAACTTGGAAACTTGGGTTTAATCTCAAAGGATTGGAAGGTAACAGATAAAGGACAAAGTTCGGTCGTCACACGTGCTGAGGTTAGTGTATTATATTCTTATGACAAGAAACGTAACGCTCCTGAATTGGTTATTGGTGGTGTTTCACGTCCGTTCTGCAAGACTTTGATTGCACTAGACAGATTATACACTAAAATAGAAATAGATGCCTTAGGCGCAGCCGTTGACCGCAATGTTTGGGACTATCGCGGTGGTTGGTATCACAACCCCGACACAGACAGAAACACGCCTACTTGCAGGCACGAATGGAGACAGAATTTAACCGTTAAAATAAACTAATATGTCACACTTAATCAACATCGAGTTCGCTAAAAAGAACGGCTACATGAACACCAATGTTAGGGATAGCGTATTGTCTACTATTTTAACGCGCGTGCAGGACTTGAAGTTGCGCCCTATTCTTGGAACGAGCTTCTTTAACCGATTGATTGAGGGTGTTACCTTGAATAACCTAAATGAATTTGAAATAGCCTTACTGAATGATTATATTGCTAAATACTTGATTTCTGCTATTGATTATAAAGCGGTTTTGCATTTACATACTGAGATACGAGCGAAAACAGTAGGTCATTTGAACGACACGAGTATTCAGAGCGCAGACGAAAAGGGCTTATTGAAGTTAGAGGATAGCATTCGCAAGGAAACCGAACAATATAAGATATTAATGATTGGTCATTTAAGGGATAACGCATTGCTATTTCCAACGTATAATGAATATCTTTGCTCATTCGAGAACGTATCACCACAAAAAGACCAAAGTACAAAACCTAATATATTTTTTCGATGAGCAAATCAGTGAAATTAGCGCAAAAAACGATAACCAAAATAGACAAATACTTTGAAAACAAGCATCAACAAGATTCGCCAGGAATTAAAAGAACTGAGCGACGCGATAATTCCAATAAATAGTTTCTTTTGGGGTGATTTACACCGTGCTGAGAAGGAAAACGAATTGCAATACCCTGTTTTGGTTGCCTATAAAACGACATCAGGATTCGCAGACAACCTAAGCAATGTGACTTTGGTTCTTGAGGTGGCGGATTTGCACTATTTAGACCCGAAGATTGACTTGAACGATATTGAGAGCGACACGGAGCAATGGCTTCGCGTTATTTTTAACGTTATAAACAAGTCCGTTCGGTGGAAGAGAATGGGTAAAGTTACTGCATTAAGCACGACTGAAGCGTTCAGGCATAATATGAACGGTGATGTCGTTGCTGGTCACAGAATAACGATACTTTTTAGCCGTAGAGAATTAAGCGGCATTTGCCAACTTCCAATAGTTGATTATGACTTTGAGGGTGATGTACCCTTACCGCCTTCGGATTGTTTAGTCGCGACTTATTCGCTTACGTTAGATAATGTTGTTGTTGATTCAGGCAGTATTCCAAGTGGTGGTAGTGAATCTATTCCTATTGATGCGTTTATTCCACCGTGCCCACCGTTTAACGATGTAACAGTAAACATTAACGCTTCGTTATTTCAGACCCGTGCTAGTGGTCAAGTTTCAAATGTCGTAGTCCAACAAAACGATATTAATGTTGGTTCATTGGTTGGCAATATATGGACAATACCGTCATGCCCAACGTTTACAGATGTTATAGTGAATATAAACGGGCTGTTATTTCAAAATAGAGCAAGCGGGCAAACGTCAAACGTTGTAGTTCTACAAAATGGCATCAATGTAGGTTCTTTGGTAGGCTCAGAGTGGATTGTACCACCGTGCCCAACGTTTACAGATGTTATAGTGAATATAAACGGTCTGCTATTTCAGACCCGTGCTAGTGGGCAAACGTCAAGCGTTGTTGTAAAGCAAGGTGGCGTGAACGTTGGCTCATTGGTAGGCTCAGAGTGGATTGTGCCCGTACCGGCAACGCTAGGCAGAATGCCTATTAAAACATTCCAAACAACATCATTCACTACGGGTGACGATGGGAGTACTCAAAGGGGCGCGGGTGTTAGTTTGTTGGTGTTACCTTACAATAACCCGCACGGAAACACGACTAGATTCACTGCACTTGACGGCACGCAAACCTACACAAACAGCGTTGCGGTTGATTGGTTAACTTGGAACACAACCACAAACACGGCCTTATTAACGTACTTTGGTAGTGACGTTATTGGCGTAAGTAGAAACTTTCAGGCTGGTATTGACCATATCGCAACGCTTACAATCGCGACCTTGACGGATTGGAGAATGATAAATAAAAATGAACTGATATTCATTTGCGAGGACGAAACATCCTACAACTCAATTGACTACGCTCCTTTTAATATAGGCGCTCTAGTTATAGGCACATCAACGAACAGCGCCACAAATAGATTAAGTCGCACAACAGGTGGTGGACTGACGTCATATGGCAAAACAACAGGTATGCGCACCCTCGCAGTAAGAGTAGGCACGGTAACTGGCACAGTAATAACTTAAAATAAAAATAAGAAAATGAAAAAGTACGTATTTGATAATTTTGAGGGTGAAATTATTGACCCGATAATCACGGGCTTGCAGTGGCTAGACACATTCGGAAGCACAACTATAAAAGTATTTGCAACGCTCCAAACTCCAGACGGCTCAAAATTTGGCGTTGAAATAGGTGTATTCACTTATGGTGTAACCTACGAAGATGCAGACGTTATGGCTTGGGCTGTAATCGCATTGGAAAATTACCTACTTTTACCCTAAAATAATGAAAAATTGAAACCTTATTATTTAGGTATAACAATGCGAAAAATCAAAATCAACCTCGTTTTTATGCTATCAATATTGTTTTGGGTTGCTTCCTATAATATTTGGCAAATAACAGATGGTTGCGTGTATTATATTAGTACGGCTCAGGTGATACTTGTCGCTTCGTACATTATACACACCCGAACATTTGGCATTCACCACGTCATTAGCAGGGCGTTTGTCTTTATCGCTATTAGTAACCTTGCAGACGAGATATTATTTGAGCGAAACATTGCAGGATGGAACGAATTTATTGTTTTATTTATTTTTTTAATCTATTCAATTTACAAATGGAAAATTACGAAATACTCAAATGGCTGAAGATGCTCGGTTTCGAGATTGCAATGTTTATCGCTGGGTTATTCGGAGCATTCGTCAACACTAATAATTTAAAGAACTTGCGACCTTTCGAGCGTGTCGGTTTGATTATCTCAGGTGGCTTAATAGCGAACTACATTACACCTATTTTTGCTGACATTCTTTTTTTAAATGATTCAACACGTGGAGGGATGGCATTCATTGTAGGTTACATGGGTATGACCAGTATTGCTTACATTGTGGAATACGTCAAAGAAAAACTTAATATCAAAAAAGATGAAATTCAAGGAGAAATTTAAAAACAGCCCGAACCAATCAGGCGTATTAAAGCCGAAAGGAATTATACTACACGACACAGCGGGCTCATACGTGGGCGGTGTGGCTTGGTGTGCGAATCCTGCGAGTAAAGTTAGTTATCATTGTATTGTGAATGTTGATGGCGAGCGCACTACGCTTGTTGGCGACACGTCAAAGGCTTGGCACGCAGGAAAGTCATCTTTTAAGGGTGTTAACTTTTGCAACTCCTTCATGCTTGGAATAGCAGTATCGGGAAGCACTAAGACACGCGATTTAACGAATGAGGAAACGCAATCTGTAGCTGAGTGGTGTATCGGAAAAATGAGGGCTTACGGCTTCGGAATTGACATGATTACGACACATGCAATTGTAAGCCCTGGTCGAAAAATTGATGTGAGCGTTAAGGCTTATAACGAAATTATCGAAAGAATTAAATCATTGATAAAATAAAGTAGTACATTTGTTTTCTTCTTAGTTGTGATTGTTTGTATTGTTTGGGAAAGAGGTGTAATAAATACACCTCTTTTTTTTATGCCTTATTTAGAATGAATATAAATTACACTTTATTTTTCAATTATGTGCAGCGTATTCAAAAGTTAGTGTATCTTTGTACCAACAAACAAACAAAAAACTATTTATCATGAAAAATTTAACGATTACATCAGCGCAAAATAAAGTAGCAAAAATGCTAACTGCAAAAACGCTTAGAAAAAACACCGTTGTTTACGGCTGGATTCAAGAAATGATTAACGGCCGCAAGGAGTTTAGACCCGTTTACACGATGGGGAGCACTTGGAAGTATAGTTCATTACACGACAAAACAAGCGAATTGACCGACGTTCTTAAGATAATGGGCGTTGAGTTCAGTCAGGGCAATGACGCTGCTAGAGGTGGGCAAACGGGCGTATTTGTGCGCATCACAACGAAGATTAAAAAGGTGAAATTAGTAGCAACAGTTTAATAACAAACAAAAACAATTTATTATGAATGAGATAATGTTTAAAACACTTGACAAAATGAAGAATGATTTTTCTTCAAACGAATTTAGCAGAATAGCCAAAAGGTTCGGATTGAGTAAAAGAGCCATCGCAAATGGCGCAATTGCAAATTTTTTAAAAATAAACGCTATTCCTGGAGATTCGATAAGATTATGGACAAAAAAACATAGCGACCATAACTATTTTAAAGTAGATAAATCAGATGAGATATTATCTGCCATTAATTTACTAAAAGATAATGGCTATAAGGTGTTAAAGCAGGTTTCTGATTGGATAGATGCTTAATTAAAAATAACAAAGAATCATGCTAAAAAGAATAAACAACGGCACTCACGACACGACATGCGAAGTGCAATACTCAATCGAGCATACTCAGGTTAACGAGTGGACAATAACCGCCCGTGTCAAGTATCTGAATGTAAGCGAAGATTGGACGGCGAAGGTTAAGGGTTATGCATTCCTTGACAAATTACGCTCGATGGCTACTATTGAGCAATCGGATTCGCTCGATGAGATAATGTGGGATTCTATTTATGATAAAGTTGAGATGTGGGCAACTGAATTATACGACACTGAGCAAGTGAGGTGTAACGCTTGCAACGGGCAACAGATGCAATCATTCGAGGACGACAGAGGTTCTGATGAGTACACGGGTGACCAATGCGAGCAATGCAACGGCACGGGCGAATGTAGTTATAATATTAACAACCAAAATAAGTAAACATGAAAGCACTTCAGAACGTTAAAGTTACACACGCTAAGAGCTTGTTATTCGGGCGCACTGGTCGCATAATGACAGTCAACAGCACAATGGCGACCGTTGACTTCGGTAATGGCGTTGCACAAGCTATGTTCAAATGGCAAATAGAGCCAACGACACGATACACGGATATGACAAAGAAACAGCCCGTATCACAGCGGCAAAAGATTCAGAATAAGCACGATGAGTGTAAAGGCGTAAACACGTCAGCTGCGCTTGTTATGGTGAAGTTTTGCGAGGATTTACTTAAATAAACTAAAACAAGAAAACATGATTTATCGCGACCATTTTCAGAACTACAAAAGGTATTTAATACCAAAGGCGCAGCTTATAATTGCTGATATCCCATACAACTTAGGAAACAATGCCTACGCATCAAATCCAGCTTGGTATAAAGATGGGGACAACGCAAATGGGGAAAGTGCTTTAGCGGGCAAAAGTTTCTTTGATACGGATGAAGATTTCAGACCAGCTGAGTTTATGCACTTTTGCAGCACTATGTTAAAATCCGAAAAGAAAAGCGTAAAGGTAGAAGGTGAGGCAAGGGCAAAAGGTGACGCTCCATGTATGATTATCTTTTGCGCTTTTGACCAGCAAATGTATTTAATTGAGCTAGCTAAAAAGTACGGATTAAATAATTACATAAATTTAGTTTTCCGCAAAAACTTTTCCGCTCAGGTGCTTAAGGCAAATATGAAGGTAGTCGGAAACTGCGAATATGGTTTAATTCTATATCGCGACAAGTTACCGAAATTCAGAAATAAAGGTAAAATGATTTTTAATTGCATGGATTGGCCGCGAGATGGAGAAAGTGAAAAAATACACCCAACGCAAAAACCTGTTGAATTATTAAAAAGGCTAATCGAAATATTTACTGATGATGGTGATGTTGTTATTGACCCATGCGCTGGAAGTGGTTCTACTATTGTAGCGGCTGAAAGATTAAATAGAAAAGGCTTTGGATTCGAAATAAAAAAAGAATTTTGGACAAAGGCAAATCAATGGATTGAAGAGGAAAAGCAAACTAAAAAAGATATTGCGGAGTTTGGATTTGCAAAAGCTAAAATAGAAAAAGCAGCACCGACATTGTGGACGGTTTAGGTATCTTTTTACTCGATTTTATTAAAGTAGTATTAATTAAATAAAAATAAAAGTATGGGATTTTTCAGCAGTATTATTAGTTCGGCGGTAAAAGTAGCAATTTCGCCTATTGCAGTGGTTGTTGATGTGGTCAAAGTCGTAAAAGGTGAAGAGCCCGAAACCACAAAGGATTTATTAAGTAGCGCAGGTGAGGACTTAAATGACGCAATAGACGAGGTTACGGGCGGATAGACTTAAACGCGAGTGGGTAATTCACTGCAATCGGTTGTGACGGACACCGACATTAAACTAAAAACGCATTAGCTTGGAGAAGCTCGCAGCCCACTCGTGTTTATTCCTTATTTAGAATCATTCTAAACTGCGATTTATGTGCAGCGTATTCAAAAATACATTACTTTTACGGTAACAAAAAAAATGATTATGGAAAAAGAAAAAATGTTATTACCAAAAGAAAAGGCACTTGAAATTTTAAATAAATTTATTCCATTAACAAGAATATTTGATTGTGAAAATGGATGGAGTGATGATTTATGCAACGCACAAGATGCCGCACTAATAGTTGTCGATATTATTTTAAATGATTTAGGCGCGAAAGATTGGGCTAATGATGAAATAACAGGCACTAACTATTGGATGCATGTTAAATATGAATTAGAATCAATAAAAAATATTTAATCATGCTACTAACTAAAGAAATTCAAGAGCAATGGTTAATCGACTACGGCAAGACGCACACGGTTGACGAAATGCAAGCCTTCTGCGATGGCATAGATAAACTCGCTCAGTATATTCAAGACAAGCACCGCGAAGGCGTGGCATCCAAAGTTGCTCAAAGTGAACAGCAATGGCGAAATAAATAATTACAATTTAAAAACAACATCATGAAAAAGATTTTATTCCTTAGCCTAGTATTATATTCGTGCTCCTCGCAATGGCATATTAACAGAGCAATAAAAAAAGACGGGTCAATTCTGAACCAGTACAACGACACGATACAACTCAACCGCATTGTTTATGATACAATTTTCGGTGCTGATGGTGATACAATTGCAATCATTCAGAGAGTAGAGTATTACGACACCATTATACAAACTAAGTACGTCAAAGGTAAAACGCGATTCGAGTTTAAATTCCAGCGTGACAGTTTACTCCATGTATTGAAAATGGAGCGACAATTCACCAAACAAAACAAAGTAGATAACAAGTTTAAAGCCGACAGCTTGCAGCACTTACTAAAAATGGAGCGACAGTTCACGAAACAGAATAAGTCAAATAAGCGCGCTGAGAAGGTTAATTCAAGGCAAGACAACAGAACGCTAAGGGCTAGCAATAAAACGCTCCTATGGTGCTTATTATCGCTATTATTAGGCATATGGGTAGGCGTTTTTCTAAAGATGCGCTCAGATGTCGTGTATTTCCGTGAATTAGATAAAAGAAAACAATAA
>Ga0209284_10005658_pt1 | contig 12732 bp, 10 predicted proteins | sample FRY03_FD_187211 | JGI IMG/M metagenome (GOLD analysis project Ga0209284, IMG submission 187211) | Freshwater microbial communities from Lake Fryxell liftoff mats and glacier meltwater in Antarctica - FRY-03 (SPAdes) (version 2) | ecosystem: Environmental > Aquatic > Freshwater > Ice > Glacier... | reverse complement strand
CCCACAATTTCTTTCTAACTGCACCGCAGATGCCGTGAAGTCTGCAGCAGCAGCAATAAAGGCTGGTCATTTAATCGCTTTTCCTACCGAGACTGTTTATGGCCTTGGCGCAGATGCAACAAATAAAGAGGCAGTGGCGCGCATTTATGAAGTGAAATCTCGCCCCGCCGATCATCCTTTAATTGTTCACATTGCGTCAACCAACGAAATGCAAAAGTGGGCAATTGACATCCCAATATTTGCAATCGCACTCGCACGTGATTTTTGGCCAGGTCCCATGACCTTAATTTTGCGCCGCTCACAACTAGTGAAAGATTTTATAACTGGTGCACAAAATACTGTTGGTCTGCGCGTTCCAAACCACAGCCTTGCACTTGCCTTGCTAAATGAATTTTTAAAAATTGGTGGCGCCGGAATCGCAGCCCCTAGCGCCAATCGTTTTGGTCGCGTTTCACCAACAACAGCCCAAGCGGTGCAAGAAGAAATCGATGAATTCTTATCTGAAAAGGATTCGATTTTAGATGGCGGCCCATGTGTTGTCGGCGTTGAATCAACCATCATCGATTGCACAGGCGATGCCCCCCGAATTTTGCGCCCCGGTGCAATCTCAGCCGAAATGATTGAAAGATCAACAGGTTTAATAATTAGTGATCATAGAATCGAAGAAATTCGTGTAAGTGGTTCACTTGAAAATCATTACGCACCGGCTGCAAAAGTAATTCTTTGCGATATTCCGACATCTGGCCAAGGCTTTATTGCAATGGCCAGCCAAGAAACTCCCGAAGGCGTAATTCGCTTGGCTTCTCCTGCAAATAGCGATGAATATGCGCGAGTTCTTTATTCAGCCCTTCGCAGAGCAGATGAACTCGGATTAAGCGAAGTTGTTGCAATGCAACCCGTTGGAATAGGCATTGAAGTTGCTATCCGTGATCGCCTATCCCGCGCCGCTAATGGGCGCTAAGCCAGTAATTTAGGCTGGCGCCAGCACCTTTATTCCCAATCGCACTAGCGCCTTAGTGTCGAGTTTTAGTTGTTCTGGTGAGTGAAGCTCGCATTAAAGAACAGTGGCTCGAAATGAGTTTGATAGTTTTCTCTGCCCATGTAGTTTCGGCTTTGTTAGCATTTGTAAGCGAACTAACTGCCTGTTGCCACGCACTTGGAACCCTTTTTAGTACGTCGTCAACAATTGATATCAATTCATCGGCCTCTATTCGTATTTGCACTGCAAGCTGCCTCCAGTCTTTTCCGGCGATCTCGTACATCCGCTTTTCCTTATAAATACTCATCGCCATTTCCGCGTTGTATCGGGAAATGCTCCCTTCAGGCACATTGCGCCGTTCCGAGACAATGTATGGCAGGGTGGTATTAAGGTCATAAAGGGGCGCAAGGCGCACTTGTGACCCGGAGAGCAGCAGGCTGTAGTTCTTGGCATGTGCATCAGTATTGCCAATGGCCCAAGCATAAGCGAGCGCTGAAATGAAGTCGCGGATGGCATCTTCGCACTTGTCGATGGGAAGTTCTTTGCGGAGTAACTTGGAGATGGCTTCAGGGCTCGGTCCATTATCCACTTGATATTTGGATTCGGGAGGCAATCCGAGAGCCTGACACAAATCTTCTTGGTGGATGCGCCGCAATTCGCCAGCGATAAATGTGCGGTCGTAGCGCTCGATGACCAATACGGTGTGCTGGCCAATATGCTCGATGCCGCTTCGGGCAACATCGAGCCCTACAAGCAATCCAGCCGAAAGTGAGAGATGTTCGCCGATTGCCTGATGCGCTAAATCGGGAATTGTCGGTTTCAAGATATGTGTGCTGGGAGCGCTTCCATAAGGTTTGGACCAACCATTCGCTGTGCGATGGAGCGCAATCTTTGCCTGCGCTCCTGCAAGAGAGAAGTATCCGACCGCGCGCCCCGCACTCCATTGGGTTGGTGTCGCGGCTAGTTCATCGACTGTTTTTTCCATCTCGCTGGCAGATATTGCTTGGTAGCCACTTTTTGGCTCACCTATCTCTGATGCGCGTAGAAAGCGAACCGCTCCCGCAACGTCTGACCCAACGTGTTCGAGAATTGCAAATGGGCTCTGTGCGGATACTTGGAAGATCTGTGCCCACCGTTTCAAGATTTCAGGATTATCCGGAAGGAGCCCGCGCAACCAGGGCCTAATTTTCTTATCAGTGTGTCGCTTTATTGGTTTTGGTATTGATACGGACAATGGAGTGGTGTCAGGGTTGTTCATGTATTGATCCGTGTATTCGAAGGTCAGCGCTCCATGACGGTCCATGCTTAAGTTGCCAGCTAGATTACCTTCCAGAAGGACATCAAGTTTCCGACTCATGGTTGTGTGCGGCGAGCGGCTGCTAGCGCATCGAGATCTACGTGAGTGACGATTACGCGTGCACTGGTTCGTCGCCTGGCACTCGCTTTGACCACACTCTTAGTGCCGCCCGTCTTTTCTTTTGTTATCACTGTGGCACCTCTACGCCGAAGTCGACTCATCTTTGTAGAGGTTTTACCCGCACTTAACACAATATCTTTTTGCAAGACGGATGAAAGGCGCAGTAAGAGATGCAGCGTTGGATTGCCATTGCCTGCTTCAATATTTGCTAGGGTCTTTCGGTTAACTCCAACTTGTGTGGCCAGTTCATTTTGGCTTAGACCAGCCGTTGTTCGGGCACCACGAACCGCATTACCCAACTGGCTTGAGGTTAGGATCTTGGTCATAATGCGCTCCTTTCGATGTGAAGTATACTACCCAATACGGTAATGTGAAGTATACTACCCAATACGGTAATGTGAAGTATACTACCCAATCGTTACATGATAGCTAAATTAAACCAGTAATTTACGCTGGTGCCAGCACCCTTATTCCCAATCGCTCGGCGCTTATTTTCATAGATTTATCATAAGTAATAATTCCAAATATCAAGTTTTGGGTAAATAGCGCACTTGCAACATGAATTGCATCCAATGAACGCAGCGTTGTCGAGGCAGTAAATGATTCTGCGATTCGTATAACAGCATCGTTTATAGGCACGAAGAAGAACTGAGCCAGCACATCTTGGGCGTTGTCAACTGCTGATGGCGCACTCCTTTGCACCGTACGAATTATTTCAACTCTAGAAATAATCGAGGTAGTTAACCCCGCGCTGCCGATGGCTTTCACCAAAGATCTTCGTTCATTTTCGGCAAAGATTAATTTGAGGATTGCCGATGAATCTAGATAGTAATTCAATATCGTTCCGCGCGCCGTAATTTGATTAGCAAATCACTCGCCGAAACCCCTTCAGGTAATTTAATCGGCTGGTATTTCTTCGACAAAACCGTCAAGGGCGCACTCGGGGCAATAAGGGAACCTGCGGTAATCATTTCTTGCTTTAGTAATTCTTTATCAATCTTTTCTTCCACCGGAGATAGCCGCGCGATTGCTTTGCCGCGCTGCGTTATTTCCACCGTCGCTCCGTTTTTTACTTCATCCAAAATCTGACTTGCGCTTTGCCGCAGTTCGCGAACACCAAATTGTTTAATTTTTGCAACCATGGCGTAAATGTAGCACCTAACTTGGCAAGTGCTACATTTTATGCACAGATTAAGCCCACTGGCCAGCGCCATCCAGATCTATCTAGTGGACTTATTGATTACCGTTGTGATAAAACTCCGCTAGGATTGCGCTTCGTGCTCGAGCTTTTGCTTGGCGTAAATTAGGTGAAAAGCAAGAAGTCGAAGTAGTTCTGAAGCAAGAAAGTTGGGGCCTTTAGCTCAGTCGGTAGAGCAACGGACTTTTAATCCGTGGGTCGACGGTTCGAGCCCGTCAGGGCCCACTTTCATTTTTTGCAGGCGTATTACTTCGGCTGATCCTTTACTAGCCATCTTCGGCTGATGTATCTAGGTACCAAGCAATCATTCCTCAGCGCGATCGGCGAGTAAACGGTCCAGGGTTGTACCGGGAAGAGCGCTCTTGATTGGTTTTATATCTTTCAGACTTCTGACTGATGCGCTCTTGAAAGCTTGATCTAAATCTTTAATCAGATCATCTACATGCTCAAGCCCCACTGAAAGTCTTAGGACAGATTCAGTAATGCCCATCTCTGCTAGCACCTGCGGTGAAAGTCGTCGATGTGTAGTTGATGCAGGATGGGTGATCAGCGACTTGCTATCACCCAGATTATTTGAGATATCGATAATTTGTAGCGCATCCATAAAGGCAAATGCATCACTGCGGGTTCCGGCGAATTGGATTCCTATCATCGTTCCGAACCCAACCATCTGCTTCTTTGCAATGGCATGGTCTGGATGAGAAGGAAGTCCGGGATAACGAACGCTCTTTATTTCTGGCCGCGTCTCTAGGTACTCTGCAATCACTTGGGCGCTTGTTGCCATGCGTAGCACGCGCATCTCCATGGTCTCTAGCGACTTCACTAATACCCATGCATTAAAGGGACTCAATGATGGTCCGGTGTGACGAGCAAAGGGGAGAAAATGCTCATGAATGTAAGAGAAGGATCCGAGAATTGCTCCAGCAAGAACTCGACCTTGACCATCAATATGTTTTGTTGCGGAGTACATAACTACATCTGCGCCATGTTGTAGCGGTTTCTGCAATATTGGAGAGGCCATGGCATTATCAACGATTACTGTTGCACCAACTTTATGTGCAAGGTCGCTCACTAGTTGGATATCTACAATTTCATTGAGCGGATTACTTGGTGTTTCAATGAAAACAACCTTGGTAGGTAAAGCGCTTCGGAAGTTTCGCCAAAACCGGAACGGGCAAGACCAGCACGAATAGCGAGGGTCTGGGGTTGTAATTCCCATTGGGGTTTGCCGCGGGTTTCGCGGGGCTGATAGCCCCAAGTATCTTCACTCATGCGGGCAATCTTAAAGTCTCATCGCGGTATTTGACACATACCCAAACTAGCAATCGCAGTGACTGACTTTGCCCCGTTTCATTGACAAGTAATTACTTGTCAATGAAACTAGATACACCTGTCACTAAACCGACAGCAGCGCCACGCGCGCAAATCCGGCGGATTGGAAAACCGTTATGTCAGATACGAAATGGATTGCACAGAAAGTATCAACTCTCTTCAATGAGGGCGTGCCAATTAGATTCGCCGCCTTTGATGGAAGTTTCGCGGGCAATCTTGACTCTCCCAATACCCTGGAAATCAAGTCGCCTCTTGCCCTCCGTTACATCTTGAGCCACCCTGGTGATCTTGGCCTCGCCCGTGCATATGTAACCAATCAACTAGATATCCGCGGGGATATCTATCAGACCCTGCTTGCTCTCAAGGACTTTATCAAGCGCCCCATGCCGGTCGGTGGATTGGCAAAGTTGGTGACCGCAGTCGGTCCGTCGGCTTTTGTGCGGCCGAATCTACCCGCAGAAGAGGCGCCCCCAAGGTATCGGCGCGGACTTCTACATTCGCTCATGCGCGACAAATCGGCCATCGCGCATCATTACGACCTGTCCAACAATTTCTATTCCAAAATTCTAGGTCCGACAATGGTCTACTCCTGCGCAATCTTCGACACAGATGAGACAACTCTGGAAGCCGCGCAAATTGAAAAAATCGACCTCATCTGCAGAAAACTCGCTTTAAAACCGGGCATGAAATTACTTGATGTCGGTTGCGGCTGGGGCACACTGATTATGCATGCGGCTAAGGAATACGGTGTGAAAGCCGTAGGTGTCACCTTAAGCAGAAATCAAGTGGAATTGGCACAAGCCAGAATTGAAAAGGCGAAATTAGAGAAAAAGATCGAAATTCGATTTCAGGACTATCGCGAAGTGGCGGAGACTGACTACGACGCCATTTCGTCGGTAGGAATGAGCGAGCATGTCGGGGATTCAAAACTTGATCTCTACTTCAACCAACTCCACAAACGAATCAAGGAAGAAGGAAGGTTTCTCAACCACTGCATAACCCAATCGACATCTCTCGAGCGAGCGCGTATGGGGGACTTTATAGACCGATATATCTTCCCTGATGGCGAACTCACCGCCCCCAGTCGAGTAATTGCGGCCATGCACAACTCAGGATTCGAACTCCGACACAGCGAAAATCTACGTGAGCACTACGCCAAGACCTTGGAGAAGTGGCGCGCGAACCTCCAGATGAATTGGGATGAGGCTGTGGCCGAAGTGGGCGCCAACCGCGCCCGAATCTGGAACTTGTATATGACACTGAGCCAAATTGGTTTCGAATCAAACTCCATCCAAATACATCAGTTCCTTGGCGTCAATAACAACGCAGCCGGACGGAACAACCTCCCGTTACGACTTAGATTCTGAAATCTTCGCCATCGAGGTGATATTAGATAACACCTTAATTCTTCGCGAACAAGATTGCGCTGAGATACCACGCATCCATGGTGGGAGAGGTGGATCAAAGAAGTTAGCAATCGAGAATTCATTTATTTTAGGAAGTAATTTGGCGTACTGTATTGGTCGTGACGACAAATACAGATGAAGCAAAGAGCCCTAACCCAACCGTTGCCGAACGCGAGAAGCTACCTTGATCGCTTCCATATTCTTCTCTCCAATAACTTCCGCAATAGATCATCCGAAAGAATCGAGACTGATTGAGCAACGGTTTCAGCGCTCCCGAAAGGTGCTTCAGCACGTCCAGCACGCATTGATCCAGGTGCTTTAGGACCGTCAGCGAAGAGCTCTTGCAGATAATAAAATCCACTTTTTGTGACGTTCTCAGATAGCGGATCGCTAACTAGTTTTTCGAATCCATCAACAAGCGCATCCAAGGAAACGGCAGAGAAAAGACGATATACGTCGTGGGCGTCCTTGTCTTCGATGCGTCGGCCACCGTTTAGGCGCTCAGAAATCTTAAATGCCTTCGCAATCAGTAGAGATGCTGGCGCTGCCACAAGAATTTTGAATGATCGCGAATCAGAGTTGTCGGAAGTTTCAATTAATTGCAGTTCACAATCAACGAGGCATCCCTCTATTCCGCTAGTACTTCGTGCCGTTCGATCCCCGTGTCCTGGCAAATCCACCTTGCGAGACTTTTTTCCTACAATCGTCTCCGGAACCATAATGTCGACCGGTATTCCATCCGATGAGAGCCACTGACCCGGGTTTCTGCTCTCCGTTAGAGAGAAGCCCGCTTCGGTTAAGGCAAATTCGATGGAAGGGTCCTTTGCCAACCCATCAATCTTGATCGCTAAATCAGCATCTTTCGTAAATTCAGCAACTAGGGAGCGAAAACCCAAAGTATGTAGATAGATGGCTTGGGCACCGACGAGTACTACTGATTTTCGGTGGTCTCCGAGGGCGGCAAGTACATCGAGTAGAGCCCTGCGTACTTCAAGCACTTGGCGCTTCGTTACATCTTCTCATTTTTTTGCATCCATTCAATTAAAAACTCTGCTTCAGATGGATTTCTACCTGGCCCGCTCAATAGGTCGACAGCAATCTGATTGGGAGCAACATATGTGAGACCACCGTCAATTACCGAGCCTCTATACACAACGTCATATGCTGTCGCAGCGATCATTACATTTGCGCCACTATCGACAGGTCGCAGATCCAATTCTTTCGCCAATTCAAGTGGGAGGCGAGCATATAAATTTAGTTGTTTGGCCTCCGCGTACGGCGCGATTCGAGCAGCAGCAACCGACCCAGTAATCGCATATTCAAGCCCACGAACCTTCTGCAATCTCTTCAAAGAGTCCGGGATTCCTCTGGGCGAAAGGAAACCGATTACAGAGTTGTTCCCGTAAAATGAATACTCTTCACTCCACCGTTGCAAGAGTTTCTTGAAATCGACGACCGTAATTGCCTTTTCTTCACGTATAAGGAGACCCTCTTCCTCAAGGTACTCAACTACTCTGTAGGCAACGCTGGAAGATGAGTCCGAAAGACGGATGAGTTCTGTCATCGTCATCGGTAACTTTTCGTCAAGCAGAGCTCTGATAACTTTTGCAGGTGCATTTCCTTTTAGTGAATCGCTCGGTCGACCTCTCTTCCGCCATGGATCACTTTTAGCCCCAGCATCACTCATAACAAAGGTTCCAGTCGATGGAGACGTGATCATGAAGTTTCCCGTTGCGTCTGCATATGAAATGCCATTTAGTTTTAGAACATCTTGTACGGATTTGGATAGATAGCGAGCCACAAGCATTCCACCCGAAAATTTATTTAACTTCTCGCTACTCTTTTTAAGCGATTCAAGCATCGGCAACACATCACGCACATTTACCTGAGATTTCACATCGATGGCAAATCTCTCGATCTGTTTCGACATGACTGAAAAATTGAGAATTGCATCAATATTGGGTTGCATGGCTTTGGTGTAACTCTCAATTCTAGCTTGGGCCTGCAGCGCTGGAGCTAGAGTTTCATTGATTCGATCTTGGATATGCCGCATTGGAGCTAGAGTTTCATTGATTCGATCTTGGACCTCGGCAAGGATCTCGACGTAAGTCCTCGGCAGTGGGGTGATGGGTTGGGTTTTTTCTCGCATACGCTAATAATAGCATATTCCGCCGTCATCCGAATCTAGTATTAGACAGAATAATAGATTTCACTAATTCATTTATTTTAGGAAGTAATTTGGCGTACTCTGTTGGTCGTGGCGACAAATCCAGATGAAGCAAAGAGCCCTAACCCAACCGTCGCTGTAATTGGTGGTGGAATTACTGGGTTGATGTGCGCCCGCCGACTTAGCCAACAAGGTGTGAACGTAATTCTCTTTGAACTCTCTTCGATTCTTGGCGGTCAAATTCGTAGCGCAAGGGTCGCCGAACGCGAGATTGATTTAGGAGCCGAAGCAATTCATCTTTCATCTCCGGCAATGAGCGCTTTGATAAGTGAGCTCGGCCTATCGGAGGGGATCATAAAATCGAATCCAGGGATCTCTTGGTTGTGGAGCGAGAAAGGAGTTCAGCGACTTCCGGAAGGAGTAGGTCCAGCTGGGCCTAGAAAATTAAAACCGGTACTTCGATCTGGTGTGATCTCGCTCGGTGGCTTGATCAGAGCGGGGCTGGAGCCGTTAGTGCCACGGCGAAAACTTCATGGTGATATCGGAGTGGGTCAGTACATTGAGAAAAGGTTTGGTCGCCAGATAGTTGATCGACTTGTAGATCCAGTGCTCGGAAGTTTGCATGCTGGGGATGTTTACGGGCTGAGCCTTCGGGCTATAACTCCGGAGTTAGCGGCAATTGCCGATCGGCGAGCTTCGATAATGGCGAGCCGGCGCGGACAGAAAGCTGCTCCGCCAATGACATTTGCGACATGGGCTGGTGGGCTAACGGTTCTCACGAAACGCATGCTCATCGATACTGGTGTTGAAATCCGAACTCTCGCCCCCGTTGAATCTGTAGCGGCCTTGCCCTCTGGTAGATATCTAGTTAAGACATCGGCTGATGGATCAACGGAGGTAGATGCCGTGGTTTTTGCCGTACCGGCACAAGCCGCGGCCAAAATCATTGGGCCAGTTACGCAGGTCGCAGCAACGTTATTGGAGAAAATTCGATATGCATCCGTTGCCACTGTCATCGTTTCCTACCCACGGGCGGCAACCGGCGCTTTGAAAGTCTTCCAAGGAACGGGTCTGCTTGTTGGGTCAAGTAGGAAGCGTCTCCTTAAGGCAGCTACATTTGTGAGTACAAAGTGGTCGCATCTGGCCGATTCAGAATTTTTTCTGGTGCGATTATCCTGTGGCCGCGCAAATGAAATATCGATCGCCGCGATGAGCGACGAAGAATTAGTTGCCCGACTTCATGCAGATTTAGTCGATGCCACGGGTGTGAGCACTGCGCCGATTGATTCTTATGTACAGCGCTGGCCAGATGCAATACCGCAAATGGAGATTGGACATCTCGAATTTGTCTCCAAGATCCGCGCAGATCTTGCCTTCTTCAAAGGAATCTATTTGGCAGGATCTTCATACGATGGGATCGGAATCGCAGCCTGTCTCAATTCGGGTTCCAAAGCTGCCACGCAATGCTTGATCGACTTAGGGATTAGCGAAAGAACGCAGCGTTAATTGGGCGGATTCAATCGGTCGTCGCAACACCCCGAGTTATGAGGTAATTACTTGCAAAACCCACCAATATGAGGTAATTACTTGCAAAACACCCCGAGTTATGAGGTAATTACTTGCAAAACCCACCCATTTTAGGGATAATACTTGCAAAATAGGCAACAAAGACAAGGAAGATATTTGACAGGAGGAACGTGGGACGCCCAACGAGGAAGCCACAAGGAACCCTTGAGTTTCTAGATAAGGAAAATGGCTCTTGGTTGAGTCGGCAAGTGAAAGACGCCAAAGCACAAAGGCTCGCTCCAGGTATCTATGCTATCGGCTCATCAATATCCGCTGAAAATGTCGTACGCCAATATATATGTGAAATCGTAAATCATGTTTGGGCCGGTGCGGTGATTATTGGGAAAACTGCACGTGGCGCTGGGCTGCCAGTCAATCATGAATTATTTGTGGCTCAGCCAGAATTGACCAGAAAATCGCCACTCCAATTGCCGGGGGTAATCGTATACCCAGTCCAGAGCCCAGGCGCGCTCAAGGGTGATATTCAATTACCCAATGGCCTCTATCAAAGTAGTACGGCTAGAACGCTAATAGAGAATGTTGATCGCCTAGGTCGAAGACATAAATACCGTGGGGGAAATGCGTTCGTGGAAGACATAATTGACGAAGAAATGAGAATCGGTGGCTCAAGGAGAATCAAGCAAATTCTGGATAACCTCGCAGAAATAAGCAGTGAGTTTGATTATTCCAGTGTGATTAACGCCGAGGAGAGACTTAAAGCCGTTCTTAATCCATTGTCAGCGAAAATTACGCCCAGCTCCGAGAGGCTTGCCTCTCGCCTGGCCGGAGAACCATTCGACGCAGATCGAATTGACTTGTTTAGTGGCTTAGTGGGCGCATTGAAAAAGTGGGCTCCATATACGATGCCTGCATCAAAGCCAGATTCGCGTTGGGAATGGGAACCTTTTTTTGAGGCATATTTTTCTAACTTTATTGAGGGCACAAAGTTTACGATCGAAGAAGCTTATGAGATTGTTGTCAGGAAAGAAGAGTCACATGGTCGACCGGCGGACGCTCACGATATTACAGCGACTTTTGAATTAGCTTCCGATATTCATGATCGAGTCAGAGTTCCAAATGATTTCGAATCCCTGAAAATCATTTTGAAGGAACGCCACCAAAAATTAATGTCCGTTAGAATGGACCTGCTTCCTGGCGAATTTAAGACTGAAGATAATTTTGCAGGAGGATATAGGTTCGTTGAGCATCAGCTATTAGAAGGGACACTAAGACACGGTTTTGAATTAATCAATACGCTCAGCGACGCGATGTCCCGCGCGGTAGGAATGATGGTGTTGATTACAGAGTGCCACCCCTTCCGTGATGGAAATGGCCGAATCGCACGGTTGATGGCTAATTCAGAGCTTTCTCGTGTCGGTGAGGTAAGGGTCGTTATTCCGACTATTTATCGGGACAATTACATATCGGGTCTATCGGGTTTCTCAAATCGGAATGGTCAGGGAGAGCCCTTAAGAGCCATATTTGAATTTGCACAGAAGTGGACTTCAGAGGTCGACTGGTCTTCATTTGACTTGGCCGATAAGGACATGCAAAGGACCAATGCATATTTGGAAACAGCACGTGCTGAAAGCAAAGGGCTTCGACTTCGTCTTCCCGGTGATGTAATCTAGAAGTTCGATTGATCCAGAGCGTGTTACATGTTCTTTCAATACAACGACGTGCTAACCATTGATAACCGGGAGTATGCACCACTGGAATCCAAGTAGTTAGTCTCGCCCACCAACGCTCGCCATCGCTCCACCTTTGGGTAGATATACGCAGGCAGGATCTTCACCGAGCGCGTCCCCTGTCGCCGCAAATGCTCGCGCCCGTGAGCCGCCACAGAGATCTCCATATTCGCAATAGCCACACCGGCCTTGGAAATTGGCTGCCCGAATCTGCACTAGTAGCGGATTGTCTCGGTAGATTGTTGCAAGCGATTTGCTGCGGATATTTCCCAAACCATACGGAAGAAATCCAGCAGGGTAGACCTCGCCGTCATAGGCAATAAAGACAATTCCTTTGCCATCACGTGTGGCGGTTGTGTGGGCCCGCAGCCGACTAGTTGGAGCTCCCATCAAATCAACAAGCTGGGTGTTAAGAGTTCGATACAAATTTGTCTCAGGCGCTGGTCCGCCAGCAATTCGGCGATTGACAATGCGTCGGAAGAAAGGCGCCTCTACTGTGCGCACGATGAAACCATATTGCGAGGCATCAAATAGGAAGTTGCAGATATCTTCGTGCTCTTCGGCCGAGACGGCTTCGGTTACTTCGCCTCGCCCAACCTGAACCAGGAAAAATACCTCCCAAATGTGCGCGCCAGTATCGGAGACAATTTGTGCGATCTCGGCCAATTCGCCAACATTTGCGCGCATTACGGTGGTGTTGATCTGTACCGTCATACCAGCAGAAGTGAGGGCGCGAATTGCCTCTACCGTCTTCTCAAAGTGTCCAGCAATACCGCGAACCCCTTCGTGGGTTTTGGCGCTGGCGCCATCCAGACTAATTGAAACCGCCTTGACTCCGCTATCAACTATTTTTTGAACCATCGCTGGATCCAAGATCGGTGTCACCGATGGCGATAGCGCAACAGGAATACCAAGGCCTTTTGCATAATCGACCAATTCGAATATGTCTTCGCGCAAAAGGCAGTCTCCGCCGGTAAGA
>Ga0209284_10005656_pt1 | contig 12737 bp, 11 predicted proteins | sample FRY03_FD_187211 | JGI IMG/M metagenome (GOLD analysis project Ga0209284, IMG submission 187211) | Freshwater microbial communities from Lake Fryxell liftoff mats and glacier meltwater in Antarctica - FRY-03 (SPAdes) (version 2) | ecosystem: Environmental > Aquatic > Freshwater > Ice > Glacier... | reverse complement strand
ATGCCGTTCGGAGCCATAATATCTGCTCCCGCTCTACTACTCTCTAGTAGAAATGCATTGCCATAATCAAAAAAGTACGTACCCTTAGCTGTATTCCTATCTACTGCAGCAGCGTGTCTTCTGAGCGATTTATAGACCTCCTCTTTGAACTTTTCTGGCTCATTGGCCATCATTGTATTACTCTCCTCAAAACCATGTCCTACGGGGTAGTATCCACCTGCAAATGGATTATGCAACGAAGTCTGATCACTCCCTATGTGTATGAAAATATCTTCATCTGCAAAACGTTCCCAAACATCTACCACGTTACCCACGTAGGCTACGCTCACTACTTCTTTATCTGCTTTTGCTTTGCGAATTCTAGTCACTAAATCATCCGTATTATCTACTAACTCATCTACCCAACCTTGGCTGTGGCGTTTATGAGCGGCAGCAGCATTCACCTCTGCACATATAGTAATGCAGCCTGCTATATTACCTGCCTTAGGCTGAGCTCCGCTCATGCCACCTAGACCTGCCGTGAGAAAAATCTTACCTGCGGGTGTATCGCCTTCTTCTTTGCCGCTAATCATTCTAAAAGCATTCATCACTGTGATAGTAGTTCCGTGCACTATTCCTTGCGGGCCTATGTACATAAAACTGCCTGCAGTCATTTGTCCATACTGAGTTACGCCTAGTGCATTGTACTTTTCCCAGTCATCGGGTTTACTATAATTAGGAATCATCATCCCATTGGTCACCACCACACGCGGAGCTTCTTTACCACTAGGGAATAATCCCATCGGGTGGCCACTATACATATGAAGCGTTTGCTCTTCGGTCATCTCACTTAGGTACTTCATCGTAAGAAGATACTGAGCCCAGTTTTGAAAAACTGCTCCATTTCCTCCATAGGTAATCAACTCATCTGGATGCTGTGCCACCGCTGGATCTAGGTTATTCTGAATCATCAGCATAATACTTGCAGCTTGCTCACACTTGGCAGGATACTCACTTATAGGGCGAGCATACATCTTATAGATTGGCATAAAACGGTACATATAGATTCTACCGTAGTCCTTTAGCTCTGCTGCAAATTCTGGTGCTAACTCTGCGTGCCATTCCTTTGGGAAATAACGCAGTGCATTACGGATAGCCAAAACCTTTTCTTCTTTGCTTAGAATATCCTTACGCTTTGGTGCGTGAGTGTTTTCTGAGCGGCCAGTCATACTGAGCGGAGTCGAAGTATCGACTGCTGCTGGCAATTCTGTTGGTATTCCTTGACTGATGAGTTGTTTAAAATCTAACACGGGTTGATTCATTGTTTTACAAAGGTGTATAAGGAAAAGAGATATCCAAAAGGATTGTTCACTTCTCGGTACAAAATTGTCTTTGACAATTCCACTTCCGCCAAAGGTCGGACACGCTCCATAGACAATCGTCTTCGCTAGGAGGCTCTCTTTTGTTAGTTCTAGTAGTCCGCCGCGGCGGAAGTGATTTTCTCGAAGAGGAAATTGCACCGAGAAGTGAAACAAAAGAGAAGTCATAATGACAATCGTCTTCGCTAGAAATTTTGATATTCTAAAGAATAGACTATATTTGAGAAACTTTAAAAAAAAATAACATCATGAAAAAACAACAAACAACATTAATTCTTAATTCCTTTCGATTTGGAATCGTGCTTTTATTAGCCTTCTTTTCAATTGCAGCTGCTCCTCCAGAAAAACAAGAGACAATGGCGATTTGTTCATCATTTGACTTTAGTAGTCAAGTAGATTGCTCAGGTATTGAAATTCAATTTCGCGATACCGGAGCCATAACCATCACTGGAGTAACCCCTTTACCTCCAATAGGTTTATTAAGTTACGCAAGTGGCACCTTTCTATATCCAGGAGCTGGAAGCTGGAGCTCCTTGGGCACCCAATAATATGTCAGTTGATTACAATTCATCTTTAGGCAATCCTTGTAATATACTAAATTTAGAATGTAGCGTAGTTTCAATTGCTGGAGTACTAGTGAACTCAGATTGGGTAGGCTCCAATAATACTAGTATAACTATTCCAGGAACAAATCCTTGCTGCAATTTAGGATACACATTTTCTTTTAATGGAACGGGCTGGGAACTCATCATGCTATGTCCATGAGAAATCAATCCCTACTAAAATATACGTTACTGCTGATATACATGACATCAGCAGTAACCGTATTTTCGCAAAAACGCGTATCAACAGTTTTGGTTGATTATAAAAACAATAGGTTCCAAGCACCACTAGATGTAGACAGAATCGGTCAGAGGAATATATTCTACAAGAATAATAATATCTTTGCAGATGAAAACAAAAATGTATATCTAATAGAGGAGTATGCCAAGCAAGTACTTTTCACCTACGAAGATGGTACAGAAGATACTATAGTTTTAGGCTACAGTGATAGTAATGAGCTGCGTAGTGCTATTGCCATAGCAAAATGGAACGAAAATGTATCTGAAAAGAAATATCAACTTATACATAGTGAGGGTGATGTAATAACTCCGTCTGCATGCTACAATGAAGATTTGAATAGAATTTTTGTAGCGGTAACGGTATACGGAGACACTCTCTATCCTGAGTTAAACAATAGCTCACTTGCTATACCTACAAATAAAGGGGCTTTTGATAAAATGACTATGCTCCTAGCCTACGACTTCGATTTAAACTATAAAAGTCACCAAATCTATAACTACAACAATTACTCTAAAATACTCTTAGTACCCACAAAAACAGGTGTTAGACTTTTTGACGAAAACATATCCCCCGACGATTCTTTGGCCTCCGAGTTTACTTTTATTAAACCGGATCGTATAGACCGAAACATACTGATGGTAGACTTAGATGCTAATCTGCAGCCCACCGGGAGTGGCTACCAGCTAATAGGCCCTCAGACGGAATACTACAGTGCAGACGAAGACCACACCATTATCTCTATAGGTGGGGGAGCTTACAAAGCAGACACTATCACTATAAGCCTCACTAACCTAAGCAATAATGCCGAGTGGGCAGATACTATACAAAATGAAAGTAAATGGAATGCACAAGGCCTAGTACTAGATCTAGATCACTCTACTAACCGCATAGATACTCTGGCTCAGCTTTCATCTTACAGGTATAAAAAATATCCTACTGAACAAACTCCATACTATGCCACTCAGGACTTTGTACAGGCACTAAGCTATTATGATTCTGTGGTATACGTCAATGGCAAAGAGATAAAAGATCCCGATGCAACTGAATTTAATATTCTATCGTATCATATACCAACTGACCAAACTTATGCAGTAGAACTAAAGAATACCACCATGACCGGCGGTTACTTTTTTCACCATAGTAGAGTGCCTGGTAACGTTGTAGACAGTTTTAATCTTGCTTTTAATGCGGACGAAAAATTTGTGGCTTCGTCTAGAAGCAGTCACAATGGGGCAAGCCATGTTCTGGCTAAATACAACCCCGACAACTTATCTATAGAGTGGGCCAGAAGTACTACTTTCCCGAGCAGAAATAAAGATCAGACAAAAATTAGTCAGTCTAACAAAAACCTACTCATATACGGGCAAGCCCTATCTCCAAAGCAAGATTTAGAGCCCTATATTAGAGAAAACGCTCTTACTGGCGTTGGCAATAAACTGGTAATATACGATTGTAGGCCCATCAGTTATTTTGAGGCGTATCCTAATGAAGGTTTCTATGTTCGTTTTCTAAATCTCAGTGATCGTAATGCTACCTACAAATGGCATTTCACTAGTAGAGACAGTTCTACAGAGATACACCCTAGGCATAAGTTTGGCACAGTAGACGGCACCTATACTATAACTCTTATAGCCACAAACGAATGCGGATCTGATTCATTTAGCAGGGATATTATTATTGACCGCAGAAACTTCATTAATGTAAAAGAGCTAAATACGGACTATAGCCTTGTTATATATCCAAACCCATCCCAAAGTGGCCAAACAATTCACTTACGCGGAGAGCACTTGAATACTATAAAAGAGGTAGCATTATATAGCATAGATGGCAGACTATTAGATTCACAAATCGAAGTATTATCAGATCAATCAGCAGTACTCAAAACTAGTGGATCACTAACCACCGGAGTTTATATTTTAAGTTTGAGCATAGGTGAAAGTAAATTACACGCTCGGTTGATTGTAAGATAGTTACAGTACGAGCAGAGATGTGATAATGCTGCTGACTTTTTCGTTCCTCTTATTTCCATTTGCCTTTATCGACTAAAAATAAAATCAAGCGTTTTGGTGCTAACTTTGTCTGCTAATGAGCATCATTCAGATACAAGAAGTTTCTAAATTTTACGCGAATCATACTGCGTTAGACAAGGTCTCTTTTGACGTTCCTAAGGGGTGCATCTTTGGGCTGCTAGGCCCAAATGGTGCAGGCAAGACTTCCCTTATCCGTATTATCAATCAAATAACCGCTCCAGATGAAGGGCAAATCCTCTTTAACGGCAAGCCCCTTACAAAAGAGCACATCAAGCAAATAGGCTACCTCCCCGAAGAGCGTGGACTATATAAGAAAATGACGGTCTGCGATCAGCTCATATACTTTGCTAGGCTTAGAGGTATGGATACCACAGCAGCTAAAAAGACTATCAATGAATGGTTAGAAAAATTTGAAGCTACTACCTGGAAGAAGAAGAAAATAGAAGAACTAAGCAAAGGGATGCAGCAGAAGATACAGTTTATCGTCACCGTGATGCATACACCCAATTTTATCATTTTGGATGAACCGTTTACTGGTTTTGACCCTAAAAACACACAACTGATAAAAGACGAGATAGAAAACCTACGTAATCAAGGTGCTAGTATAATGCTGAGCACGCACCGTATGGAAAATGTAGAAGCTATTTGTGATAATGTGGTACTGCTTAATAAGGCTAGCGTAGTAGCCCAAGGCACAGTAATGGATGTACGAAATAGCCTAAAAGACAATACCTACTCGCTAACCTACAGAGGAGACGTAAAACCAACTCAATTTGCAGGTATTGATATAAAAGAGAACGTGCAAAAAGACGGGACTACGACTCTTCTATTTACATATAACGACAAGCCAAACATTCAATTATTCAATGATCCAATGATTCAAATAAGTGAGTACAGAGAAGTAATACCAAGTATGCAGGAAGTGTTTTTAACCCTAACAGACAGCAGCCATGAATAAGATAGGAATCATCACTGGAAGAGAATATTTCACTCGAGTAAAGAAGAAGAGTTTTATACTCATGACGCTTCTTACACCGCTGCTCATCACTGCTTTTTATGGCATCATTATTTGGGTAAGTGTAGGTCAGACTAATTCAGCAGAAAACCAAAACATAGTGGTAGTAGACCGCTCAGGAGTTTTTATAAATGACCTAGTAGCACCTGAAAATATAGTATTCATTGCTCAAGAAGACTACACTATAGACCAACTCATAACCTCAGACTCTATAGACGCAGTAGTAAGCATACCCCAAGACTACACTGTAGACCAACCGCTAGCACTAAAGTATGAGAGCATGAGTAGCCTGAGTGTCAGTAATAGCAGCAGGATAGAACTGGCGTTTAAAGATGTAGTGCGAGATAAAAAACTGACCCAACTAGGTGTAGACCAAGCAACTATAGACAGCCTACAAACCAAGGTAGTGCTCAGCCAGTTCAAAGTAGAAGAAGACGGCAGTACTAAGAGTAGCAATATAGGAGTCAATACCGGCTTAGGGATGGCACTCGCCTTTATGATTTACTTCTTCATTTTCCTATACGGAGTACAGGTAATGAAAGGTGTAATAGAAGAAAAGACAAACCGCATAGTAGAACTCATAGTAAGTACAGTAAAACCCTTTCAACTAATGATGGGCAAGGTGCTAGGCATAGCTCTAGTGGGACTCACTCAGCTCACCATCTGGATAGTACTAACGGGAATCCTGATGACCGTGGTAGGCGTTATAGTAGGTCTAAACATGGACGATATGAAAGAACTCCAAGATGTATCGAATAATCCTGGACTAGCAAACGTAGATATGAATCAATTGCAATTTGTATCTGACTTCTTAGCACTACCTCTAGCTAAGATATTTGGCGTATTCCTGTTCTTCTTTATGGGAGGGTACCTCTTTTACGGAGCACTATTCGCAGCTATAGGAAGTGCAGTAGATAGCGAGACAGACACACAGCAGTTTATGCTACCTATCACTATGCCACTTGTATTTTCTATCGCCATATCATTTTCACTCGTAGTAGGAGATCCCAATGGCTCGCTTGCTACTTGGATGAGCATTATACCGCTCACCTCTCCGATCACCATGATGGTACGCATACCCTTTATGGACGAAAGTCAAAACTGGCAGATCTACTTATCTATGGCGGTAATGCTGCTCTCCATTTTTGGTGTTATAGCCGTAGCTGGCAAAATATACCGCACTGGTATACTGATGTATGGTAAAAAAGTAAACTATAAAGAGCTCGCAAAATGGCTTTTTTATAAAAATTAGGTAACTTAGCAGCTAAGATGAGAAATATACTGTTTATACTCGTGTGTTATTCTATTTCGAGCTTCGGCCAGATAGAGAGCTTTCCCTATTTTAGTAATCACTCAGACGACATTACAAATATTGTTTTTAGCCCAGACGACAAGTATATTCTTACAGCGAGTTGGGACGAAACTGTAGTGATACAAATGAATGACTCTACTTGTGACACGGTACAGGTATTACATGATTTTAAAGGGGCAGTAAAAACCTTGGCCTTTAGCAGAGATGGTTATAAACTCGTAGTGGGTGGCCAAGATGGTAAATTGAACATGTACACCTTTAGCGATTCTTTTTTCATACTAGCTAATCTTGACGCTCAGTTGCTTCTAAACAACGCAGAGATAGAGAAACTGATTTATGGTCCTGGAATGCGTATTATCTTTAGTGCTGGCTCAGATGGTCGCTTTATCATTTATGATTTAGTAAAGGAACAGCCTATGATTTTGAAAGGTAATAGGCCAATATGTGCAGCAGCAGTAGCCATAGATAGAATGAGCTATTTCATTGCAAATCAGGGTAGTCCTCTCATTCAACAGTTTGATATCTTTGGCAAACTACTCAACACCTTCGAAGGTCATAGCAATGATATCACAGACCTATTAGTAACCGTAGACAGAAAATATTTGATATCTAGCTCCAAAGACAAAACCATCCGAATGTGGGATATATCAAAGGCCAAAGAATACCACACTTTCAGTGAGCATACACGCTCTGTGATGGACATAGATATGGATCCCTTTGGGCTATACTTAGTAAGCGGAAGTCTAGACGGTACTGTACGCTTATACGATCTAAAAGAGCGAACCAATTTAAGCTCATATGACCTCAAGGGTTTTAAAGTTAATGCTGTAGCCATTTCACCATCTAATACAACCATAGCTGCAGCAGCACAGCCTACAGGCGTGACTAATCCCGCAGGATTTTTTACTATCCCAACAGGCTTAAAAGCCAGAAAAATAGTACTACCTAATGTCATAGACTTAGCACCACTCATAGCAAAAGAAAAAGCTAAAGAAGACAAACGAGCTAAGAAAGAAACTAAAGTAAATCCCAAAAGCACAAACGAAACAAATACACAACCAGACAAGTCGACCAATAAAAAACCCGGGTTGGGAATATCTGAACAAGTGAAAATAACTATAAAAGACGATGAATAAAGAGATACTTAATAGTAGCAAAGCACCAGAACCTGTAGGAGCATACCCGCACGCTCGTAAGGTAGGTAATCTCCTTTTCCTGAGCGGAGTAGGACCACGAGAGCGTGGCACTAAAAAGATACCTGGTGTAGAGCTAAACGAAGATGGAACCATAGCTAGCTACGATATAGAAGCTCAATGCCACTCGGTATTTAATAATGTTAAAAACATACTTGAAGACTCAGGTAGCAGCTGGGATAATGTAGTAGATGTAACTGTTTTTCTTACGAATATGAAAGATGATTTTACGATTTACAACCGTCTGTATGCAGAATATTTCAAAGATAACCAACCGTGTAGAACTACACTTGAAATCAATTGCTTGCCTACTCCTATCGGCATAGAGCTGAAGGTGATAGCAACAATATAAAGTTTGTTCAGTCTTAGGTACAATTTTGCAAAAGCAAAATCACTCAGACTGACAAAAGTCTCCGATTCATGATTGTAAAATCTTGTCATTCTGAGTTTTTTTTTAGACTGTCTCGTCCTAAATAAGCGATACAGTTTATTAGGGTTGTAAAATTACATTTATAGCTTAAGATTTTAGAATTTGATCATCACAGCATTGACTCATCCAAAGCATTCTCAGTAGCTGCATTCACTCTCACTACAGGTAGTCTAAATTCATTTTGGCAGATACCAAGCTTATGTAAAACATACTTCACTCCTCCAGGATTCCCATCCATAAATATGGCTTTCATCATAGGGAGTAGCTTGTAGTGTAGGTGCTTAGCATTCTTAAAATCACCATCTAAAGCATAGTTTACCATCTGGCTAAACTCTTTGGGATACGCATTGCCTAATACAGATATTACGCCTTGCATTCCTGCCGCTATATACGGCATGGTATAGTTATCATCTCCGCTTATCACCCCAAAACCTTCAGGTGCTCCACGTATCACATCCATACATATATCAAGACTTCCGCTAGCTTCTTTAGTGGCTACTATATTAGGTAGTTGAGCTATCCGTAGCGTAGTTTCTGCACTTATCACAGAACCTGTACGGCCTGGCACATTATACATTATTACGGGTAGCGGAGTAGCATCGCTCGCCGCTTTATAGTGTTGGTAGATCCCTTCTTGGCTTGGCTTATTATAGTATGGGCTTACGCTAAGTATGCCATCCACCCCTTCTAGATTTTCAGATTTCAATCTATCCACTACCGCTGTAGTACTATTTCCGCCTATACCAAAGACAATAGGCAATCTTCCTGCATTCACTTCTTTTACTTTCCGAAGAATAGCTTGTTGCTCATCATTATTTATGGTCGGGTTTTCTCCTGTAGTACCCATTACTACTAGGTAGTTTACTCCGCCATCTACTAAGTGGGTTGTCAACTTTTCTAATCCGCTAAAATCTATACTCCCGTCCGCATTGAAAGGGGTGACCATGGCTACGCCTAATCCTCTAAACTTTCCCATTATTTGATGTATTTTTTTATTTCGTTAAACAGCTCTTCTCCACTTTCTGCATGGCTTTTTATCATAAAATCTTGAGAAAACGGGTATTCTTCAAGGTGCTTTCCTATGCGTGTCTTAGCGTTAGAAAAAGTAGAAATAGCCTGTAATTCATTGCGGCCTATCATATCTAGATTGATAAGGTAATCGAAGTCTTTAGAGATAAACTTTTGTACAACCTCCTTTTTAGGCAATTTCCAAAAATTTAAGTCTTTTTTACAAAAATATTCCTCTTTGTTACTTGGCACTAAGTCTCCCAACTCTTTCTCTTCTAAGAAACCAATTGTTATAACTGTTTTACCAGCAGCCTCAAAGTAGTGTGTCACTTTATTGAGTAGCTGCATTGAGGTCTTTTTTACGTCGTACACTATTCCTACTTCTCGTACATTGCTCATTTTTTTGAGCGATTCTGATTTGTCAGATTGCTTGTACTTCGCTAAGCTTTTTCTGCCAATATTTATTTGAAAGTCTGCCAATGGGACGAAGGTAAGGATTATTGTTACTCCGAAACAAAAAAAGCATTGCTCAGAGGCAATACAAATTGCCGCTTAATCCTGACGAACACAGCGACACTGACCACTTTTATTTTTAAGTAAAGTAGATGCGTATGGAACTGCAGTATTAAAATCGACAAAATATGCGAACTCCTTACTATTTTCACTACTAGACCAGAAAGAACCATCGTTTTCACCTATTCCCTCCAAATCAGGAGCCGCCGTTCTAAGTGCTTTTAATTCTTCGAAGGAAGGCATATACCAATCTGAATGACCATATGCATCTAGGTCGGCACACTTATTAGCGAGATGAGCACCCCCTATCAAGGCTATTTTAGCAGTATTACCAGCTCCATCAATAGTATTTATAGCACCTGTAACATCATCAGGTCCCCAAATGCCTGCACCACTGTTTGTTGGAAAGATATATGTCTTTTTACCTGCAAAGGTGAAACTCTCCAAACCAAAGGCTGTAAACTCAACCTCATTTCCATATCCTGTGCCAGATGTGGAAGTAGCATAAGCTCTCACATGGTACTTCTTATCTCTAGTAAGTCCTGTAATTTCAGTTACAAAACTTCCGCCACCTGCCCCACTTTTCACTACATTATTATTAACAGTTGGCGATGGCAATTCGCTGTAACACACTCCGCGTTCTATAATAACTTGCCCCCCATTTCCTTGTATCGTCCCGCCAGACATACAAGAAGAGTTGGTAATTTCCGTAATGTCTATAGTAGTAAGTGTAGGCACGAACTTCTCTTCCACATCTGTAGGTTGGGTAGTAGACTCTTCCGAACATGCATACATACCAATAATAAGTACTAAAAGTACTAGTTTAATTGTGTTTTTCATCTGATTATATTTTTAAGAATGAAACACAAATTTATAAAAAAAAGTCTAATTACATCTTACTCCAACATTCCTACAAACTCATCCTCTGTAATAGTCCTGACTCCGAGCTTCTCTGCTTTCTCTTTTTTGGCAGGTCCCATGCTGTCTCCAGCTACTATGAAATCTGTAGATTTAGAGATAGAGCTTACGTTCTTACCGCCATTATCTTCTATGAGTTTCTTCAGTTCATTTCTACTAAAACGAGTAAAGACGCCGCTCACCACTATTTTGGCACCGTTTAGTTTATTTGTAGTAACTCCAGCTGCTATTTCAACTGACAAACTGTTGCGAAAAGTTCTGACTGTCCTTCTATGCCTTTTCAGTCCAAAATCAGTTACTTTTCTGAATCCGACTCCACAATAATTTTCTAACTCTCCAATTCCTTTCAACCCACTGTCCTTAACCATATAATTAAGTAATTTAGCTGTAGCAATACAGTCCTCTTCTGCTTTATGGTGATTGAAGGTATGCCCAATGCTAGCACATAAATCATTTAGCTTGTATCCATCTCTATTTGGCCAGATTCTTTTTGCTAATTGAAGCGTACATAAATAATCATTGTCAGGTACATCTAATCCATACAGGTTTAATGTTCTTGTCAAAACACTGATATCAAAGGAAGTATTATGAGCAACTAAAATCTCACCATTCAAGTAAGAAAAAATATCAGTCCATAGATGGTTGAACTCCTTTTTATCTGCTACATGTTCAGGCTTTATTCCATGTACTGCTATGTTCATCATGCCAAAATTCGGATAACATGATGGTTTTATTAACCAAGATTTAGTTTCTATAATCTCACCTCCTTTAACTACACAAATGCCTAATTCACAAGGAGTATCCCTCTTTGGTCCAGCAGTTTCAAAATCTATAACAGTATAATTCATTCTGCAATCATTTGTTTAAAATCATTCTCACTTATCATTTTCACACCAAGCTTTTCAGCTTTTTCTTTCTTAGCTGGCCCCATACTATCTCCAGCAATTATAAAATCTGTATTTTTAGAAATTGAGGATACGTTGACGCCTCCATTATCCTCAATAATCTTTTTAAGCTCGTTACGAGAAAACAAGGTAAATGTACCACTAACAACTATTTTAGCCCCTTCTAGAGCATTAGTTGCCAATTCTTTTTCTACTACCTCAAACTGCAATCCAGCAAATTTTAGTTTCTCAATTTCTTCTCTGTTTTCTGGCTGAGAAAAGAAATCAATAACACTCTTGGCTATCACGCCTCCTATTTCTTCTACCCCGTTTAGCGTTTCAAAGTCTGCCGCCATTATGGCATCTATATTTTTAAAATGAAAAGCTAATTTCTTAGCTACTGTCTCTCCTACAAAGCGTATTCCCAGTCCGAAGAGTACTCGCTCAAAAGGTATTTTCTTGGAAGCACCCAAACCTTCAAGTATATTCTCAGCACTAGTCTTTTGAATGGTCAATTTCCTCCTGTCGCTCAGCCTTGTGATAAATAATTGGAAATCAGAACTTTGGTTTGATGACATCAATTCATCTATATAATCAAATTGATCAAATGCCAATTTTAACATTTCGCATTCCTTTGGAAAGCGAAATGTAAAGACACTTTCAACAAAAACGAAATCTGAAGAAAAAAACGATTCTGAAAATCTACCAGTTTGCTGCCTTTTATTTATAAAGTTCCTTAATTTCAATATGGAATTCTTATGAGTTTCACTTAATACTCCACTTATATCCAAAACTAAGAAGTCAGATATTGACTTGGGATTTAAATCATTCAAAACCTTTAAAGGAGCATTCCCCCATTTATTGGCCATCGCAAAGAGGGCTCGTTGAAGTTCCACAACTAAACTTCCATCAATCTTGAAACCTGCATCTTCATCTTCAATGACCTTTGACTGATTCTCTAACATATCAAAAGTAAGTGCATACAAGTCCGCTGGTTTGTTTATAACTCCATTTTCAACAAGCACATCTATCTTACCTTCTCCTAGACTTGCCACGTCCATAGCTTTACGACCTATAAAATGCTCTATGCGGCCTTTTACTTGCGGTGGGCAGCTCTGCGTATTGGGGCAGCGAAACACCGCATCACCCTCTGGTCGCTCTAGCAGCGTATCGCACTCTGGGCAAGTCGCAGTAAACTGGGTCCTTTTACTGTCCGCATCTCTATTGCTGGCA
>Ga0209284_10005655_pt1 | contig 12738 bp, 19 predicted proteins | sample FRY03_FD_187211 | JGI IMG/M metagenome (GOLD analysis project Ga0209284, IMG submission 187211) | Freshwater microbial communities from Lake Fryxell liftoff mats and glacier meltwater in Antarctica - FRY-03 (SPAdes) (version 2) | ecosystem: Environmental > Aquatic > Freshwater > Ice > Glacier... | reverse complement strand
AAATGGTTCACTTAAAACATTTGAAGACGGTTTTGCATCTAATAATTCAGGATTTAACGGAATGACTATTAAAACAACTGACCCAATTATAAATGGTTCACTTAAAACATTTGAAGACGGTTTTGCATCTAATAATTCAGGATTTAACGGATTAACTGTTATTAGTGAAAACCCTGTTTTGACAAATGTCAATTATGTAGAAGATGATTGGCTTTCTTCTGTATCGGGAGCTACAAGAAGAGCAAGAAGAGCATCTAAAAAAAGTGCATCAGGAGATACTTTTATAAATAAGGTAGGCAAAGGGCTTAATAGACTTGCTGACTCAGGAATAGTTGATTCTTTAAGAAATTTAAGAAATCCACAAGAAGATATTGTAATAGATGATTTCCCATTACCACCAACTCCTGCTCCAACTCCCGATAAATCAATGTCTATGGGTGTAAAAGTAGCTATAGGTATTGGTGTTGCAGTAATAATTGGTAGCGGTATTTTATACTTTATGAAAAGCGGGAAAAAGAAAGCTATTAAATAATTATCTTTAAATATAAAAAATGTATACAACAGAGTTTGAATCAAATAACAATAAATTTTCTTTATTAATTACAATACAATCTAAAGAGAATAAGAAAGTTCGTATTTGGGCTGAAGATACAGGTAAAAAAAACAGTAAATATGCTGATAGGTTAATTGAAATAAATGGTTCAAGAAGTATTTATTTCAGCTTTCCAATTTCACCTAAAAATTTAAAAATTTGTATTGTTAATATAGATGATATAAAAGATAAAGATTTTCAATTAACTCTATTAGAAACAAAGTTGCGTGATTTTAATATTTGGATGGATGAAGATACAATTGATTTTTTAAGTCTTTCTTTACCTTTTAGTCAAGTTTGTGGTTTTGAATATGCAACACCAAATGGGCGTATTTTTACTAATAAAGATAAAAAATTTAAAATTAAGTTTATGGATGTTATCAGAGATTATCCATCGGGTGCTATTATGAAAACTCCTGCAAGAATAGGTCATAAATCGGGTCAAATTGAAGTTTCAAAAGCTGCATTTGATAAATATACCATACCTATGAGAATGGCTATTTTGTTACACGAATTTTCTCATGTGTTTAAAAATCCTAAAATAAATTTAGAAATAAGCAATGAGATAGGAGCAGATATAAATGCTCTTTATGTTTATTTAGGTTTAGGTTTTTCTAAAATTGATGCGATAACAGTTTATGCAAATGTTTTTCTTAAAGCACAAACAAAAGGTAATGTTGAAAGAATGCGTAAAATAATGGATTATATTAATAAATTTGAGGAAGAAGATTTCGCTTATAAAAATTAGTATGAATAGAAATAGAAATAAATATGAAGAATATGAATCAAAATTATTTGGTCATGCTAATGGTATGAACGAAAAAATAAATTCAAAACCTGACAATGACTATTATGCAGGTTTTGATGATTCGTTGACCGATATTAATTTTTCAAACATTAGTGGTAGAAATTTTAAGGAAAAATTTGCAACTGCAAATAGAAGAATTGAAAGAAAAACCAAAATTAAAAAAGTAATTGTACCTCAAAACAGAGAGATAATAGTAGAAAATATAAGCAGAAAGGAATTTTCACGTAATAAAATTTTACCAAAAGCTAATAAAATAAGTCAACCCCAAAGGTTACTTAGTAATACTAAAACTATTGAAATGGGTAGTATGCCTTTTAATAAAAGAGGTAAATCTTTTGGTAATGATGATGTCAATGAAATAAATAAAATTGTAATTCCTGCTGATAGAAATGTTATTGTTGAAAAAGTAAGTAAATATATTTTAAGTAAAAATCCTAGAATTAATGCTGAAAAAAAAATTGGATATTATAAAGGTAAAAAATTACAAGAATTAGTTTTGCTTTTTAATAATCCTAGTGCAGTAGATTATGAAATAGAACTTTTTAATCCATCAATGCCTTTAGATTATGTTTTTTCAAATTCACAAAACTTAAATGACATAATTAAAGTTGCGGGTGGCGAAGTTGCATATAGTGATATTTTATTTAACTTACTTGCAAATACAACTATGATTCCAAATGCTAAATTTGTGTTTTCAGGTACAAGCTTAACAGAACAATTAGTTCAACCAATTACAGTAAAAAATAAAGCAATAAATGGTGAGGAAAAAGTATATCCATTTAATCTTGACTTATCGGTTGACACAATGCAAGTGGCAAGTGACATAGTTTCATTTGATTTCTTTGATACTATTAATAGACCTTATATTCCTGATGGAATGGATGTTTTAAAATATAAAGTTTTGGCGGGGATGAATGTCACAATGGTATTTTTTTATGAACAAGTGAATTTGAAAAAAGTATTTTTTAATGAAGCAAAATTTGACAGAGGATTACTATAATGGCAATGTTTCGCACAAAATATCCAAATAATAGTCGTACCGTTATCGGTACGCCACAATTATTCAATAATGATGTAATTTTAAATTGCGACACATCTTTAGGTACTGTTATAATAAATTTATTAGACATTCCTGCAAATTATTGGAGCACACAATGGAAGCTTTATATTGTTGATAGTGGCAATAATTCAAGCGTTAATAATATAACAATTAATGCAGGAACGGGTCAAACAATTAATGGTTTATCTTCATTAATTATTTCTACAAATGGTGCTCAAATAATTATTCAAATATCTTCAGATGCAGACTTTATTGGATTAGAATCTTATTGTTGTTCAACAGGTGCTCAAGGGGTTACTTCAATAATTGCAGGTACAGGAATATCAGTAGACCAACCTACGGGAGATGTTACCGTTACTGCTATAGGAACAGGAATCGTTAGTTTAACATTTACTGCTTTAACTAACTTAATTACTGCAAATACAGTAGTAAGAGGGCAAAGATATTTAGTGACAAATGTAATATACACAGATGGTGGTATAGTTTTAACAGGGACTTCAACTGAAAGCGTTTCTTCAGATGGTCATAGTTTTCACTTAAATGCAGATTATCAAAGTGTTGGGGTTTATACTAGCCTAGCGGGATTTAATTCTCAATTAGGTCTATGGGATTATAATTTATCACCTGTAGTTGGGGATGTAGTTATTTGGAATAATTTTCATTATGTAAATAATACAGGTGCAAATAGTTCTTTAGAACCTCAAGATGACTCTACAAATTGGACTCTTTTAACATTAAGTGTAGGTTATGGATATATTCAAGAAATTGATTTTAGTATTTATGATATAACTACTAATAAAATAATTAGAAGACAGGATAGGAGAAATAATATTGTTGAACTATCAGAATATTTAGGCACTATATCATTTTTAAATTTCCAATGGGGTAATGATGTCGTAATAAATAATAAATTCATTGGCAATCAATCAACTCCTATTAATATAATGAATTGTTTTTGGGTATCATTTAAAGACAATATAATTGAAGGAAGAGTTACTATTACTGATAACTTATCTTTAAAAAAATCAAAAATATTTGAGAGTAATAAAATTTTTCCCAATGGGGTAGTAAATCTTATTGGAACAGATACTTTGTTAAATATAGTAGATAATATAATTAGCGGTACAGTTGATTTACCAAATATTAGCACTACAAATACAGTATCAATTTATCAAAATAATTTAGGTTTAAATACAAACTTTACCGCAGCAGGATTTACAGGAACAAATGAATTATTATTTTATGATAACTTTTTTGCAAACGATGCTGAATTACAAATTGAAACAGTTATAACAGGGGGAGGTATTGCTGAAATAAGTAATAATACCCATTATTCAACAAATATTTTGATTGGTGAATTTTATGGAGGTCTTGCAACTTGGAGATGGAATAATATAAATACTAAAATCAGTACATTTTCAATAGTGCAATTAGATAATAATGCTTTAAAGGGTGGAGAGGCTTCTATATTCACAAATGAATATTCTAATTTTCCAAAACAATTAGATATGTCTGTAGGAAGTGTTTTTTCAGGAGGTGTATTACAGTTAGGAACAGAAACTCATGTGGGTAAATATTATATAATAAATGGGGGTGGGAATACAATTGATTCAATTCAGGGAGGTGTTGGTGGTAATATAGAATTAATATCTTCAGGTACAGTTTCAGATACATTCGTTATTAGTTACAATCCTATTGCTACTGCAACTAGTGGTCAAATAATTGGTTCTGCGGGTATAAATCCGATACCTATTACTTTTACATCTTATGCAGGATTTAGTGATAATATACTTTTAAAAGCTATTGGTACAGGAAAATATTTTACTAAACAAACAAATGTTGCAACTTAATATGAGAAAAATAAAATGGCAGAATTAAATATAAATATACCCGTAGCCTCTTTAAAAGCCCCGACAAGTTGGGGTTCACGAGCACAAATAAAATCTATGATACAAAGGATATGGGAAAAATACGGCTTGTATATTCAAGAAGCTGCTAAAAATTCTAACATTCCACCAAGCGTAATCACAAGTTTTATGGCGGTGGAAAGCGGTGGAAACGAAAGAGCAGGAAGTAGTGGTCACGTTACGCAGGGTCTAATGCAATGGAATAGAAATTATGCCCAATCTCAATTAAAAGATGAATTAGCAAAAGGTCGTATGACTGAAGGTGAAAAAAACATTTTAAAAAAATATGGGGTAATGTCAAATGACGGAGGAATTAGAGCAGTAACCAATGCAGACCAATTGAAGCCTGAATTGAATATAACTATTGGTTGTATTGTTTTAGGGCAGTTAATTGACCAAAAATGGGGCAGTTCTAATGGAACTTTGCATTTAGATAGAGTAATTTCGGTGTATAATGCAGGTGCTTATGGAGATACAGGGAAAAAAGCGAGGCAATTAACAACCCCCGCATTGTCAACTCCTTTATCTTTGGCTAATAATGTAAATAAAATTACGAGTGCCTATATTGCAAAAATTATAGGAGTAAATGGTGCTTTAGATATTGCCACTTCTGATTTTAAAAATATAATAATTTAAGATATGAAAAATAAACTTTTAAAATACAGTATAATTACTCTTAGTATAATGGCAATTGCAACGGGTATTTACTTTTTAGTAAGAAAACCATCTAATATAGACAAGACGGGTAAAAACCACAGAAAAATAAGAATAACAAGAAATTAAGAAATTATGAGCACAGTAAATCAAATATGGAAAAATTTACCTTTGGGAGTAAAAGGTATAATTTTGTTAAGTAGTGGATATTTAATATATAAGACTGCCAATAAAATTATTGCTAAAACAAGTTTTAATGCTGATACAAGAGATGTAAATCAGGAAGTTCAGGGTTGGAATCGACAAAATCAAAAAGATAGTACAAAAGTAAAACCCACAATGTCTATGGCAGCATTAAAATCTCTTTCAAATAAAATTTTTAATGCTATGGATGGGTATGGTACTCGTGATACACAAATAGAATCTGCATTTATGCAACTTAAAAATGATGCTGATTTCTCAGGATTAATGGCTGCATTTGGTAAAAGAGATATAAATTCAGGATATTTAAACCCTGTTCCAAATTTAAGAAATGCAAGTCTAATTCAGGCTTTAAATGATGAATTAGATAGATATGTATTAACAAATATTAACAAAGAATTAAATAAAAAAGGTATTACTTATACCGTTTAAAGAAATTAGAGATAATCTCTATGTAAATAAATAAAAATTAAATTAAAAAAAAACAAGATGAAAAACGAGAAAATGAAACAAGTAGTAAAAGTAGTAACAATTGCAGGTTCTGCGGTTTTAGTATTAAACTCAATTATGCTATTAGTAAAGGCGGGAACTACAATGAATTTAAAAGCAGCAGTAATGCCAACAGTATCTATCCTTGTAGGATTAGCAGCATTTAATTATGCAATGGCTACAACTATAACAGTTAAAAAATAAAATATTATGGCAGTATTAGACCCAATAAAAACAGTAAGAGCAACAGTATCAAATAATATAGTTGGCTCAGTAATAGGAGGTGCAGCAGGTTATTACTTTCTTAAAAATCGTTTACCAATAAAAGGTAAATTAGGAGTAGCAATATCTATAGTAGGTGGTTTGCTTGCAGGTGCTTATGTTTCAAAAATGTTCTTAGCAAAAAAAGGGGCAGCAGCATCTGCTACAGAAAGTAAAAAATAATTAAAAGATGGAAAATAAAAGTAATGAAAAACTTTTAGTAACTTTAGCCATCTTTATAATTTTTGGGATAGGGGGTTATTTAGGTTATAAAAAGTTAAAAAGTATAAAAGAGGAAGGTAATTCTGATAATGATAAAAAACCTTCAGAAACAACAGATAGTACGACTTTAAACACCGATACTCCTAACCCAAATTCTTCTAAAATTAATGATGAGAAATTAAAAAATTTAGCTATTGCTTACAGATTATGGGCAAATTCGACAGATGCCTTATCAAAAAAATATGGCAAAAAATCAAAATTTGATTTAGACAACGCAAGTTCTAATCCATCTAAAGGAACATTCCCTGCAAGTTTTAAACAAGGTAGTGAAGAATATTCTAAAGCTCTAATGTCGGGGGAAGCTCGTAAAGCTAAAAATGAATTAGAACGTCTTCAAAAAACAAAAACTTATTCTAATGATTGGTATACTTTAAGGGTAGATGAATTAGAAGACCTTTTTTCAGGATATACAAATAATAATGATGAAAATAAAATTATTACCATAATGAAAAAAGTTAACACTTTTGCAGATTTTAATGCATTAATAGTTGAATTTGGCTTATTTCAAGGAAAAGTTTTAACAAGATGGCTTCAATGGGATTTGAATAATTTGCAACTTGCAGAAATAAATGCTTATTATGTTAGCAAAGGAGTTTTTAATCCTACTTTAAATAAACCCGTAAGAATTGAATTAAAATAATAAAATGAGTTATTTTAGCCAAGAATTAAGAAAAACTTACAGTAGAAGAAGTGACGCCAATGCTCCAAAAACATTTAGGGATAAATTAAAAAGAGTTGGAGGTTTAGTGCCAATAGTTGCTTTGTCTAAAGCAGCAATAAATTCTTCTCAGGCAAGACCACAAGGAAGACAACCACAAGGAAGACAACCACAAGGTAATTATTCTCAGGCAAGACCACAAGGAAGACAACCACAAGGAAGACAACCACAAGGTAATTATTCTCAGGCAAGACCACAAGGAAGACCTTCTAGTAAACCCTACTTATTACCCACAGTTAAGTTAGATACTCCAAAAGACAAAAAAGAAGGAATGTCTATGGGAATGAAAATAGGTATAGCCGCAGGTGTTGTTGGTTTAGGATTAGTAACATATTTAGTAGTTAAAAATAAATAGATGATGAAAGAAATTCCCTTGATATGAGTTATTTAGATAGTTTAAATAGTGAGCAAAAAAAAAATATTGACATCATAAAAGATGAATCAATTAAGCAAGGTATAACTAATCCTTATGCTATTGCAGGCTTATTATCTATTATATCTAAAGAAAGTTCGTTTATTCCTAAAGAAGAAACATCTTATAAAAATACTAGTAATAGTAGGATAAGAAAAATATTTAGTAAGGTAAGTGGATTATCAGAAAGTGAATTAACATCATTAAAGAAAGACGATTTAAAGTTTTTTAATACAGTTTATGGTGGAAGATTTGGTAATTCTTCAAATGAAGGATATAAATATAGAGGAAGGGGTTTTAATCAAATTACTTTTAAAGATAGTTATAACAACATGGGTAAAAAAATAAATGAACCTATTGGTGAAAATCCTGAAAAACTATTAGAACCTAAAATTGCTGCTAAAGCATCGGTAAGGTTTTTAAAAGATAGAATATCTAGCTTAAAACAAAATGGTAAACTTTCAAGCTATAATGCTAATGATATAAATGATTTTAAAAATGAAAAAGATGCTACAATGGCTTTTTATCATGCTAATACAGGTTCAGGCAAGTCTGTTAACTATGTTAAAAGTCAGGAAAATGGCAGTACATTGGGTGGTTTGAATAAAGCATTGAGTAGGGTTAAAGATTTATATAATTATATTTACCAATTAGCAAAAACAGAAAAGATTAAAATTTTTTCTAAAAAAACAAAAAGTACATATCCAACAATAATTATAACCTCTTTATTGGTAATTAGTGTTTACACTATTATAGTATATATAAAAAAAAATTAAAATAATAATAATATGAAAAATAATGTAATAAAATACACCGCAGCATCAGCAGCAGTAAATGCAGTAGATACTTTAGACAGAGATGATTTTTACCCTTTAGATGGAGTAATGGAAGATGTTGAATTTAGTGATGCATTGGGAGATTTTGATAAAAAAGTAGGTAGCGGAATTAAAGGTGGAGTACAAAAGTTTAAAACAAAAAGAGAAGAAAGACAATCGGAACAAACTTCAAGATTAGGTGAGAGAGAGCGTAAACTTATAGGTAAATTATCTAGAAAAGATGAAAGGAAAATGGCAAGAGAAACTCGAAAAAACTTACGTCAAATTTCTTTAACTAAAGCTATAGTTGAAAATCCTCCTGTAAATGTAAAATTAAACAGTTTAGCGTCTTTAAATCCTGAATTAAAAGCACCTTTTGACAACAATAAAGAAGGTTTAGCAAGTCAGAAAGATGAGAAAACTCTTATAGATGCAGCAGCTATTGCAACAGAACTAGCAGCTTCGCCAAATGAACCTACACCAAAAGTAATTATAGACGAAACTACGGGTGCAGTAACTAAAGCAAATAGTTTTAGTAATTTAAGTACAATTGCTAAAGTTGGAATTATTGGAGGTGGAGTATTGACTTTAGGTTTAATAGTTTTTGCAATAGTAAAAGTGACTAACAAATAATAAAATGATAGCAGGCGTTATAGGAAAAGTAATTGACGATAAGGGTATTTCTATACCTTATACAACAGTTATGATAACAGACATAGATGGAAAGTCTTTGAGTCCTGCTATTGGAGTTGTGGCTGATTCAAATGGTAACTATTCAATAGGGGTCAGTAAAAATAATAAAAAGTTAGGGACTCATTTAACGGCTAAATCTATGGGTTATAAAGATAAAATTATACCTATTAATTTTACAGGTGTAAATAATAAGTCTGATATTATAATGACTGCTAGTACTTCTAAATTACCTGAAGTTATAGTTATTGCCTCTAAATCTAAATTTGATTGTGAAAAAAAGGGTGGCGTATGGGATGAGGTTACAAAATCTTGTAAATTGCCTGTGAAAGAAGAAAAATTATCTTGGTTTGATGAAAACAAATGGCTTATTTTGGTAGGTAGTGTTTTTTTAGTTGCAATAGTTTCAACAATTTTAATAGTGTCAAAAAATAAAATAACATATTATGTCAGCAAATAATACAAATATTTTTACGCTAACTATTACAAACAGTACTTTTGTAATAACCGAAGAGATGAGTTTAAGAGCAGTTTCTATTTTATTAAAAAGTGGAGAAGGTCAAGTTGCAGGTAGTTTGAGAGTTGGGTCTATAAATAGTACGGCATTAATTTTAGATACTGATACTCCTATTACATTAACCGCAGGAGATTCAGGAGTTATTGTTGGGGTTACTATTGACACAACAATCGGAGCAACAGGAATAGTTCAATTAGTAGGTAAAAATAATTAAAAAAATGAAAGCATTAACGAAAAAAAGAATAATAATTGGAACAATTGTAGGAGGATTAACCGCTTCTATTATTTATTTAGCTTGGAAAGTTAAAAATTTATTAAAATATGATTATAGCTTTTCTAAACTTAAACTTAGAGAAACTTCGCCTAAAAATATTTCTTTTGATTTAGGTGTAAATTTTAAAAATACAAGCGATATGGAAATAATTTTAAAAAAACAACAATATGATATTTACTTAAATGATATTTTTATAACAACAATATTTGCCAATAATGAACAAGTTATCTTACCAAATAAGACCTCTTTACTTAATTTAGTAGTTAATTTAAACACAACCGATGTTTTAAATAAATTAAAATCTTTAGGAGATGGCTCGTCAAGTTCACTTTTAAAACTATTAGCTAATATTAAAAAACAAAATTTGAAAATTGTTTTCAAATTTGGTGTTAAACTTGGATTACTAACATTCCCTTTAAAATTTACAAAAAGTGATAAAATTGAAGATTGGGTTTGAAAAAGTATATTATGATTTTTAAAATTAGTATTTTTGTTTAAATAAAACAAAATCTAGTATATATGTTATCATCATTATTTAACACAGAAAAAATTACACATGACACGATTCAATCAACTTTGGAGAGTGTTGCAGAAGAATTAGGATGCTCTCATAAAGACTTCTTTCTAATGATTAAGCCAACAAATGAAGAATATGATATGAAATTTTACATATATGTTGATATAATCGGTAAAATCCCTGAATTTGTTAGAGAAATTTCATTAAAAGAAATATTAAATTAAAAAAAGTTATTATGATAATAGCATCAACGGAAAATTTGGAAAAAAATATAAAAAAAACAACATTAATGACGAATGTTTTGTCAATCTTAATTACTTTAGTTAGTACGCTTGCATTAACTTTTGGGTTTTATTATAAAACTATAGCAACCATAGACTTTCACGATAAAGCAATAAATGAAATTCAAAAAGATGTTTTAAAAACAAAAGATAAAGTATCACAAATTGAAGTTTTTAAAGGGGTATCTTCTTCAGAAATGAAAAATTTAGAAAAAAAAGTAGATAAAATAGATTTAAAATTGGATAAACTTTTGTTGATGCAAAAGAGATAATTTAGATAGAAAATGTAAGTAATGGGATATAAAAAAAGTACAAAAATTATTTTAGGTGTTGCCCTAATAAGCATTGTGCTTTTGGTTTTACAAAATCCTATAAAAAAAGCACTTAAATCTTCTTTAGGTGGCTACAAATGGTTTGATGAAAGCCTAAAATGGTATAGAGACGAGAAGACTAAAAACATTGTTGAAACACTTCATCCAAAAATAGTTGACGAATTTAAAGAGTTCATTTCTAGGGTTGAAAAAGAATTAGGATTGCAGATTATTGCAACAAGTGGTTATCGAACTTGGAAAGAACAAGCAGCTTTAAACAAAACCAATTCAAAAAATGCAGAAGCAGGAAATTCAGACCATAATTATGGTTTTGCTTTAGATATAAACGTCTTAAATAAAGATGGTAAAAACATTTTAAAGAAAGCAACTTCAAAGAAAAAATGGGAAGATAGTGGTATAGTTAAAATGGCTAAGAACATGGGCTTTAAATGGGGAGGTGATTTTAGCAATTATCATGACCCTATTCATTTTTATAAACAACCTATATCTAAAGGGGAAATGAAGAGAGAATATTTAGCAGGGAATATAGATAATAAAGGGTATATTAAGATAGCTTAAATAATATGAAAAAATTTATAAAAGAAATATTTACTGATGAAAGAGGAAGTTATTCTTCTAAAAGATTTTTAGGAATACTATGTATTTTTTCTTTGTTATTGTCATTAATAATGTCATCATTTGTTGAATCAGATTTTAGACCATCTGATTCTTTAATTAACGCAATAGCGTTATTTTCATTTGGCTCATTAGGATTAACGTCTATAGATAAGTGGTCTTTTAAAAAGGGCATATAAATAATTTTTGGATTATTAAAAAGTAAAGGAAATGGATACAGAAGCATTCGGTTGGGGAAAAAATGGCGGTGCTCAAGGTACTACGGGTGCTCAAGGGTCTTCTTCGGGTATTCAGGGTATTCAGGGTATTCAGGGTATTCAGGGTATTCAAGGAATTACAGGAGCAGGCACTCAAGGCACTCAGGGCATTCAAGGTAATTTAGGTATTCAAGGCATACAAGGCTTAATAGGAACTCAAGGTATTCAAGGTATTACAGGTTCTCAAGGCACAATAGGCGTTCAGGGTACTACAGGTATAGGAACTCAAGGTATTCAAGGTATTACAGGTTCTCAAGGCACAATAGGCGTTCAGGGTACTACAGGTATAGGCACTCAGGGTATTCAAGGTACTACAGGTGCAATTGGTTCTCAAGGTGTTCAGGGTTCTATTGGAGTTCAAGGAATAACGGGCAATAATGGTTTACAGGGTTCAATAGGAAGTCAAGGTAGTATAGGTTCTACAGGTATTCAAGGTGCAGTTGGCTCTCAAGGTGCGGTAGGTTCAACAGGTTCTCAGGGCATTCAAGGTAATTTAGGTATTCAAGGCATTCAAGGCTTAATAGGAACTCAAGGTCTTCAAGGTAATTTAGGAGTTCAAGGTTCAATTGGGTTGCAAGGTATTCAAGGAATTAAGGGGACACAAGGTATTGTTGGTTCAGTTGGTTCACAAGGTACTCAAGGTACTTTTGGTATACAGGGTATAACAGGAGCAACGGGTGCTCAAGGCATTCAAGGGATAATTGGTTCTCAAGGAGCTACAGGTATTCAAGGCGATTTAGGTATTCAAGGAAGTACGGGAGCAGGAACTCAAGGTATTCAAGGTATAGTAGGCATTCAAGGAACTCAAGGCTTACTAGGTATTCAAGGTATTCAGGGTAATACAGGAGCAGGAACTCAAGGTATTCAAGGTATAGTAGGCATTCAAGGAACTCAAGGCTTACTAGGTATTCAAGGTATTCAAGGTAATATAGGAGTAGGGACTCAAGGCATTCAAGGCGTTCAGGGAATTGCAGGCAATACAGGTAGTCAAGGTACAACAGGTACAACAGGCACACAAGGTATTATAGGAACTCAAGGTGCTATAGGTGCTCAAGG
>Ga0209284_10005649_pt1 | contig 12749 bp, 11 predicted proteins | sample FRY03_FD_187211 | JGI IMG/M metagenome (GOLD analysis project Ga0209284, IMG submission 187211) | Freshwater microbial communities from Lake Fryxell liftoff mats and glacier meltwater in Antarctica - FRY-03 (SPAdes) (version 2) | ecosystem: Environmental > Aquatic > Freshwater > Ice > Glacier... | reverse complement strand
GCTCCCACGAGCAAGACCTTTTGCCCCGCAAATAGTGACGACTGGTCCCAATTACTGGGGGGACTACTGAAATCCTGAACCCATGTCGTGGCTTCCTGCAATTTTTGCTCTGAGAACTTTCGCGCAGCAGAAGCTCCCAGTATGGCGATCGCCGTGGTTCGCTCCGCTGAGGAATAAGAGGCGTTCGAGGTGAGTTGTTGAATGAAGGTGGGGTGGATACCTTTGGCGGCCGCAGTGACGTAGTGGAAGCTTGGTCCCCACTGTGTGCGCCGACGGAGCGGCTCGAAGTAGTCGCTGATGAGGATTTCCATATCTTCTACATCAGCGGTGTTGCCCTGATGTTGCGAAAGGTGACCTAGCAATAATTCGCTCCGTGTGTTCCCGGCACCTCTTCCCATGCCTAACACGGTGGAATCGACCCAGGAAGCTCCGCTTTCAAGACCCGCTAACGAATTCGCGAGCGCGAGGCCCCCGTTGTCGTGAGCATGGATACCCATAGCTCCGCTCCAACTCCTGCGCATGGTCGAAAGAATATGGGAAGTCTGACTGGGGTTGAGTGTTCCCAAGGAATCTGCCACATAGAGAACATCGACGGAGTCCACAGGAATTTCGTTGCCAACGTGGCGAAGGAAATCATCGGTCGCTTCCGAAATTTGCATAATGTTCAGCCCAACCTCATAACCCTCCTGTGAGAGCCACTTGGCCGCCGCCACAGCGTCGGGGAGCTCCGAAATATGGGAAGCAACCCGGACGAAGTGCACCCAGCTCTTGGAAGTTTCGGGGAACAAAAGACGCAGTTTGTCCCTCAACTCTTCTGGGCTCCCCGATAGCTCTGACGCATTCACCATGACTCCGACGCGCAGCTTCGGTGGGATATCGAGTGAAGAGAGAAAAGAATCCGACGTAAAAGCGGTGGGACCGCTGTATCCCCTTCGCAGGAGGCTCCTGAAACCCACTTCAACGCGGTCTGCTCCAGCAGCGTGCATGGCGTGGAGATATCGGTTCACAATCGCACCGGGGAATTCCCAGTTGTTGTGGTACCCGCCATCACGAAGGGTGCAATCAAGCCATATAGGGCCATTCATGTGAATACCTGACTCTTCAGCCTCGTCGTGTGCCATAGATTTCATCCAGTGTTTGAGCGTATTCGAAGTCGGACAGAGCTAATGCTTTTTCAAACCCATAATCGCCCTCTATTCTCCCTGCTTTGTGAAGGTTTTTAACCAGAGCCCTGTTCTCGAAGGCGTTGTGAGATGCCATCAAGGTCGACCGGTCATAGTCATGCCCGGTCGAACCTGAACTATTCTGGGGGACGCCACCTGGGCCTTCTCGGCGGCTGTCGCTTCGATAGGCCACCGGAGAGGCGAAGAAATCGCTTCCCAACACACGAAGGGAAGTTCCTGGAACCCTCAACGCATCAATACACATCAGTGGCACAACGTTGGCGTGCCCGCGCAAGAAGAGTCGTGATCCTGCTTCCACTTTCCTTGAGTTGGGAAGATAAAGCGCATGGGAACGTTTGATGCAGACAAATTCGTGCCCGCCAAAAATTTCCTGTCTTTGGGCGTCTGTGTCTCCGATGGCCGCAAGTGTTTCAGGATTGATGTAGACAACGTCTGTCCGACCCAACGCTAGGTCGTTTTTTGCGCCCCAACGGTAGGAGCCTGGACCCGCAATTCTCATGACAAGTGATTCCTGGGGAATTGCTGGTTCATTCTTGTGCACTGTTCCCGGACCGTATAAGTAAAGTTTCTTACCGGTCACAAGCGCGTTCCATCGCTCTGACGTTTGGCTTTCAATTCCTCGTGCAGAGGGAAACGTTAGGGTTCCTGCGCCAGACCAGACAGAAACGTAGTTCAGCAGGTCGATGTAGCTAAAGAGGCTCTTTTGTTTGCCGCTGAGGGCCTTCTTGAGCTTCTCTGAGAAGTGGAGCGCCCGAGTCATATCGCCGCGATAAATAGCCACCTGAATCTTTTGGACCAGATCATCACGATGGCGCGCTGTCTTGGCCCTACTCTCGATGACGTCCCACGCTCGCACTTCCAACTCCAAAGAAACTACGTGAAGCCCTAGAGCCCCGCACAATTGGGCGGCGGCGAGAAGTTGGCGGGGGCCAGCAGGAATTCCTTGCGCTGATACCAAGCCGCGAAGGGACTCGGTTGCTTGCTGGTGTGTTGTGTGGCTGTGGACCCAGCCCCCGATGGTCGTTGCGAAGGAGCGCGTCCAGGCGCCTGTGCCACCCAAATACCGAGAAAACGCAGCAACGTAAACCGCAAGTTCTGCGGGGGCCCGAGATGTTACGTCCCTGCCTGTTTTGTGGCCGGCGATGGAGCGAAGAAAGAAGAAATCCCTCACTGAATCCGAACGAAAAGGTGGATTCATGCCACTTCCATTCTGACTGCTATGCGGGAGCTGCGTCACCAAGCTGGATTCCAAGAATATCTCATGCCAAAAGGGCAGAGACTTCCCTCAAGTTCTCTTCTTCTCGGTATCTGGCTGCGTGCGAACGCGCATGGGGTGGGTTCGCTCCTAAGAGAAAATCTAGGGGTTGGAGTAGCCTGAGGATAAGAGTTTTGACTTCGAATCAGGGGCGGGGAGTTGGTTGTCGATGGTGCTGCGTTTGGGATTAGTCGATCTCGCTCCTCTCACCACGGGGGGCGCTGCAACCTACGCGTTAGCTATTAAGCAGGCTTTGGAGAGCATCGCTGGCGAGGTTGAAATCGAGTTAGTACATTTTGCCAACGAGGCTTCAGTTAATCGGTTGCGCCATGATGATTCTGATCGTATTTTGTATCGCAAGACTGACGGCGTTGCGAGGAGCTTTGCCGGCAGAGTCCGCGATCGGTTATCGGGGCGAAGGGAGTCTTCGGCCCCGACCCTGGCTCAGGTTCTGAAAGCTCAGCAGATAGACCTGGCTTGGTTCCTAGCCCCCAATCGTGTGATCTCCAGTATCAGGGACACCCCCTTTGTCATGACCGTGTGGGACCTCGCCCACCGCGATGTTCAGGGGTTCCCCGAGTTTTCTGCCGAGGGTCGATGGGAGCACCGGGAAGCGGGATTTTCTCAAAATCTTGGCCGGGCTTTTCACGTGATCACTGATTCTCGGAAGACCGGTGAGTCCCTCGAGCGTATTTATGGGTTGTATCCGCATAACTGGTCCTCCATTGGGCTCCCGCTCCCCGCGGAGGTGACATCAGATATGGCGTTAGCTCATTCGATTCCTGGCCCCTACTTTTACTACCCAGCCAGCTACTGGCCCCACAAAAACCATCGAGTGCTGATCGATGCGCTGCAGCACATGCCAGAAACAACAGCGCACCTCGTTTTTAGCGGACACGACGAGGGGCATCGCGCAAAAATCGAAGACTATGTGAGGCAGCAGCATCTTGACAATCGGGTACATTTTCACGCCCGAATCACTGACGAAGAGGTGCAGGGCTTGATTGATGGCTCCCAAGCGGTTGTCATGCCTTCGTTCCTTGGCCCAACAAACTACCCACCGCTAGAGGCGTTGCGACGAGGGCGGCCAGCCTTGGTCTCTAGTGTTCACGCCTTTGACTTTGAGCCCGATGGTTTGGTATTTATCGAGGCCGAATCTGTCACCGATTGGGCATCGGAAATGGCCACGGCACTACTCTCCAAGGAAAGCCAAAGCCCTGGGGGCAATCCTCAGGCCCCAGCCTCAGTGGAAATCAGAAAAGTATTGACAAAGATCGGAGCCACTAGTCGCGCAAGCTTTCGTAGTGAACGTTAGTTTTGCGGCTTGACAACCATCACGATCTTCTTAATTTTTTGGCACGAAGCCTTCCGTCGGCTTTTTCGGAGACACGTCTGAGGGGACCGGAATTATGTCAAGTCAAGAAGGCGAGGGCGGTCAAGTATTTTCCCCAATTTATGGGTGGCGCAGGTTACCCTTGTAGGATGTCGAGAAATTTACCTGGCAGCAACGAGGCCTATGTGAGGGCTCGAAGACTTAACGGGTTAGCGACAAACTTTGGCAGAAAAGTTTCCTACCTCGAAATCGGCGTTGAGACCGGCCGAACATTACTTGAGGTGCAGGCAGAATCTTCGGTGGGAGTGGACCCACATCCAAGGTTTTCATTAGACCGACTTCCGGCGCGCATCAAGTTTTACAAGACTACTTCGGACTCTTACTTTCAGTCCTATGCAAGAGAAAATGAATTCGACCTGATTCTCGTTGATGGTCTTCACGAATGGGAACAAGCATTTCGAGATATTGCCAATTCCCTTTGGGCGTTGGCCCCTGGGGGAGTAGTTGTCCTTGATGATGTCCTGCCTCTCGACGGGCCTTCAGCGAATCCAGACCCGACCGTCGCAGCCGCGGCGCGGAAAGAGGGTCTGATCGCCCACGATTGCTGGTACGGGGACGTTTGGAAAAGCCTTGTCGCTGTAAGTCGGTATGTTCAGGGAGTTGATTTCGTTGTCGTTGGAAATCGGAGGGGCAGGAATCATGGTCAGGCCTATTTGTGGAAAACCGTCGAAATCCCAGAGTTTCAACGCCCTGTTTTGGCTGCCTCTGAAGCAAAGCTGATCGAGGGCCTTGTCTTTGAAGATTTCTTTCACGGCGGGAGTGTTCCTAGGATTTTTCCAAGGGGTCGGGATGGGAGTCGACTCTGGAAGAGCGTGATTCGAAAGGCAAAATGAGAAGGTTTGGCACTTCGCAACTGAGCTCTTGGATTAGCCCAATAAGTGACTTTTTTTGGCGTAAACGGAGGAAGATCAGTGAACTCTGAGGAGCAAAGCGTCCACTGCGTGGTCATTTCTTGGCCGGATTTCGAGGCCAGCGCGGAGGAAATCGCTGCTTCCATCCGGCCGTTTGTTGACCGTCTAGACATTGCGCACAATTCCAGCGAGGGGCTACGGCGCCATTCGATGAGCAACGTAATGGAATTCGGCGAGCAGGCCCATTTCGGTGAAAAATTCAGCTGGGCTGTTCAAGAGTGTGAGTCAGACGTGCTGCTATTCATTGTTGCGGACACAGCGTATCCAGACTGGCGTTTCCTTGTCGAGCGGTGCAAGACTGCTTTTGATTCATTGCCGAATTGCGGAATTTGGGCCCCACAGGTTGATGAGACATTCTGGAAGCCAGACGTGGTGCGGCTTGGGGGTTCATTAGGTGGCAACCTCTCAGCGGTATCTGCAGTTGACTCCATTGTCTGGGCGATTTCCAGACCGGTGATAGATGCGATGCGCACCCTGGATTACACAAAATCGAAATTCGGTTGGGGAATCGATGTGGCGGCGGCGGCTTACGCTCATTCGCTGGGTCTGCTTGTGAGTCTGGATGAAGGAGTCTTGGTCCAACATCGCAGGGGAACAAGTTACGATATTTCAACTGCGGACAAAGAGGCGCGAGGATTTTATTATCAGCTTCCTAGTGCGCAAAACTCGGTCAGAATTATGATCGAAGAACATGCTCAGTTTAGACGCGCACTGAACTCGTCATCGAATTGGAACAAAAGAGCAAACCGCTTGAAGCAAAGGGTAGACAAGGTGTATTTAGGTTTCCGGAAGCACACACAAAGCAAAGTGTGTGGGTCGCAAGGGACTTCTTGAGAGCCTTTGTCCAATTGCATAAAGTAAACGGAGAGCGGGCACAGTCTCTATCTCAGGTTGGGTGGATGAATGGGTTCGCTTCGCTCTGTCGCCCCGCGGAAATCAGAGGTTTACCGAGACAAGCTGCTCACGAGTGTCGGCGGAGAAAAGACTTTATGGCTGGCCGTAATTTCAAATTTAGGAAATGGGGTTAACCTTCCTACCGTTGGGGGTTGCGCCCCCGCTGGGTTGGAACTAATTGGGCCGGAATCTCTGGGGTTTGAGTAGAGTTGTGCCATCTGCACCAGGGGGAATGAATTTCCGTGTCAAGAAGATCTGTCCAAGCGCTGGTGAAAGACCTGCTGTATGAGAGTACATGGAGGCTGGCAAAAAGAAACGCTGATTCGCTTGTTGTTGAAGAAATGCGAGATGTTCGAGCGTCATCTTTTCCACTGGTTTCCGGTGACACATTCAGGAGCATTTCGAACGTAATTGTCGAGGGCGAGGGAGTGAGCAGACGACAACAATTGTTTGAGAACTCAATTGTTTTTTCCGACCTCTCCGAGGTGACTGGAGTTGATGAGGCCCAGGAGGACATGCGACACCTTTCTCAGCTTTTGGCCGCAATGAAAGACAATGTTGAGAAACCGGTGGTAATCCTGCATAACGGCGATTTTTCCCCGGGACCGCGGTCGATGGAGGAAATTGCGGCACATTCCAGTCATGTGTTTTCCGTTAACCTCAGAAGCGAAAAGCGAAATGTTACGTCGATACCAATCGGTGCTGAGAACGCTTTCCGCAATCGCAACGGAAAACTAAAGAACCTTTGGGACTTAGGACATCAGGCGCGTCCGAAAAGCAACACCGTTTTTTCGTCTTTTGCTGTCCGAAATAATCCAACAGAGCGAAATCAGGTCGCTGAGGCGCTACGGTCTTCACGGTTTCCGAGCAACGCGAGGAGACTAACGCCGGAACAGCACGTAAGTATGGTGCGCCAAAGTATGTTTGTCTTGTCGCCACCAGGCCGGGGTTATGACTGCCATAGGACGTGGGAAGCGATTTACCTCGGAGCTATTCCTGTTGTTGCCGCGGGTTCGTTGGCGCCTGGATTAGTTGAGGGGTTGCCGATTGTCGAGGTCTCTTCTTACGACGCTTTTCTCTCGAAAACCGATGAGGAGCTCGTGACATTGTTTACGGAAACCATCTCAAGATCCAGCGAGAAGGCATTTATGCCTTATTGGCTTGGGAAAATTGTGGAGGCTACTCGTGCGAAAAAGTGATCCGATTGCCGATGGAGTGTGGCCGCCACTCGTTTTCCATCACCAAGGGAGGGAAGTTCCGCGTTATGGCCTGATTACTCTCCGAGAATCAGCAAAAATTTGGGGAGGGCCCATCATTTTCCTCAACAACACCCGAGAACCGTTGCGGTTAAAGGGCATAACGGATTCCAAGCTTGATGATTGGTATGACCCTGAACCGTTTCAGAAAATCAAGGGCGATATACCGATGGATGAAAATTTCCGCGCTGGATTTTGGCTGCACGCTCTTGAGCGATTCTTTGTCTTGAACCAATGGTTCGCCAGAAACCCTCATCACAGTTTTGTTCACGCGGAACTTGACGTCCGTCTGTTTGCGCCGGGGCCACTCTTTGACCGGTTGGACGCATACGCTCAAGGGGTGTTCCTCCCTCGAGCGTCAATCCACCAGGCAGGAGCAAACTGGTTGTATTGCAACAGCGCCGGGGCTCTTGATCGTCTGGAGAAATACCTGGCCAATTCGGTCTCAAAAGGCTTCGAAATGCAGTTGCTTGCTCGTTTTTTGGATCAAGACGATGACTTACACTCAGTCCCCACACATGCCTCATTTGAGCAACACGGCAGGCAGGGAGCCCCTGGTTTTCTTGCTATTGAAAAGATTCAAATCGGAGGGGTCGTTGATGTTCAGCCATTAGGAACCTGGCTCTTTGGCCAGGACCGGAGGAACTCGCCGAAGCAGCCGATTTTCAACCATTTCTATTTTGACGAGATTGGCACGCCAGCTCTGAATGAACTCCGTTTCCGATACTCGTGGAGGAACAAGGCGCTGTTGGTTCGGCACTTCTCCTCAAAAGAAGAATGGCCGGTCTTCGCTCTGCATGTTCATTCGAAGGTGATGAATCGTGCTTTTTCTCCTGTTGGGCTTGCGTTTTACGCATGGTTAGCTAATCGAAAATTTGACTCAATCATTATTTTCCAGAATGTGTTTCGTTTTGGATTGTCGAGGCTCAAGATTTTGATCGACAGGTTTTACCTCCAGCTGGGGCTCGGGAGGATTTGGAAGCACAAAACTTGATAGAGATGGTCCTTTTTAAAGAAAGCCCATAGTGCCCCCCAACTCACCAGTAACAGCCACCTTCGACTTTGTTGGCACCCGCAGGAATTTCTGAGTCAAGGGGGGCCACCCAGTGCTCGTTGACGCTGGGTAACACCAATGCTGAATCGGGCGAGGCTGGGTCTAGCCATCGTTTTCCCGTGATTCCAAAGAGGAGCTGGAGGGCGCCGCCGATCTGCACTGCCGGGCGATTCAGCTTTTTACATTCCGCGGCGAGGAAAAGCCCGTAAGCACCTGCGCCAATGAGAGCGATGTCAAAATCTGTTGATCTGATGTGATCTTTCATTGTTTCTAACGCGCCAAACCAGTTGTCATAGGGGACATGCGAGGAGTTGTCTCCGACGCTTTGAACGGCGGGGATTACGATCAAATCAAATGCTGGGAGAAAGTCAAAATCAGGGAATATCTGTTCTCGTTTCTGAAATTGGCTGCGGATTGTTTCGTCAAAAGGATGAATGACGAGAACTTTCTTTCCCCTCAAGTACTGGGTCCAACTTTGGGGGTCACCAATCGGTGCAAGCATTTCGAGTGCCACAAGCTGAGCTTCCGGGGTGAAGTTTTGAACAAAAAAATCCTCAAAAGGCCAGAATTCCCATTCTGAAGTGCGGTCTCTGACACCAAGGACATCCACCTGGGAAAGGTGCTCCAAAGTCTCGCGAGAAAACCTTGAGAGCATCTCGTCAGTTGGGGGGAAAAAACCGCTCAAGTCTCTAATGGCTATTTTCAACTCTTGCGGAAACTCACATTCTCCCGATTTCTCATGCTCGACAAAATACTTGACAACCGAGTTTTCGGTCGTCCCGAGCCGAGCGACTAAGGAGGGCCGCCCGGCCTCGACGACCTCCCGGAGAAGAAGATTCGCTTGGTCCCCTTTATTGATAGGTTGTGGTCCCACCCGAACGCGGTCTTTCGCTGGCTTCCCCTTTATTTTTCTTCTCACGCGAAGGGTCGCGTCGCGAAAAATCGCGCGCGCTGAAGGGACGGATCGTCCCGAGTTCTTTGGGGTAGTCAGGCGCATGCTCTCTAGCCTATTTGTCTCGAAAACCGGAAACTAGTTCCATATCGGAGAATTCCAGCATCATGCCGAATAAGCTAGGAATTGAGGAGCTCTTTACCCATGCTGGATAAACATCGCTTTAACCCCTCAGACCCGACCACGTCGAAAATCCTATTGGGGAGGGTCTACCATCTTGATGCCAAACGGTCGGCGAATCAGCTTGCTCACTGCGAGATTCTGAAAGAAACGCTCATTCACGGTGGGTTTGAAGTGGAGACACGGGAATCGCATCATCAAGTTGAGGTCGCACCGTCCGCCACCGCCTCCGCTCAAGATTACGTTGCAGTTGCTCGAGATTTTTGGGCTCAAGAAATGCACCATCTGCGCGAGTCCAAAAGGAGAAGGGGTGGCCAGGGCCCTGTGACCCTGAAGAAGCGCTGGCGGGCCGCAAAGAGGCTGTCGAAGCTCCTTCGGGACTCAGAGGGCGTGAAAAGGGCTCGGGCCCGGGGCCGAATCGAAGTTGCTCTCAGCCACAAGCACCTTCATCTGTGGAGATGCCTGGCAAATTCTGACGCTTTCGGAGCTGTCATTGTCGAGGATGACTTTTCCTTGAGGGACGCGTCTAGTGGAAAACGAATCGTCCAGTTGCTGAGCCAGCACGGCCATTCGGTTGATCTTCTCGACTTGGCGGGAGGGTTTTCCCGCGAACAACTAGGGATCTCGGATCGTGGAAAAGGCGACCTGACGCTAGCCTTCCTTCTCGCCAACACCACGTGTGGATATTTCATTAGCAAGGTTGCAGCGTCACGGCTTGTTGATGTGGTGGCCTCAAACCCTCGGCTCACTCGGTTAGGGTCGGATTTTCTCATTGAGGTTCTCAACGAGGACGGTTTCTGTGGCACTTCCCTCTTGCCCGCGGATCTGCCGATGATTCACGGTAGCCTTGAGGGTTTCGTCGACAGCTCGATTCCCTACTGAGAGGCGTTTCGGAAAAATGGTTCAGACCTTTGGGTGGGGGCATGAAGGTTAACATCGTGAGTAAAATTCCCTCGTCGGTGTGGGAGAGGGAAATGCCTGAGGGCTTGCCTTGGTCCTTCGACCACTCCAATACCCCGGTCGATTCTGATATCCACGTGATTTACGGGATACGGGACCCGTTGCGGGTTCCTAATACCTGGGAAAACACGGTTTTCGTGGCCTCCGAGCCACCCGATATTCGCGTCTACAACACTTCGATTCTGTCCCGATATCGAGCGGTACTAGGCCCGTCATATGAATATCTCGCTGGATATTCAAATTTCAGTCCTGTGACAGCGGTAGCTCCTTGGTGGGCAGGAATGAAAGCGGGCGGGGAGGAGCATTACGGCTCTGTTGATGACCGGGTAGCGCTTCGCCGAGAGGACTTCGAAACGGGCTTCGCCCCCGAGAGGGACATCATTACGGCAATCGTTTCTCAGAAGGCTAAAACTAACCTTCAACAACAACGTTTGCGCTTGGTCGATTATCTCTCGGCGCATCTGTCTCAATTTGAGGTCTATGGGCTTGCTGCCGAGCAAGTTGAAGACAAAGCTGACGTGTTAGGAACTAGTCGTTACCACCTGGCAATAGAAAACTCTTCGCACCCTGGCTACTGGACGGAGAAACTTTCTGATCCGATTCTGATGGATAACGTCACTTTTTATGGGGGTCACCCCACCGCTTGGGACTACTTCAAGGGCGAGAGTGTCGTGGGGATCGATCCCTGGAATCCCGAGGAAACATATCGAACGATCTCCGAAGCCCTGAACGACCGAACTTGGGAGGCATCAAGCGAAGCACGCACAGCTAATCGTCGAGCGCTTCTCGACACCTACAGTTTCCACCGGGTGCTTTCGAGTTTTCTGTCCACTAAATCTTGGGAGCCATCGCGGGGGAAGAGGATTTCCCTTCCCGCTCAACATCCCAAGAGTCGCCTGAAGAAGTTTACGGACCCGGTTTACCGTCGGCTGTTTTCCTAAGGGTTCGCGGGGGAACAGCGAACCAGCTTGTTCACGGGTGCGGCAAGAAAGTCGCGGGAGCCTTGCAGATGCGGTCCGGTAGAATCTGGTAATGGATAAGCCCGATATTAAACCCCGTTCACGTGTCGTCACCGATGGCATTGAGGCCACCACCTCGCGCGGAATGCTCCGCGCGGTCGGGATGGGTGATGACGACTGGGATAAGCCCCAAATCGGCATCGCAAGCTCGTGGAATGAAATAACGCCGTGCAACCTGTCTTTGGCCCGGCTTGCGCAAGCTGCCAAGGAAGGGGTTCACGCAGGCGGGGGGTATCCCTTGCAGTTTGGAACTATTTCCGTATCCGATGGCATTTCCATGGGCCACGAAGGCATGCACTTTTCCCTGGTGAGCCGTGAGGTCATCGCCGATTCGGTGGAAACGGTCATGCAGGCAGAGCGCCTTGATGGCTCAGTGCTGCTAGCTGGCTGCGATAAGTCCATCCCTGGCATGTTGATGGCTGCTGCCCGTCTCGACTTGGCCTCCGTTTTTCTCTACGCGGGCTCTATCGCCCCCGGTTGGGTGAAGCTTTCTGATGGGACGGAGAAAGATATCACCATCATTGATTCTTTTGAAGCGGTGGGCGCTGTTAAAGCGGGGAAGATGTCTCGTGAAGATGCCCATCGCATCGAGTGCGCTTTTGCCCCGGGTGAAGGCGCCTGTGGTGGGATGTATACGGCAAACACGATGGCCAGCATCGCCGAAGCGTTGGGGCTGAGTCTTCCAGGCTCCGCATCGCCTGCTTCTTATGACCGCAGGCGAGACATGTTTGCCCACAAGTCGGGCGAAGCCGTTGTTGAAATGCTTCGGTTAGGCATCACCGCCCGCACGATTATCACCCGGGAAGCACTCGAAAACGCTATTGCCATCCTGATGGCGTTGGGTGGCTCAACCAATGCGGTTCTTCACCTTCTCGCCATAGCCAACGAGGCAGAAGTTGAACTGACGCTTGATGACTTCAACCGCATCGGGGACAAAACTCCTCACATCGCCGACGTGAAGCCCTTTGGGCGTCACGTGATGAACGATGTGGATCGCCACGGTGGACTTCCTGTCTTGATGAAAGCCCTGGTTGATGAAGGCCTCATGCACGGTGACGTGATGACCGTAACCGGGAAAACGATGGCAGAGAACCTCGAGGCGATGACTATCGATGCTCTTGATGGTGAAGTACTGCGACCGCTGAAAAAGCCGCTTCACCCCTCTGGTGGAATAACAATTCTCCGCGGGAGCTTCGCTCCCGAGGGCGCTGTGGTGAAGAGTGCTGGTTTTGATGCAAGTACCTTTGAGGGCCCTGCAAGGGTCTTTGAGCGCGAGCGGGCCGCCATGGACGCGTTGACCAATGGTGAAATCCAGTCCGGTGATGTCGTCGTGATTCGTTACGAAGGCCCTAAGGGTGGCCCAGGAATGCGAGAGATGCTTGCCATCACGGCAGCAATTAAGGGTGCGGGGCTGGGTAAGGATGTATTACTGTTGACGGACGGTCGATTCTCAGGCGGCACAACCGGACTGTGCATCGGCCATATAGCTCCCGAAGCAGTGGATGCAGGTCCCATTGCTTTCGTGAGAGATGGTGACCTGATTCGGGTAGACATTCCATCAAGGACGCTAGACATTCTTGTCGACGACGACGAACTAGCGAAGCGGCGCGAAAACTGGCAGCCGCTTCCTCCCCGTTACACCCGTGGTGTTTTGGCCAAGTACCAGAAATTGGTGAAGTCAGCAGCACTCGGCGCGGTAACGGGCTAACCCTGAATCACTGTGACTGTTTACTGAAACTGAGGCGGATAAA
>Ga0209284_10005644_pt1 | contig 12758 bp, 8 predicted proteins | sample FRY03_FD_187211 | JGI IMG/M metagenome (GOLD analysis project Ga0209284, IMG submission 187211) | Freshwater microbial communities from Lake Fryxell liftoff mats and glacier meltwater in Antarctica - FRY-03 (SPAdes) (version 2) | ecosystem: Environmental > Aquatic > Freshwater > Ice > Glacier... | reverse complement strand
AATAGTGATCCTAGGCCAGGAATGAAAGTCCTTTGGAGGGGTTGGTTTGCTTTTCACCTGCTCGTTCAGGGTGCAAGCCTCTTCTGTCCAAACAAACCCTCCGGATAATTGTGGGTAAGAGTGAGGAACGCAGTCGCTGGGCTTTGGGGTCTGGGTGGGCTTTGGGGCACTATTTTTATGCTGGGCTTATTATAAGAGGGTCGCTGGGGCTGCTCGCTGTGTAATTAAATAGAAGGATAAGGAAGACCAGCAAAGCCCACCGACTGCGTTCGGTGGGGTTCTTGTTTGTTTGTATTTGGCATTTTCGCCCGGGATTAAGCATCTGTAAGCGGTGTAGCGGGCATTCATACCGCCCCGTTGGGGCCAGATGCGTAATTCCTTTTTAATTTAAAAGTGAAGGTTTACTTTTTGGGTTCAGTACTTAATGGGGGTTCTGTGTTAATAGTGTTTTGAGGTTTCTTCGGGGTTAGGTTTTTCCGAGACATGAAGGTGCTGATTACATGCTCTTCAATAAGAGGCCTCCCTTGATCATCTTTGCCATCAAATGGGCCAGGGATCAAATCCACATCTTGGAAAGGTCTGGGGGAAATAAGCGAAGCAATAGGCAACCAAGTGGGAATCACACCGGGGTATAGCCCTGCATGAGAAACCGCAAAGCTTGCAAATTCAAGCTGCTGCAACCTTTGCAGAATTTGCTGCTTGATCAGTTGGCCTTCTTCCCGATCGAACAGGTTTAAGTAACGGAATTGCACCTCGTAAGAGCTTTCTTGCGTAGAGGAGTCTAGGCCAAATTCGGTCAGAACTCGGAGATCCTTATCACCAATCCGTTTGGTGGTGAGAAGCACTTTTTCTTTCCAATCTGACATCGATTCTTTTTTGCGATAGATTTCGAGAGCAGTCCTAGGGTTATCATGAAGCCTTTCGGTTTCTGCTTCGAAGAATTGTTTTCTACAGTTCACAGTGGCGGGTTGAGCTTCTGCCCGTGCCCGCACATAGTGATGCATGAAATTGCTCATGTTTCTGTAAACATCCAGTTCTTTAAGAAACCACACCGCTTGATAGCGGTCTTTTTCCTCGGGAGACATTTTGTCTTCGCGCAAAGTTGGGGGTTGCTCGAATTCGCCCATGTTTGCTGCTTTTCTGAATTCCGCAGCAAGCTTTCGCTTAACAGCTTCATCTTCCGCAGATTTGAACATCATATGGTTCTGTTCCGCGTGATCCTGCCACATGCGGGCCGCATCTTCCCATGCTTTAAGCGACCATTTGTCTCGCCCATTGCCTACAAGGGCAGGGGTACCATCACTAAAATTATCGCCTTCGAACCATCCGTATATTCTCCATCCAGCATCATCAAACCAGCCCTCTTGCTGTAATCTTTCGCCTATATAGCTTTGGGCCCGGGCTGGATAATTTCTAAAAATCAGGGTTGCGATGTTCTTCGGTTTGCGTTGTAGGTTTCTATCCACCACAGGTTGTGTAGAACCAGGCAACACATCTGCAGGAGGAATTGGCTCTTGCGAAAATGAGTACCAAGCACGGGCGTTTGCGTAAGCGTCAAAATCATCGCCCAAGCGAGATTCATGAGTTAATTCGCCTGGCAAAAATTCTACTTGGGGTTTCTCCACACGCCTTGGGGCGGGCAATACTGGGAACCTTTGATCCACTACTTTTAACTTGTCTTTCTTGGTTTCCCAAGCATTGGGTGGTGCTGAGGGAGTGTCTTCAAACAAGGAGGGCACAACTTGATTTTCGGAAAGAAACCCAATTACAGCATCGACTGATTCACATGAAAATTGCCTTGCCTGTTCAAATTTTGTTTCTCTTCGGATACCATCGCGCAACCTGCGTATCAACTGTGGATGGTCTTTGCTGAAGTTATCGAATTCGCGCATTGCTTTTTCGATCCGGCTCTTCATTGTTTGGTTGGTCGGGTTCTCTGCAAGGTAGGATGCAAATTCTGCCCATCGAAGCTCTTTACCTTCATCGGTAAATACCCTAAAGCGGGAAGGGTCTCTTTCGCTAGGTGGGATGCAGCTTAATTGAAATATGGACCTTAAAGTGTTCGTCTCATCACTTTGGCAAATTTTGTGCTGGTTATAAAAACCAATGTTAAAGCGAAGGTCAGGGTGATTGCGGTTTTGTTTTTCACCCTCTGCGAGTAGTTCGATGCCACGGGTGATGTAAAAGTATTTGTCTTTGACTCGGTCCGATTCCACCGAGACATTATAAGCAAGGTTCCAGCTTTGAAATAACCATGGTGTGATGAAATAGGGTTGTAACTTGGTTAAAGAGCGGACCAATAGTTCGAGTTCGTTCCACTGGTTCTTCTTTTGTTTGTCGATTGCGGAAATCCAAAGCGCACAAGTCGCAAGGCCCCTAGAGCCAGTAAGCGTGAGCCGGATTACAGAACCAGAAAGTTCTACATCCCCGCGATTAATTTCTCGGATTGCCAGTTTGCTAGCCTGGGCATCAATGTTGTAATGGCGCCAGAACCATGCGAAGGTAAACAAAACAAGGATAAGTCCGATATAAACGAACTTTCGATTTCTTGCCTGTTTTTGAAAAGGACTTGCCATGCTACACCTCTAACCTGAAAGAAGAAACAGGGTATTAAATAAATCAAGAAGAAGCGATTTCGCGCCATCGCAGCAGGAAATAAGCCAGTATTGCCCACGGGGTTAGATAACCCATCACAATAAGGGCATTTAATATTAATTGGGTTCCTGAAATATCGAACCCTTCTGCAACAAACACGGTAAAATCCAATCTCTCAACATCTGGAATTATATCCAGCAACCTGCGAATTATCCAGCGAAAGAAAACATCACTAGTCGTGGCTATTTGGTTTGCAGTCGTTTGTTCTAAAGGCGCAGCCATATTTTCTCTGCGGACTAATCTGAAGAGTGATTCCACTGGGCCGCCCCCAGGATTTTTCCCCATTGCAACCTGTTGAATAAACTCTTGAACCAAGCCACCCATATACAAAATCATGGTGAAAAGCAGGCTGATCACCCCCGTAAGATAACTGCTAAGGCAGACTGCAATGCCAGTAACCAAGCACATTCTCAACCAAAGCCCGATTGAACCTTTAAAGAAGTTCAGCGAGAACCAAAGTTTTTCATTGGTGGAATTAGGGTCATCTGCACGGAAGTATAAGTCATATTTCGCCATGCCTATGTATTGTGTTGGGTCGAGGCAGATTACTTTAACTTTAATGGGATCAATAGGCTTATTGGCATTACGAAATTCGGTAGCCCGATTCGGGTCGCTGGTGTTGGCATTTTTAAACAACCCTGCAGGAATATCCAAGGAAAGAGTTTGGTAATCGAAGATGGGCTTGCTCGGGAAAACATAATATCCATACTTTTCTGCGAGTTCATTTTCGATCTGGGTATCGGATTTGCCATTACGGTTTAGCAGTGCTTCCCTTTTTTCTCGTTCGTAAATTTTGTCATCACCTTCTCGGTAACGCCAAGTTTGGAAGGTGAAAGAGCAAGCAACGCCTCGGTTTTCACGACCCTTGGTAGTGCGATATATATCGAAGGTAAACTCTGCACGGATTTTCTCGCGGTTGGATAGATTTGCTGGGGGAAAGGGAAAAGTCCAGACTGCGGTTGCAGTGCCTTTTCCACCCATGCCAGGCCCTGCAATATAACTGCGATATTCCCACTCGCGACCAACATTATCGCCTTTTTTGTCGCTTTCGGTGTTTAAAAATGTCAGGTCACCATACAGCGGAACTCGAGCTTTTAAACTTTCTGAAGCTGCTGCTGGGTCGATCCCTCGAATTACATAAAGCAAGCTTGTGGCAGTCATCACAAATAAAATCACCGTCATCAGTGAAATGAATCCTAAAAACCTTCCAGCTATAATTTCAAACCGTTCTACAGGCTTAGTTACTATCGTGTGGATGGTTTGGCTTTTAATATCTGAGGGTATGCTGAAGGCCGCAAGCAGAGATGAGGTTAATAAAAACAAAGGCGACATCGCCCAGTAAACAACTTGGACATAACTACGAACCTGATCCTCAGGTTTGTAGGGGATGAACCAACTTGCGAATAGGAAAATGAGAAGGAGGGCTGCAAAAGCGTAAACAACTTTTCTACGAAGGGCTTCTTGGAAGCTTAATTTGGCTAGGCCGAATATTCGCCTAAAACTAAACCTAGGTATGTTGCAGATAATCGGGAATAAAATTGCACTAAGACATAGTGCGCTTGCAAGAACTTGAAGGTTATCCATGTATTTTATGTTTTGTGTTTCCGCATAGCTACCTGCGTTAACAAATCGAAATCCGATTGCTAATCCAAACAAAAGCAAGCCTGATCCTGCCAGCACGCTGAAAATTATTTTCTTCCAGCCGGGTACGCGATTTTTATCCACCGCCGAGGTTCGAGTCCATCCAAATGCCAACCACAGCAAAAGGCCAAGGCAGGCAAATCCACCCACACTTTGTACCCATTGCAAGATACCCGACGGAACATCTACCCAGGATAAAGGGTCTCGTTCAACGAACAATGTTGCAAATATAAAGAGATCCATGTTTCAAAAGCTCCGGCTTTTCCTTTTGCTATACCCAAGCGAAATGTTGAGGTTATTTTGGTTTGACATCAGAAGGCAAAAACCTTCTGCCAGGATGAGCTTTGCTCTCTTCTACAATATGAAGGAAATAATCTTCGAGGGTCGTGGTGGGGTGCCCGAGAGAATCGAGTTTTCCACCATGGCGCGTAAGTACTTCGTTAAGATCTCTGCGTAAATCATCGTTGATTTGCAAGCCGCTCGCTCTAAGTTCCAACCTGTTCACATCTTGCAATAGTTCTTTTACATTCCCGTAGGCTTGCAATTCGCCTAGGTTTAGAATGGCAATTCGATCGCAAATATCTTGGACATCTTCTAAACGATGGCTGCACATGATTACTGTTTTGCCTTGATCACGAAGCTCGACAATCAAGTTTTTCATCCATCGGGCACCAAGAGGATCTAAACCAGAGGTGGGTTCGTCCAAAATAACAAGATCGGGATCATTAATCATTGCCTGCGCCAGACCGATTCTTTGCCTCATACCTTTTGAATATTCTTTCAGGATGCGTTTGCGGTTGGAGGTCAAACCAACACGCTCGATCCATTCTTTAGATCGGTCATTTCTAGTCTTGGCATCCATGTTGAATAATCTGCCATAAAAATCCAATGTCTCTTCCGCATTAAGAAACCGATAGAGATATGATTCTTCAGGAAGGTATCCAATGCGTTCGTTTTTTGAAACATCGGCTGCTGGTTTGCCAAATACAAAGGCCTCGCCATCAGTAGGGAAGAGCAAACCTAAAAGCAGTTTAATGGTGGTGGTTTTCCCGGAACCGTTGGGCCCCAGTAATCCAAATATTTCACCTTTTTTGATTTCAAGATTCAAGGCACGCAGAGCAGTATGCTTCTGCCGACCCCAAAAATCTCGGTAAACTTTGGTAAGCTTGCGTGTTTCAACTATTACTTCACCAGACATGAACACCTCTATTGCACTTGTTTCCTAGAAAATTTTAAACAGGTCTAACTGTCAAACAGAGCAAGCCTGTCAAAATTTCTTGGCATACCCAAAACACAGATTGGTTGAGTGTCTAAACACCTCAGTAGCCTGAAATCCTTTTTCACGCTACTTAAGTTTTCATCCTAATGCTACCAACGATTGATATCAAGCAATAAGAAAAGGAACTTTTAAAGAAAAGCGATTTTTTTTAAAAAGGCGTTTTGATGTGAAGATTTGATGTGCCTTTAGCTGATAAAAAGCAATTCACCCTATAATCTGTGGAAGTATTATTAAGGTTTATTTTAGTGTTAACTATAAGGGACCCATTTTCCTGCCCCGTTTAGTATTTCGTTTGGCTTGAACCCGGCTTTGTACTCGAGCGATTGGCAGCCTTTAACATAATATCCCATGTAAACATGGGGTAAATTCCTTATTTGTGCTTCGTGTATTAGGGTAATTACATTCCATATGCCCATTCCATGAGAATAAAAGTTTGGGTCATGGAAAAAATAAATCGCTGATAAACCGCATTTCAACCCGTCCACATATCCCACTCCGCAAAGCTTTCCCTTTTCCCGATACACCCACTGTTCCACTGGAAAAGGGTTGTCTACAAACGAACAATCGAAGGAAAACGCATCTTGATTTTCCTTGATGGGCCAATCCCTTGAAAATGATCTTTCCGCATGGAATCTGTCGTAAAGTTCCATGATTTCATCCGTGAGAGCTGGCTTTTGGATTTCTAAAGTGATGCGACCATGATTTGCTTTAAAATTGCGGGACTGACTTCGATTTGGCTTATAATCTTTTACTGGGATTCTCATAGATTTACATTCATTACAATTTTCGCACTTGGGCCTGAATACCTGCCTGCCAAAGTGCCTCCAACCTGTCAGTAATCGTTTTTCGTATTCAGCACTCGTCATTTTTATAATGAGATCGCATTCGGTTATGCTTTCTTCATCTGCTAAATAATGGCAGGTTTCAGGCGGAGTTATAATATTTAAAGATATTTTCATCTTGGCCTTCCCATCTTGGCCTTCCCTAGAAAGCATTACTTCGGTTTTAAATACTATTGCCTTGAACCTCAATCATTTCAAGGCAAGAATATTCATTTAGCTGCCTTAAAGTATGTGCTTATTAAGGTTGCAGATTGGTTATGAATGGTTTTTATAATTTAAAGGATCTATTGTATGGCTTATCAGCATGAAGGATTATGCAAGCTCGCAGAAGTTTGTGGTATTGAAAAAGGCTATTATGATGCGGTTGGAAAATGGGTTCAGTCTTCTGACGAAGCCTTTATGGCAATTTTGAATCAGCTAGATGTACCAATCAAGAATCCTGATGAATCTCCTCATTTTTTCCGTTCAAAATCGCTTTCAGATTGTTCCAAACCGCTTGAACCCGTAAGTGTTGCCTGGTTTTCTGCAGAGCAGGGGTATGCTGAAATTCCTTTGCTACTACCTAAAAACTCGTTCCAAGGTGTTTGTAAAGCCCGTTTGGATCTTGAAAATGGTACTCAAATAGCCTGGGAATTTTCAACTTTCGAATTGATTGTATCTTCAGCAAAATCGGTTTTTGACCAAGAGTTTGTAACCCTGCAGATCGAGGTGCCTCAAAAAATACCTTTGGGATGTCATCTTTTTTACCTCGAAGGGCCTTTTGGGAACTTTCAATCCACACTTTTAGCTGCCCCAAAGAAGGCGCATAATGCCACTTTTGATTCCCAACAAAAAAACTGGGGCGTCTTTCTGCCTTTATATGCTGCAAAATCCGACCGAAACTTGGGCGCAGGCGACTTTACAGACCTTGAAAACCTTATTGAATGGACTGCCAAGCAGGGCGGAAAAGTGATTGGCACCTTGCCTTTGCTTTCTGCCTTTCTTGATGAACCCTGTGAAATCAGCCCTTATTCTCCTGCCAGCAGATTGTTTTGGAATGAGTTTTATCTCGATGTGGAAAGAATCCCAGAATTCGATTATTCGCCCGATGCAAGAAAGTTGTTTCAATCACAAGAGTTTCAACGAGAAGCAAAAAGTCTTAGAGAAATGGATTTAGTTGATTACCCAAGGGTGATGAAGCTTAAAAGGAAAATATTGGAATTACTGGTTCTCGATTTTTTACAAACTTCCAATCCCATTAGGAAAGCAGCATTAGATGCTTACATTGCTAAAAGGCCTGAAGTCTTGGACTTTGCCCTTTTTCGTGCCAATGTTGAGAAATTCAAAGCATCGTGGCATTCATGGCCCATGCAATTAAATGCAGGTGCCTTAAATGATAACGATGTTGACCCCTTAGTTCGGTATTATCACATTCTTTCACAATGGTGGGCAGAAGAGCAGATTACAAATGTTTCTGAAAAGGCTTTGAGTTTTGGCGCCAAGGGCCTTTACTTGGATTTACCGTTGGGCGTAAATGCAGATAGTTATGATGTTTTTAGGCACCGTGAACTTTTTGCTTTAGGGGTATCTGGTGGGGCTCCGCCCGATAGCTTCTTTACTTTGGGCCAAGACTGGGGTTTTCCACCTCTTAGGCCGGATAAACTTTTAGATAACAAATTGGCCTATTTGCAAAGTTGCCTTCGCCATCACATGAAGCATTGCACCATGCTAAGGGTGGATCATGTTATGGGCCTACATAGGCTTTATTGGGTGCCTAAAGGCTTGGGGGCAAAAAATGGTGCCTATGTTCGTTACAATTCTGAAGCGATGTATGGCATTTTTAATTTGGAATCGAATAAGCATAAGGCTTTGATCGTAGGGGAAGATTTGGGAACGGTGCCCCCTGCAGTCCGACCGATGATGAAAAATCATGGCTGGCATCGGTTATATGTAGGGCAGTTTGAGATCAATCCTAAGTCAGGTAAGGTGCTTAATGAAACTCCGGACGGGGCGGTGGCGAGTATCAATACGCACGATCTGCCTACTTTTGCTTCCTATTGGCTGGGCGCTGACATAATGGAAAGGGTGGACATGGGGTTGTTGACAAAAGAAGAAGCAGAACAGGAGCAAAACGCACGAAAATTAATGAGGGAAGCCGTATTAGAGGGCATAGGAGAAGGAAACTGGGAGGAAATTCCAGGGTTAGCTCAAGAAGAACAAATGGGAATAGTCTTGAAATGCATTTTTGATGAATTGGCACAAAGCCAGGCTGGTACAGTACTTGTGAATTTAGAAGACACTTGGTTTAGCAGAGAACCGCAGAATGTACCCGGTACTTGGAAGGAAAAACCCAATTGGAGACATAAATCGAGGTATAGTATCAAGGAATTAGACGAGGTAGCGTATTTAAAACAAATCGTGGAAAAAATAAATAGGGTCAGAAACCGCTAAATTTCCCACTTTTTTAAAGGGTCTGCAAATATTTTCTTGCACTACCCTTGTCTTGGAGCCGAACTGCCCTAAAAATCATTGTGTGTACTGGATGAATGTTACGACAGTTATCCGGTAAACGACACAGGGCTTCCAATGGGAGCTTTTTCGGTCTTTGACAATTAGGCAGCGGTAAGAAGTTGCATCGCAAGATCAAACAACAAACTAGAGTGATTCTAGTCGAGTTGTTGAAAAGTGAACTTTGCGAGAGCCTTTAGAATAGAGAGAACTTAAGGATCGTTACAAATTGATTAATATTTTCTTAGCGGGAAGTATTAATCGTAATCTGGAAGTCGATTTTTGTTTTTTTCAATTCGTGGAAACATGAAGAGGAGAAGATGGGATCGATGCGTCCAAATTACTAAGGGCATGTGGGGGATGTCTTGGCACCAAAAGACGATGAAGGGCGCGGAAAACTGCGATAATCCCGGTGGAGCTGTTAAACAAGCGTTGAGACCGGGGTACCTGAATGAGCCTACACTGAATACATAGGTGTAGGCGGCAAACTCGGAGAACTGAAACATCTCAGTACCCGAAGGAAAAGAAAGAAAAATCGATTCCGTAAGTAGCGGCGAGCGAAAGCGGAACAGCCTAAACCAATTGGAATTTCTAGTTGGGGTTGTAGGACCAAACTAACGACTGAGTATACCTAACCAAAGCGTCTGGAATGTCGCACCATAGACGGTGAAAGTCCCGTAGGTAAAAGGTAGAGACAGTTTGTTTGGCACCTGAGTAGGGCCGGCCACGTGGAATCCGGTTTGAATCTGCGGGGACCATCCCGCAAGGCTAAATACTCTTTGGTGACCGATAGCGAACAAGTAGCGCGAGCGAAAGATGAGAAGAAACCCGATAAGGGTAGGATAGTGAACCTGAAACCACATGCCTACAAGCGGTCGGAGCCCAGTGGCGCAAGCCCGGGTGACGGCGTGCCTTTTGCATAATGATCCGGCGACTTACCGTCATCAGCCAGGTTAAGCCGTTCTGCGGCGGAGCCGAAGCGAAAGCGAGTCTGAATAGGGCGAATGAGTTGGTGGCGGTAGACGCGAAACCACGTGATCTACGCATGGGCAGGATGAAGTGAGGGTAACACCTCATGGAGGTCCGAACTCACTAGTGTTGAAAAACTAGGGGATGACCTGTGCGGAGGATTGAAAGTATCATCAAACGTGGAGATAGCTCGTTCTCTCCGAAATAACTTTAGGGTTAACGTCGTGACAGATGGCATTGGGGGTAGAGCGACTGAATGCGCTGGGGGGCCTACCAGGCTACCCCTCGCAACCAAACTCCGAATACCAATGTACCTTATCACGGCAGCTAGACGGCGGGGGATAAGCTTCGTCGTCGAGAGGGGAACAACCCAGACCGCCCGCTAAGGTCCCTAAATCATGCTCAGTGCGAAAGGAAGTTGGATTCCTGAGACAGCCAGGATGTTGGCTTAGAAGCAGCCATCATTTAAAAAGTGCGTAATAGCTTACTGGTCGAGGAGTCCTGCGCCGATAATGAACGGGACTAAGCATGATACCGAAGCGGCGGGTAGAGTAATCTACGGTAGGAGAGCGTAGCACACTAGATTGAAGGGGTACGGACAACGAGCCCTGGACGAAGTGCTAGTGATCATGCCGGAACGAGTAACGATAAAACAGGTGAGAATCCTGTTCGCCGAAAACCTAAGGTTTCCTGGGGAAGGTAAATCCGCCCAGGGTTAGTCGGACCCTAAGATGAGGCCGAAAGGCGTAGTCGATGGACAGCAGGTTAATATTCCTGCACCGATTTTGGTGACAAACTGAGCGACGCTGGCAAGGATAAGATCGGCCTGTTAGATTAGGCCGTCCCGAAAGGGCGAGGGCGTTTACGATCCCGAAGTCTTAAAATTGACAGACAAGAAAAACCTCAGCGCGGACGAAACAAAACGCCCGTACTAAAACCGACACAGGTAGGTGAGATGAATATTCTAAGGCGCTCGAGAGAACGCTCGTGAAGGAACTCGGCAACATAACCCCGTAACTTCGGGAGAAGGGGTGCCCTCCTCAGGGAGGGCCGCAGTGAAAGGGGTCTAGCGACTGTTTACTAAAAACACAGGTCTCTGCGAAATCGTAAGATGATGTATAGAGACTGACGCCTGCCCGGTGTCGGCAAGTTAAGGAAGAGGGTTAGCCGTAAGGTGAAGCTCGCAACCGAAGCTCCGATAAACGGCGGCCGTAACTATGACGGTCCTAAGGTAGCGAAGTTCCTTGTCGGGTAAGTTCCGACCTGCATGAATGGCGTAACGACTGGACCACTGTCTCCACGAGCGACTCGGTGAAACTGTAGTTGTTGTGAAGATGCAACATACCCGCAATTAGACGGAAAGACCCCGTGAACCTTTACTGCAGCTTAGTATTGGGTTTAGAACCAGCATGCGTAGCGTAGGTGGGAGGCTTTGATCTAGGCGTTCAGGCGCCTAGGGAGCCAACAAATGAAACACCACCCTTGCTGTTTTTGAATTCTAACCCCGACCCATGAATCTGGGCGGCGGACAGTGCTAAGTGGGCAGTTTGACTGGGGCGGTCTCCTCCCAAAGAGTAACGGAGGAGTTCAAAGGTACCCTCAGCCCGGTCGGCAATCGGGCAACGAGCGTAAAGGTAGAAGGGTGCTTGACTGCGAGTCTCATCAGACGAGCAGGTGCGAAAGCAGGACTTAGTGATCCGGCGGTGCTGGATGGAAAGGCCGTCGCTCAACAGATAAAAGGTACTCCGGGGATAACAGGCTTATCTCCTCTGAGCGTTCATAGCGGCGAGGAGGTTTGGCACCTCGATGTCGGCTCATCGCATCCTGGGGGTGGAGAAGCTCCCAAGGGTTTGGCTGTTCGCCAATGAAAGCGGTACGTGAGCTGGGTTTAGACCGTCGTGAGACAGGTCGGTCCCTATCTGTTGTGGGCGTAGGATACTTGAGCAGTTTTTTCCCTAGTACGAGAGGATTGGGAAGGACGTACCTATGGTGTTCCTGTTGTCACGCTAGTGGCATTGCAGGGTAGCCACGTACGGCTCGGATAAACGCTGAAGGCATATAAGCGTGAAACCCTCTGCAAGATTAGGTATCCATGTTCTTTGAACGAAGACTCCTGGAAGACCACCAGGTTGATAGGCTGGGTGTGTAAGACTAGCAATAGTCTTAGCTGACCAGTACTAATAGTCGATTGTTTGGACGCATTGATCCTTTTTTCTCTTCAGGTTCTCCAAATGTTTCCGCTTCTTACCGCTGCCTATTTGTCACGATCTTCCCGGTGACCATATTTGGATGGCCACACCCGTTCCCATTCCGAACACGGCCGTTAAGCATCCAAAGCCGATGGTAGTCCGTCAAGGGCGAGAGTAGGTCATTGCCGGGTTTTTAAAACAACCTCCTTTACGGGAGGTTGTTTTTTTTTGTACCTATCTTTTTTCTCTTCTTAAACATCACTTTATGGCTCCTTCTTCTTCTGAAAACTCGCAATATAAAAAAAGAACAATAAAGCCCAGCGACCTCTTGATTGATAACAGTAGCGCTGGGGCCTCTTTTGAAATAATAAAGGGGACAGAAATAATAAAGGGGACAGGCACCTTTTAAATAGTAAGTGTTGATATCAGAAATAATAAAGGGGACAGGCACGAATGCCATGAAGTTAAGGCCTAAAGCTTAATGAGCTTTAGGGTTGCTTCGCAGCTAATTTGGGGTTTCAGAAAACCTTGACCTTCCGTCACACTGGTGTTGTTCTCAACACCGTTCCCTTAGGAGGCCAAGGATGGCACTTACTATCACCGAAGCTATAGCCCGAATCAAGTCAGATGTTGCACATTTGCTAACACCCGATTCCATTCGAACCATTTGTCGCAGAGTCGGCCATTCCTGGCGTC
>Ga0209284_10005640_pt1 | contig 12769 bp, 9 predicted proteins | sample FRY03_FD_187211 | JGI IMG/M metagenome (GOLD analysis project Ga0209284, IMG submission 187211) | Freshwater microbial communities from Lake Fryxell liftoff mats and glacier meltwater in Antarctica - FRY-03 (SPAdes) (version 2) | ecosystem: Environmental > Aquatic > Freshwater > Ice > Glacier... | reverse complement strand
AAGATTGATAACAAAGGGGACCGTAACCATGCAGTGATGCCAATTGACGCGGAAAAAAAAATGACATGCGAAAATTGCGTAGTAGTAACACTAGAAAAGCGCAAAATGCTCATGAAATTGGTTATAAACGAAGATCTAGAAGGTTACGCGCAGATGATCAAAGAATAATAACAGCAAACGTTTTGTTAAAAATAAAAACATGTACAGAGTGTGAAACACATCGCGTGTAATTTGCCAACAAAACATTCCAAGTGTAGTCTGTCGGATGAACATTGGGTCGGATTTTTTTGCCAATTACGATCAAAAAGTGCAAAATATGGAAGATAGTGTTGCAGTTGGTGACGTGATTATGGAGGAAAATATACAAATTGAGGGGGATAATGGCCATGTAGTATGTCCTTGGCATTGGTCGTATACAACGGGGGGTCCTGATGGAAAATACACTGGAAAAAGAGTGTTTGGAACTCCTGACAAGGTAATTCGTCTCCTCAAGAGAGACCAAAAAGCAGAGGGCGTGGACAGAACCACAAAGCGGAAAATCGGTCTTATCATGCCTTCTAATTTCCACGTTCTCCCTGTTGCATACCACGAACTTGAAGAAAACGCGCAGTTGATGCGGTATGTGGGAATCGCAGACCTGGATTTTAATTCCAAGACTGTCAAGAGCTCTGACTTTAAGGCACTGGTGATCGAGGTAGCAGGCAACGGGGGCACCCTGGGAAAACTCTGCGAACTGTCGCCTGAATTTGCCGGCGTAATGGAGGCAGCGAGGATTTTTTGCAAGCGCATCGTCGAAAAAGGATTCGTTCCAATACCCTGGTTTACGGGGGGGAAGGGCTTCCGTGTCGCTTGGATGGACCCAAGCTGTTATCTGCGGTTCAACAAAGGAAAAGGTGCGCCCAGCGGGGAACACGTGGCAACTGGATTTATGCGAGAATACCTCGGAGACATGTGCTATAATGCAGTCCAAGAGCGCTGCAAGATCGACCCTGTCCCGTATAACGTGGGAAATGGGCTGAAGACCGACCTTTTCGTACATCCCAATACTAAAGTCTGGTCAGTTACGGTGGATTTCACGGACACTAATAACAAGCCTGAGAACATTGTTTTGAAGCGCGCAGGATGTGACAAGGAACTGAGTGTGAAAATTCTGGACTTCTGGAATGAGGTGGTTACCAAACTGCCGTCTTCTTGGGAAAAATGCAGTGTATTTGATCACACCAGCGCACAAAGTCTTTTTCCGCCCCGCAATGACACACCGCGCAAGCCACCCAAGGCCGTGGATACGTCTGCGTCAAGTAAGGTTGTATCTGCGTCAAGTAAAATTGCCATGTCTATATCGACAACAGCTGAGCTGCAGGCACTGCTTGACGCGCACACAAAAGATACCGGCTATGTCGTGCAGTCGAAATACTCAAAGAAAAACGGGTCTTGCTTGGTGTCCTGTATCAACGCTAGACAAGAATACAAATGTCTCACCAATTGTGACACACACACGAGCAATAACGCGTATCTTGTGCTTTCAAAAGGACATGTGTGGTATCGATGCCAATCAGAGAAATGTGCGAAGAAAAAATGGAAAGTAGATCTCGGCGAAATTCCGGCGTCGTTTACAGAGATCAGTGCTGAAACGTATGCTGAAAGGGTAACAAGAATGCTCTCTCGAGAGCTGCTTTTACAGGGGCGCCTTCGCGGTGCAGTTGATGTTCTCGATGTTCTAAGCAACACGATTGCAATACTGGCGTCAGGAGACTTCACAGCCGAGCAAAAAACAATTATATTTGCGACATTCAACGAGTGCATTGCACGCTCGGATTTGCTGTTCGACAGCACTTTAATCCCCGACATTGACGCAAGCATTGCAACGGCGTGTGAAATACAAACGAAGGACGCTGCTGAGAACGCTTTCAAGAGTCTACATAGTCGTCGCATGGCAAATCATTTACTGGTCTTTAAAAACACCCTGACACACAAGACGGACGAGAGTGTGTACAGAGTACTGAAAAATATCGACACAGCTTTGACAGATTGTCGCAGTCTGGTGCTCTATACGCGCAAAATGTGGACTGATGCCAAACACGAGGTTTTCACTTTCATATGTATGAAATACCCCGAAAATGCGCTATGCAACGAGGAGAAGTTTGCAGACGTATGGCAGACCAAGACAGCAAATATGCCATACGCAAGGAAACATTTGGACCACTACACGACGAATGCCCTCACCTCACATGCCTTCATCAAAAGCACATTGCCATCAATTATGCACTCGCCGATTTTTTCATGTTCCCAAAAAGATGATACGACACTTCACTTTACCCTTGATGCACCACCACTCTTCCACGGGAAAGTGCCGATGCGAGCAGAGTTCACGCTGGAATACACCACTGGCGACATCACTGGATTGAACAGACAAGGCTGTGTGCACAACATGTATGGCTTCAAGGTGCGCGAGTACTTTGCTGGAGCTGGTGGTGTGCACAGTATGGCGAATCTGCTATATGGCGAAAACATCGGCTCCCTTGTGCGGTACGACTCCTCTGTGGAAAGCTGGCGTCTGTACTGCGCCACGACTGGCATATGGAAACTCCCAAAGGTGAACGAGGATGTTACTGTGGGCACCACATTTCTGAAAAACATTCTGCTGCCTATTGAATCCATGATGCAGTTCGTAGGACCCGCTAAATTCGACTGGATAAGTGGCGTACACGAGGCAGATCTGGGAAAAGCATCAGAGGAGTCGGATGCGGATAGTGACGATGCTGACGGTCCAGTTAAAAAGAAGCAAAAGCGAATGTGCAAGTCGTCGCCAGCAGGCGAGCATGCGATGCGGAAATTACGTAGTGCGATCGCTTTTTTTGTCGAGTCCCCGAAACATATGGTAGAGACAATGGCACAGATCAAGGCGTTGCTGCACGCACCATTCGAAGATTGCTGTCATTCAGACCGTCTAGCATGCCCCAATGGTGTGGTGAATCTACGCAACGGGGAGCTGCTCCCAATTGCCAAGCCAGAGGATTTTTTCACGTCGGCATGTGCAACACCATACGACCCGACTGCGTCCGTGGAACCAGCAGAATTCTTTTTCCGAGAATTCTTTCCAATTGAACACTACACAGACAGGGATGACCTCGTGCGCGGCCAGCAGCAGTGGCACGGGTATTGCCTGACAGGGGAGACTCGGCTCGAGAAAAGCTGGTGGTATTACGGCAAAGGATCCAATGGCAAAACAAAAATCGTTGAAATGGTGGCGTATGTGCTCGGCCCGGACATCCACGCGGAAATTCCCATGTCGAGCATGTGCAAGGCGCGTGGTGTCAATAACGACGCCTTGTACGACGCTCGACAGGCAAGACACGTCACAATCTCCGAGAGCGACAAATCAATGAAAATCAGCGAGGCTGCGTACAGGAGCATCGTGAGCGGAGAGAAGCAGTGTCTGAAAACAATGTACAAGAAGGAAACGAGCAGGAAGTCGCACATGAAATTAACTGCTGCTGTCAACGAAATGCCAGTGTGGCAAACAAATGATCTCTGTAGCACGCGCCGCAACTACCAAATACACATGCAGAAATTATTTCTTGATTTGAACGATGAGAGCAGCAAGGCAGTAATCAGGGAATATCGCGACCAAGGCCTACCAGCATGCCTTATTGTCCAAAAAGACATCCACTTTTTCGACAATCATGTCAAGGGCCAGCAGCAGTCTTTCCTTCGTTTCATGGTTCTTGGTGCTGTCGCCTACTACCAACAGAACAACATAGAACTACCCCTCGCCACCCACGCAGGTGGCACTAGTGAAGGACTAGTTCCTCAAAACCTCGAGATCTTGCTCGGTGCAAAAACGCTCAGGCCCAACATTCACAAACACTTCTGACACACAATTGTGTCGCGTAACCCTGTTTTAGTAATAAAAAAAATAACTGACAACCCCCCCCCACGTCTCTGCAAAGCGCCAAGCGCCAAGCGCCAAGGGCCCAGTTTCAAAAAAATATTTTTCCAGCTTAAAATTGAATCTCTAAAACAGCGAAATTGTTGCTTATTTATACAATTCAAATCAACTTTCATATTTTGAACATAAAAACTCGTAAAAACTAACATAAAATAGCTAGATTTCTTGTTTTTTATACAATATAATAACATTTTAATATTTGAACATATAAACTCGCAAATGATAGTGAAATCATAAAAAATAACATAAAAATGCAAGATTTCTTGTAATCTATTTCACATTTTTTTCAAACGATTTTTGAACATAGAAACTCGCAAATGACAGTAAAATCGTAAAAATAACATAAAACAGCTAAATTTTGATATTATTTATACTAATAATAACATTATTCAATATTTTGAACGATACAACTCATAAATGACAGAAAAACTCATATTAATTGACAGAACAGCTATATTTTGATATTATATTATACAATATAATAACATTATTCAATATTTTGAACATAGAAACTCGCAAATGATAGTGAAATCGTAAAAAATAACATAAAACAGCTAAATTTCTTGTAATCTATACAATTTTTTTAACATTTAATATTTTGAACATAGAAACTCGCAAATGACAGTAAATCGTAAAAATAACATAAAACAGCTATATTTTGATATTATTTATACTAATCATAACATTATTCAATATTTTGAATAATAAAACTCATAAATGACAATGAAACTCATAAAATTAACAGAAATAGATATATTTTGATAATAATAACATGTTTAATATTTTTAAACATATTTTGAACATAAACTCGTAAAATGACAGTAAACTCATAAAATCAATACAAAACAGTGCTTCAAAATTAAGGTCGAAAATATATTTTTTGAGAAAGGGTGCTTGGCGCTTTCCGCTTGGCGCTTGGCTTTGGTCGGATCTGTGGAACATATATTTTAAAATTACATGGATATTGTCGTTTTATCCCCAAATATATCGATACTCAGACATGCATGCGACGAGATGGCGAGGGAGATCGAGACACCTGTTCGTTTTTTTGCTATTTTCGTATACTTTACACTTATATCATTTATAATTTAAACTTTGAATAATATGTATATAAACCTTACGTTTTTGAGTAGGCAGAAAATAGGACCGAAAAAACAAAGGATGCAGATGGTGATCTTTACATTTACATTGAAAAAGCTTCGTGACAAATGATCGTGCAGTTTTGTAGAACGATTTCGACAGCGCAAATAGAGATAACGAATGCATCTCAGAGCTCTCTGATTTTATGCAAATACGATCTTAAAAAAATAAAATACAGTCACAGAGGAGTTGGAAACTGTTTCAAATATTTTTATCAACGCAGGCATCTGGTATCAATCTTGGATGTCTTTCCACGCTGAGCGCACGAAATACCCAAAGGTATTCAAGAAGTGCTACTGGGGGACGCATTTTAGTGAAGAACACCTTTATCCCGAAATTATCGCAAACCGGAATGAACTGAAGGAGACGTTTGATTTGAAGTATTGCACAAAAAATATGAACATGAAAATCCGCGAGCAAATGAAAATTCGAATGGACCGTGATGGAAACGAAATGCCCCGTAGCCACTACAAAAGCGCATGGATTTATGACCGTGAATGGTTCAAGAGCCATCATGAAGCGTACAAAACCGAGACGGGGGCATTGTCGTTGTTCAGCGGACACGTCGAAGAAAAACTCGAAGCCACCATCAAAAAACACGGATATTTCGAATGGAAACCAGTATATGCGCTCAACCAGCGAACCTTTATCAAAATAATCTAAGCAAACGTCATTGCTGGTCATTTAACCCATATTCGACTTTTTCTTGACTAAATACTATACGTAATGTAATTACTCAGTCCAAAGCTCTATCACGCTTATCTCAGACACTGCGTTTGAATTCTGTGCGGTGCCGAGGAGTCGATTTATCCAATCCGCGTAAAAAAGAAAGCGAGCATACAGAGCATTGTCAGCATGGAATACAGCGAACATGCCTTGTGCTCGCACTAAGTCTTACGAAGAAGACGCCATTGTGCGCACATAGCTCCCACAGTGTAAACTCTCGACGTATTGCATAGTAATACTACAAGCATGGACGCTGGCAAAAACAGCATCGAAAAAATGTTGCAAGACCGCTTGATGCCAGCTGAAATGCTGTGTGGGATGATGCAAAATGTCTCGAAAGGGAAATTTACCAAGAATGATTTTGACGAGCAATTCAGGATGAGAATTGAAGTCGACGGCAAAGAAATGATGGGGGTAGACAGCACACAGGACGAATTATTCTCATCAGTAGCTCGGATGAGCCAGTGCGACCATTGTGGCGTGCTCCGCACAAATTTGCCGAAAATGCTGACATGTTCAGGATGCAGGGGCCTGCATTATTGTACCAAGACGTGCCAGAAGGAACACTGGAAAGCTGCGCATAAAACTATGTGCACTGAAAAAAATGTATCGAAAGACGCTTTTCGCGCGGGGGATTTCTGTTCCAAGATGCTATCCGTTTTGTCCATGGGAGTGGATGCAGAACATCAAACGTTCGTAAACGCAGATAATAGTCGATTGCGAGATGCTTTTCTGAAATATGGTTGTAGAGATCACATCTACATGCCCGTATTTCAGGATGATACACTTATGTACATACCCATGCCCCTCAAATTTGTAGCGTATCTCATTCCTGGAAAACCCCAGCGTGATATGATGCGAAAAGATTTCAATGGCAATAGCCAACGTGTTGCAATTGCAATGCAAACCAGAGTTTTGGATGTAAAAGATATGCATGGGCTATTTTTTATACTGAAAGACACATTTGTTATGTTACCATGAGCGATTTTTGTTCATAGAACAGTTTATTTAATAAATCTGCTAACCTTCTTTGTGGGCAAAGACTCTGATATAAACGCGTTGACGGCGGTATTCTCGAGCACCCCTGCGTTTTGCTCGGGGGTGGGGTATTTAGTTGGTATGAGCAATCAAAATCCAAAGAACATCAAATAACACCACCCTGTGTCTGAGATTGTGTGCACTAATGCTTGTATCCAGGGTATGGAAGACCTAGTGGCCCGCTCAGGAAAGACGTGGATGATTCATGTCCTGATTTTGTCATTTGCAGACGGGTTGTGGTCTTTACAAAGTGATGGACAAGTGTGTTTGTCTGTGCCCTTGGTTTCAAAATGTCGCGGATGTTATCAGGGCGCGCCATTTTTCGTTTTTGTATCGCTTGTATGCGTTCCTTTTCTAGCATCTGCTGTCTGTGGTGGTATCGTTGCTTTTCAGCGTATAATTCGAGCATACGTGCTTTGTGAGCCAGAGTACGCACGCGGTACTCAATTGCATAGTCGAAGAAGCCTCTGAATGCATCACCATGAAACACCATGTCAATGTCTGCATACAATCCCTTGAGAATGGCGCGTGTGCGCATATGACTCTGTCTGGTCATTTCGTCTATACGAGCAACCAAATCAGTGCTACAAGATTTGCATTGTCCCTCTTGGACAGCGGTGCTCAGGAGCAAGGCGTTGCCGCAGAAAACACACGACGTAGAACACAGGCCACATGTCTTGATGAACGACATTTGATCATCATCATACTCGTCATATCCGCGATTGAATTCCCACACTTTGTGTTTTTGGAGAATGTCACGGTAGTCACTATATTCCATCTCATAGCGGTATAGGCGCTTGCATGATGGCACGCTCTGGTCTTCGCGTGCCCATTTAGCGCATATGCACTTAAAAGACACACCCTTTTCATATTGCGCGAAATTGAGCTTGAGAGCGCCTGCTTTGATTTTGAGCATGCGCTGCAGCGCTTCTTGTTTGGCGGCATTGATGTGCCAGTCGCACCACGCACGTGGGTCACGGATGGTCGCGACACGGCTGGCAGTGTGGATGCCGAATTCTTCACACGATAGCATACGCGTGTTTTTACCCTCCCATGGGCCCTCGATCTCGCATGGGCGCAGAGTACCACGCAGCTCATGCGGTGAAAGGGCGCTATTGTGGGTAAAATTGTCACGCATCCACGCGATGTACATGCAAGTGGCATGCAGATCATTCTGCAGCTCAATAACGCGTGTTTCTGCACCGGTGCTTGTTTCGTAAAACTGGCGATCAACTTGTTCACGTTTTTGCTGCTGTTCTTGCACAAGTAATGCCGTCAGTCTCACTTGCTCGTCGGCAGCAGCCTTGAGCACCCTGGCTTGCTCAGCGGCGGCCTCTTTTTGCAGGCGCGCTTTCTCCAAACGAATCTCATTCTGTTTTCTGACACACTCGCATTGCTGGCACTCGAATTCGCGGATCTTGAGGTTCTCGAGCTTGTAAGTACCCCCTTTGTGCGTTTTCTCGTGCATTTCCACCACGTGCGGTGCATGGAATTCCGCAAACGTGTAGCCCTTTTCGAGGCAGTATTTGCGTTTCTCGTCGGATGTCTCGTGCGTGGCCCATACCTCCAGCACGCTATGCACGACGCTGTTGTGGGCATCTCCGCGCATAAGCACTGCGTCGAAAATGTATATGGTGCCGCCAGATATTTTTTCAGTGTATTCGACCCTGGCAGACGCGCCCACCCCATTTTCGATTTTTGTGTGTCGTGGACACCCGATACACTTTGAAGTCTCGTACCAGTACCGTGCGACGTTGGCACAGAGAATGTGTTTGGCGTGACAATGCACGGCAGTCTCGGAGCACGACTCGTTTGGGTATTTTTCCGAGTTCCCGTTATTGCCCCCTCCATGGTGGGAAAACCACGCTGTGGCCGTGTATTTTCGTGTTTTTTCACAGCTGCCCTTTGATTTGCGACGCACCTTCAGATGAACTGGGTGTTTCTCTCCGATACACGTCATGCACAAGTACTTGCGTTTCCTGGCATTGCCAATATCAGCTTCGCTTTTGTTTTCGACGAGTTCTGGTGCGTTATATGTCTTGCCTTGTGCGTCTACAGCAATATTGAACATGGATCGTGTCCCAATGCAGGGTGTTGTGTCTATTGATGCACACTAACCAACATCTACTCTGGCCATTGTTTCGTTTTTTATATAAACAACGCATGCTAGTGTATTAAATACAAGGTCACACTAACCCATACCCTGTTTGCCGTGTATTGTGTGTTTATTTTGCTTTTTCAATAAGCACTGGGAAAGTACCCGCCCCTACCGGTGTCAAATGTCGCTTTTTGAGTGTCAAATATCTTTTTGGGGTGTCAAAGGTGGCTTTGAGGTGTCAAGTAGGATTTGACATGTCTTTTTGGAGCGTCAATGCTCGCGCTCCTGTGTCGCATAAGGATAGGATAGACTGCGTCCAATCTCGCTCGCCTGTGGCTGTGCAAACTCTCGCGTTCCTACAGTCTCGGAGCACTTGCCAGCCACACAGCTCACGCACACATCTGAATCAGGCCCAACAGTCTCGGAGTACTTGCCAGCCACACAGCTCACACACACGTGTGAGCCCGCCCCTACCGTCTCAGAGTACTTGCCGGCCACACAGCTCACACGGTCGCTTTTTTGTATTTGCCCACCGCGCAGGCCGAGCACAGACCCCCGTCCGCGCCGGTGTATCCGGCGTTGCACTGACAATCTGTGCTACCAGCTGTAGAAGTCGAGAAAGAGGGACACCCGTCACAAGTTCCGGGGTCCGAACCCACTTTATATGTGCCTCCATCACAAATTGAGCAAGCTGCTCCGTTTGCTCCAATGTATCCGGCGTTGCACACACAAGCGCTTGCAGCAGTACTATCCGACGGCGAAGTCGACAAAGCAGGGCAGTTTTCACATCGTACCAATGAATCGCTGAAATATTCATTCGCTGCACACGCTGTTGATACACATTGTCCTGCATTTCCTGCCAGGAACCCGGCATTGCACACACAGGATGTGCTTTGTGCTGCAGAGTTCGAATATGACGGACAACTCGCGCAAACATCTTCCAATTCGTACGTACCAGCTCCACACTGCGTGCATAGGGCTCCATTGGCCCCGCCGAATCCAGCATTGCACACACACGCTTCGATCGCCATGCTGCCTGTCGCTGACAATGAGTTCGAGGGACAAGTCTGACAGCCAACCGTCCCGGTGAATGAGTAATACGAATTTGCGACACAACTTGTAGGCGAGCTACAAGCATCTGTATGCCATACTCCTGAAAACCCTTCTTTTGTCTCACTGCTGTCACTAGTAAATCTCAGTTGAAGGGTGTTTCTTCCCCATGCAGGCTGAGAAGTCCATACCGAATTGTAACTATAAACAAATATCGTGTCAGTGTTCATATTAGGGCCGTGAAGCCTTACGTTACGAAAACCACCGTTGTGTTGCAGACCGAATTGGGGCAAGTTTCAATAAACACACTGTCGAAATCTTTTTCGGTGTTGAACATCGTAAATCTCCACGAAATTACAGCAGATGACGTTATCCTCCACCAGCAGTTTTCGTCGTTCTGATAATCTCCCGGTCCATCTTCAATTGTGCCACTGAGTCCTGTCATCGGCGAACATGCGCAAGTTCCCCCGCATGTCAAAGTTGCGCTAACCGGTACGCACAGACCACACGGCCCTCCATCAGGACCGTTGTATCCGCCGTTACATATGCACTGTGTGAGAGAGGTACTGCCCGGCGCCGAGACCGAGTTGTCAGGGCAACCAAGACAAAGAGAATCTCCTGCCAGTGCTTTGTAAGTCCCTGTATCGCAATTCAAACATGTTCCTGCTTGGGCGGAAGCCGAGTCCACTTTATATTTACCAGCAGCACACCCAGTAGACTCCGCCAGCACCGGGAGCAACACACACACCGCAAGAAGCGCGTTCCGCACTGCGCGCGCCAGTGTTCGGTTATATACGGAGCGGGACACACGCCGCGCTTGAGTTACACTATGTCCACGCACACGTGCGCCTGATACTCGGAGAAAGACAATCATGTCAACGATCACATGGTTTCTGCTGTCGCCTTCATGCGAATTCTGCATGGGATTCTTGTTTATGATTAGACTCTGGCCATTGTTTCGTTTTTTATACAAACAACACATGCTAGAGTATCAAATACAATGTGATACTAACCCATACCATGTTTGTCGTGTATTGTGTGTTTATTATGCCATTTCAATAAAGCACGGGGAAAGTACCACGGTCTTGCGTGTGGAAGAAAAACTGTGATTTGTGGTGTGCCCCTTGCTGCATGTTTATTATATGCCGAGAAGGTTTCGGAGCCCAACTCCAAAGTGCGATGCTCCCGGCAAAATGCGACTGGCCCGGATGCACCCCAGCACGTCGTCTGCCACAGTTTGGAAGCGTGTTGCCCTGCCGAGACGCAGATGCATACCCATGGCAAATGCAAGCATTTCGTCTTGACTCGTTTGTCGCTGCCATTGTAATCTTTCCGGACGGCAGCCCGCTGGGGTTTGCTCGTGTCTCCATGAGCTGTGTGCTGTCACACATTGTTCCTTAGTGTGAGCTGCCTGTATTTGACGCATTGCCATTCGAAGGGGTACTCGTAGTCTTCCGTCTCCTCATTGTCAAGAATCACCTGGATGTCCTCTGCAGCCTGCAGCATCCTCCCGAAAACGTCGACAATTTTCATGTGCACGACAGGCGACTTTGTTTTGATATTCAAATCGATGTGGGTGTCAAGACGGTCTATGTTAATGTTTCCGGCGCTGTCCAGTCCCCACGCCACCAGATTGGTTTTATCCGCGAGCGACATGGCGAACAAGGCTGCAGCAAAGGTGAGAACGTCCATCATTGTCTGCTCTGCGTGCACAATGAGGTCCACATACAGATTTTTGGTGCCGCGAACGTCGAGCGCAATGACAAGCCATGTTGCATTGCCGTTAGCGTCGGACTTGAGGACAGTTGACTCATGCAGCGCACATTCTACCAGAAAAGCGGACTTGGAAAGACCTCCGGCGAAAATGCGCGGACCCATTTCGAGGACGTCCAAGTCGAGCAGTCCTTTGCGCTCGATGCCCGTGTTCCACCACCACTTGTGAGCCCTGAATCCGGGGTCGAATCTGAGCAGCTTTTCTTCAATGCCGACTTCCATGCATCTGCGCATGAACGTGCTGGAAAACAAGACGTACGGTGCTGCGAAATCGGTGATGAACAAAAGCAATGCTGGGTCAACCTGTTGGCCCCACACGCTCCTGGCATGCCTGCTGCCGACGACATCCTTGAACACGGTGGCCATCTTTTCGAAATCAAACATGTCTTTCTCGGTCGGGTGAGAGGCATATGGATGCCATGGCCTTAGGGGCCCCCATGCATCCGTGGTGTCTTGCACAGCGGTGGCGGCCATGCGGTCCCGTGCAAACAATGCCAATGGCTCGTTGCACCCTTTAAACTCAGAAACAGATTTTTGATTTTTTTTACAAACTCTAGGTGGGTATGAAAAAAATAAATCTATTTCGGGCAATTTTTGCAGGGGAAGCGCGGCAGGCATATGTAAAGAGGAGGAAAGCTTGTTGTGTAACATGGGCGAGGGGGCGGTGTCTCCGTTTGTTTCGTTGCTCACGACGAAGGCGGATTGCGCCCGACTCATTTACACCGAACACCAAGACGACCGAACTTTCCGAATGCTCCGCTGCTTGGTACAGACATCGAAAAAATTGCGAGATGACGGCACTCTGAAAACGGTGGTGGCAGACTTGAAAAAGCTGCACGACATGAGGACCTGTGCTCGGGATGTTTTGGAAGAGCACCTGCGGACACCGCTGCTGGACAATTCGGTCCTCGCGAGGGCACGGGGGCCGGAAATGTCAGGCTTCCACTTGCTGCACGCCGTGCGTACGCTTTGTGAGGGGATTCGGTGCAGCGAGG
>Ga0209284_10005638_pt1 | contig 12771 bp, 12 predicted proteins | sample FRY03_FD_187211 | JGI IMG/M metagenome (GOLD analysis project Ga0209284, IMG submission 187211) | Freshwater microbial communities from Lake Fryxell liftoff mats and glacier meltwater in Antarctica - FRY-03 (SPAdes) (version 2) | ecosystem: Environmental > Aquatic > Freshwater > Ice > Glacier... | reverse complement strand
TGCGAATGCATATTTGGACTTTAAGCCATCGCTGCATTTGCGCAAGTTTAAACGACTTGAATGCAAGCCGCTGTATGTAGTAATGCTTATGACAGACTTGATCTGTAGCGCAATTTGTTTTTCTGTTGGGAAAACAATACTTTTACTTTGAACCAAAATCAACTCATTTACTGACCAACCGTTATGAGCATGCGTGCTTCTAGTCGCCTTCTGTTTTATCTTCTTCTTTTTAGTGGTATGCTTTTAAGCGGCACCCTATTCGGTCAGCAAAAGCTAAACCTAACAGCAGGTGCTGGGACGCTAGAAAAGTATTATTTAGGTGTTAATTACATGCTCGGTGAATGGCAATTTGGATTGACTGCTGGTGGCAATGAACGACCCTACAGCAGCTCCCGATCTGCGGGATTGTCAGCCTCCTACCATTTTTTTGGACGGACAAAATTGAACACACAGCGAAGTTGGTATCTGAGCGCATCTATGAATTACCTCAACCAAAAAATGGACTATTTTGAATACGATCGCTTTTTTTTTAATGCGCGCTTAGGAAGAATATTTAATTTCTCTAACAGATTTGGTCTCGCACTTGAAGCAGGTAAGCTTTTTGATATAGGTTCCACTGTAGCGTTTAATTACAACAAATACCCCTATGAATTTATGTGCGGTAGTGATTCTCGTTTTTCTACAGAATACCACATACTAAGTCTAAGCGCTAAGCTTGTTTATCGCATTTACTAGCTTAAAATTCGCCGAAAAGCTTGATCTGCCTTGTTTTTCCATTACACCCATTCACTCCTAAATAAGCTTTCACTAAAGGCATTTGATAGGGAGGATTGAGTTGTTCGAAACTGTGCATCTCCTTTAATTTAAGCCCTAAAAGCTTCTTATTTTGAATGGATTTTTTGATTTCAGATAAATCTGCTATTCATCGACCGCACCTACCCCCTAGAAGCGGTAGTGGCTGCGCATCCCTGTGCTGAAACCTGGCAAAAGACTGGGGATGTAATGACTGAAGTAACGTGAATCGACTTATTCGCTTGGCCGTTCGTTATTCAAATCCAAATATGACACTTTTAAAATGCGCTTACAATTTTGGAGGATATACTTTGCATGGTCGTTAATATCCTTACCTTTGCCCCGAGGGTAAGTCTTGTACGACCAGCTCCTGCTAAATCCCCCAGGGTAGGAATACAGCAAGGGTAGGTGGTTGTAGCGGTGCGATGCAAGTAGCTTACCCTTTTTTTATTGCCTTTTTTTCATCCAACTATACAGCATGAAATTTTTCATCGACACGGCCAATCTCGACCAAATCCGCGAAGCACACGCCTTAGGCGTACTCGACGGAGTAACCACCAACCCCAGCCTCATGGCCAAAGAAGGTATTTCGGGCGAGCAAAACATCCTGAAGCACTACAAAGCCATTTGCGATATTGTGGATGACAATGTGAGTGCCGAGGTGATCAGCACCGATTACGAAGGTATGATTCGTGAGGGAGATCGTTTGGCGGCCATTGATGCTAAAATTGTGGTGAAAATACCGATGATAAAAGACGGTATTAAGGCCATCCGTTACTTTAGCGACAAGGGCATCCGCACCAATTGCACCCTGATATTTAGTGCTGGTCAAGCTATTTTGGCAGCCAAAGCTGGAGCGACTTACCTCTCTCCTTTTGTTGGTCGCCTAGACGATGTGAGTTTCGATGGCATCGATCTGATTCATCAAATTGTAGCGATATACGACATCCAAGGTTATCAAACGCAAGTTTTGGCCGCTTCTGTTCGCAACGGTCTTCACATTGTAAAATGCGCCGAAGCTGGTGCACACGTAGTTACTTGTCCGTTAAGCGCCATCCTTGGCTTGCTCAACCACCCGCTCACCGACAAGGGTTTGGCGCAGTTTTTAGCCGACCACGCCAAGGCCAACGGCTAATCGTTTGGTGAAATGCCGTTTGGGATGTATAATTACAGTTACAAACCTGAGCATGCATTCCATTCCACCATACCGAGGCTTCTTTAAAAGAGAAGCCTTTTTTTATTTAAAGAGATGAGTAGTACAATGTTGACTCAAAACCTGCTGAATCCGCCTGTACTTTTTTTCTTCCTCGGTTTGATTGCCGTTGCCATGCGTTCGGACCTAGAAATCCCGCCAGCAATCAGCAAATTTTTATCTCTTTACCTGCTTTTTGCCATCGGCTTAAAAGGAGGCGTGGAGCTGGGTCATGGTGGTTTATCGACTGATTTTGGCATCATATTGGTGTTGGCCATCGGATTTTCTTGTCTGGTGCCGCTTTATTCCTTTTGGATACTTAAACGCAAATTCAAACTAGCCGATGCGGCCGCTATTGCTGCTACCTACGGCTCGGTGAGCGCCGTTACCTTCATAACGGCAAGCAGCTACTTACAAGATCAGGGCATCCATTATGACGGTTACATGGTCGCTACGTTGGCGCTCATGGAGTCGCCAGCCATTATTTTAGGTGTAATGCTTTTTCAACGCTACCGCACCGATGGCGCCCAATTGAGTACAGGTAAAATTTGGCATGAAGCCCTCACCAATGGCTCTGTGGTGCTCTTGCTTGGTAGTTTGCTCATCGGAATGCTTTCACCCGACGCGGCAGTGGAAGGTCTGCTTCCCTTTACGAACGATATTTTCAAGGGTTTTTTAGCTTTTTTCTTACTAGATATGGGTTTGTTGGCGGGTCGTCGCTTCAAAGCCATTACCTCAGCAGGCTGGTTCCCTTGGGCTTTTGGCATCTTGCTACCGCTGATAAATGCACTCTTGGCTGCCCTGTTGGGCGGCTGGCTAGGATTAAGCGAAGGTAACACCTATTTGATGACCGTTTTGGCGGCAAGTGCTTCTTACATTGCCGTACCAGCTGCCATGCGTATGTCCATTCCAGAAGCCAATCCCGGTCTGTACGTGCCCATGGCCTTGGCCATTACTTTTCCGTTTAACATCCTTGTAGGACTGCCACTTTACATGCAGTTTGTCCAATGGTTCAGGCCTTAACAGCATGCAAAACGCAAAACGCATCGAAATCATCACCGGCGCTTACGATATGAGAGAAGTGATCCGCGTCCTTGATCAAGCTGGCTTGTCGAGCTACACACTCATTCCCGACATTCAAGGCAAGGGCGAGCGCGGAACCCGGGACGCAGGGGATTTGACAGAAGCCTTTAAAAACAGCATGCTGATTGTGGTGTGCAGCGAAACGCACTGGGAAGGCCTCAAAGAAAAGCTTCGACTCGTGGTCGAACGCCTGGGTGGTATGGTGATTGCTAGCGATTGCGAACTTTTGAAACATTAATAAAGCGTGGATGAGTCGTTTAGGCAGGATTTTGCGTCCCAAATCGGACTGCATTTCCTAATTTAGCACTTCCTCCTAGAGACGATGAGAAAAATCAACAAACTGATGGTCGCCAATCGCGGCGAAATTGCCTTGCGCGTTATGCGCACTGCCAAGGAAATGGACATTCGCACAGTAGCCGTTTATTCCGAACCCGACCGCAACAGTCCCCATGTTCTATTTGCCGACGAAGCCTATCCCATTGGTCCCGCTCCCAGCAGTCAAAGTTACCTGCGTGGCGACTACCTCATCGAATTGTGCTTACGCCATGGCATCGACGCCATCCACCCAGGCTACGGCTTTTTGAGTGAAAATGCGGGTTTTGCGCGGGCGGTAGAGCTAGCAGGAATCATTTTAGTAGGACCAAGCGCGCAGAGCATGGACCTGATGGGTAACAAGCTGAGTGCAAAAAAGGCAGTTTCCGATTTTAATATCCCCATGGTGCCGGGTACACCTGGGGCAATCAGTGATGTGGCCGAGGCTCGCAAAATTGCGGAGCAAATTGGTTTTCCAGTGCTTTTAAAAGCCGCTGCCGGTGGTGGTGGAAAAGGCATGCGCGTAGTAAATGCCGCTGCCGAATTTGAAGAGCAATTACAACTAGCACAAAACGAAGCCCGTTCGGCCTTTGGCGACGACGCCGTATTTATAGAAAAATACATCGGTTCGCCTCGTCACATCGAAATTCAGATCATGGGCGACCAGCATAACCACGTGGTTTACCTTTTTGAACGCGAATGCAGCATCCAACGCCGGCACCAAAAGCTGGTCGAAGAAGCGCCCTCCTCTTGTCTTACCCCCGAAATCCGCAAAGCCATGGGCGAAGCAGCCGTTCGGGTAGCCAAAGCCTGCAACTATTATGGAGCAGGCACCGTGGAGTTTTTGGTGGACGAGGAGCTGAATTATTACTTCTTGGAGATGAATACGCGTTTGCAAGTGGAGCATCCTGTTACCGAAATGATTACTGGGCTTGATTTGGTGCGCTTGCAAATTGAAGTGGCTGAAGGCAAAGCATTGAACTTTACGCAAGAAGACCTCAAAATACACGGCCACAGCATCGAATTACGTATTTGTGCGGAAGATCCGCGCAACAACTTCCTCCCCGATATCGGTAAATTAGAACGTTATATTCGGCCGCAAGGTACCGGGGTTCGCGTTGATGACGGTTACGAGCAAGGCATGGATATTCCGATTCACTATGACCCTATGATTGCCAAATTGGTGGTGCATGCCGAAACCCGTGAATTGGCCATGGACCGGATGATTCGCGCGATTGCCGAATACGACATCCGTGGTTTTGCCACCACCCTGCCCTTTGGTGCTTTTGTGATGCAACACGAGGCCTTTCGCAGCGGACATTTCGATACCAAATTTATTGAACGCTATTTTAAACCGGAGTTACTGGACAGCGAAAGTGATGAATTAGCCGAAATTGCGGCCTTGGCGGCAGTTTTATTCCAAGATCAGGTTAAAAAAGGTAGGCCAGCCGCTGCCGCGGCTAGCAGCTCCTCAGCTCCTTTCGTTGGCATGAGCCCGTGGCGCATGCGGCGGTCTTAACCCAAAATTCCCATAAAAAAGCGCCCATCTCTGCATAAAATGGGCGCTTTTTATTAGGATGCTCTTTAATCATTGCACCTTCATTTCCTTTAAAAGAAAATCGGCTTTGGCCACGTTGTCAACCACCCAAAGTACAAAGCGGATGTCGACGCCTATCGAGCGACTATACCCCTCGTTCCAGGCAAAATCGTTGATGGTAGCCGTGTAAGCACGGTCAAAATTGACGCCTACGAGTTCGCCTTTGGCATTCATCACAGGCGAACCTGAGTTGCCGCCAGTGGTGTCCATATTGTACAATATGCCCACAGGTACGTCTTTAAGACTCGGCTTGCTGTATTTGCTGATGTCTAGCCCCTGATAAGCCTCCACTAAATTTTGATTGATTTCATAATCACCCGTTTTTTCTCCTTTGGCAATCAAGCCGCTGATGGTAGTAAAAGGCGTTTGGTACACCCCGTCCTCTGGCTCGTAGCCGCGGATATAGCCATAGGTAAGGCGCAAGGTGCTGTTGGCATCGGGAACGAAGTCTTTGGGCAGCAAACTGAGTTTCAACTCGAGGAATTCTGGCAAGGCCGCCGATAAAGCACCGTTTGTATTTTGATCGTTCGCACGCAAGAGTTGCTGCATCACCTGTATTTCAGAGGCAATCAACATCAAATCACCCTTTTGGGAGATGAATTTAGATGGGTTTTTATCGTACAAGGCCAACAGCGCCTCTTTGTTGCCGAAGGCGGTTTTGGTGAATAGCCGGTTGAGCTGTTTGTTAATTTTTTGGTCGCGGTCGCCTTTGCCGAACAGACTATTGAGACTGTTCATTTGCTGATCGGCCGGCCAATCCATGGCCTGATTGAACATGTAGGCCATAAAATCGCGGTCTAAACGCGCATCATAGGCCCCAAAGCTGCGTTCTATTGCCGAGCGCAGGCGCTTATGCATGTCTTGGCGCACCGAATCTTGCACCGTTTTGTCGGCCAGCTCAATTACTTGGCGCACCTCGGCCGTGGCCATAACAATTTGCATGGTTGCCGAGTTGCGCAGAAAGTACGACAACCACATATTGCGAGTGGCATCGATTTTCATTTGGCTGTACAGACTGTCGAGGCGCTCCAACAAACCCCCATAACGTGCCTGCAAAGCCGGATCGGTAGCAATGGCCGCCCGCATTTGGTCCTCTTCGGCCCGCTTCTCTGCCACCAAATCAATGCGCTTCAAGCCTTGCAGCTTGCCTTTGTAATTCTTGGTGGTATTGGCCAGTCCTTTCTGCCTTGACGCCAGTGCAATGCCCTTGGCTTCATCGGCGGCTCCCAAGCCTTTCATATAATCGATTAACCAATCGAAAGTCTGGCTGGTATAAGGCAACAAATAATCGCGCTGATACTCCAAAAATGCCGCTGGATAATGGCGGAAAGTGCGCCCTGGATAGCCCATGATGAACACAAAATCTTCTTCCTGCGCCCCATTTGGATTTACTTTGAGGTGATTGGCGGGTTTAAAGGGCACATTGTCTTTGCTGTAAGCCGCCCCACTGCCATCGGGCGCCACATAGGCCCTCACAAAAGCAAAATCACCATTGTGTCGCGGCCACATCCAGTTGTCGCTTTCGCCCCCAAACTCACCTATGTTCCGCGGTGGCACATATACCATGCGAATGTCTTGTATGGTTTGATAGTGAAAAAGCACATACGATCGCCCCACAAACATCTCTGACACTTCATGCGTCTGCTTGGGGGTTTTGACCTTGGCCTCCTGCTCAATGCTGCGCATGGCTTGGCGAATGCCAGCGAGTCGCGCTGCTGGGTCCTCGATGCCTGCTACCGCTGCCAGCACCTCTGCCGACACATCTTCGTAGCTGGTGGTTATGCGCACGGTCAGCCCCGATGCAGGTATTTCCAGCGATTTGTCTTTCGCCAAAAAGCCCTGCGAAATATAATCGTTCTCCACTGAGCTGGCCGCTGCCACCGCCCCAAAGGCACAATGGTGGTTGGTAATGATGAGGCCTTCTTCTGACACAAAAGAACCGGTGCAGCCACCCACCCGTACCAAGGCCTGCACTAAGCTGGTACCTTCGGTGCTAAAAAGCTGCTCTGGCGTGAGTTGTAAACCTTTGGCTTGCAGGTTGAGGCGCTTGAGCTCGCTCATAGGAAACATGCCCTCGTCGGGCGGTGAAGCGAAAGCAGTGCTGGCGAAAGCCATGCCCACTACTGCGCTTAGCAATAAATTTTTCATGCTTGCTGTATTTGGATGCACAATTTAGCAGGATTATACTGGAAATAGAAGTCTAACTACCTTACCGCTGCATACAGCCCAAAATATTCCTATTTTTGAGGCATGAGCTACCAATTTATCCTTGTTGAACCGCGCTATGAGCAACACATTGCCTTGGTTCAGCTAAATCGTCCCAAAGAACTGAACGCCCTTCACCTCGAATTGATGGGAGAAGTGCGTGATGCCCTTAAGGCCCTCGACAACGATTCTGAGGTTCGCGCCATTATCCTCACAGGCAACGAAAGAGCATTCGCAGCAGGTGCCGACATCAAACAAATGGCCGGTAAAAATGCCATCGATATGTTACTGATCGATCAATTTAGTACTTGGGACACCATTAAAAAAATCAAAAAACCGATTATTGCGGCCGTTTCCGGCTTTGCACTTGGTGGCGGCAACGAATTGGTGATGCATTGCGACCTGGTGATTGCCTCAGAAACGGCCATGTTTGGACAGCCAGAAATTAAAATCGGTGTTATGCCTGGTGCAGGTGGCACACAACGCCTCACACGCAATGTGGGTAAAGTTAACGCCATGGAAATGGTGCTCACAGGCAAGTTTATTACCGCCCAACGGGCTTATGAGCTGGGCTTGGTAAACCGCGTGGTACCCGTAGAACTGTACCTAGAAGAAGCCGTTAAATTGGCCAGAGAAGTGGCACAATTATCACCACTTGCAGTCAAACTGGCCAAGGAAGCGGTGCTAAAAGCCTACGAAAGTCCGTTAAGCGAAGGGCTGGAATTCGAACGCAAGAATTTTTACATGCTTTTTGCCACGGAAGACCAAAAAGAAGGCATGGCGGCCTTCCTTGAAAAACGTACCGCAGACTTCAAGGGCAAATAATTTTCATCAACACATGGCCGCTGCCCAAAAGAGACAGCTGTTCTAAAGGCTGTTCATTCGCTAGTCCTAGCCTGGTTTTACAGGCCTGGCCGCTTAAACTAACACAAGGAGTAATTAAGCTGATACCATCCTTGCAGCTGCCGTTTTTGCAGTTAGGGGCGCATCCCCTCTTTGTGTTTCTGTTGCCCGGCAAACCGCCACATTTGCCAGGATTTACCCGCTTTTAGGCCAACATTAAGTCCAAGTAAGCGACTTAAATTTGGTATATTTGAAATGCTATGGTCCTTTCTTCACAAAACATTCTGCTCGTTGGCTCCATCTTACTCTTCATCAGCGTTGTAGTTGGTAAAACCTCCTATCGTTTTGGGGTCCCCACCCTCTTGCTCTTTTTAGCAATAGGCATGTTGGCGGGTTCGGAAGGCATTGGGGGCATCCACTTCGACGATGCAGGCGTAGCACAATTCATTGGCATCGTAGCGCTAAACTTTATCCTTTTTGCGGGGGGGATGGATACCGACTGGAAAACCATCCGACCAGTTTTAAAACAGGGCATCGTGCTTTCTACGGTGGGTGTGTTGCTAACAGCGGTATTGGTAGGCGTTTTTGTGCATTGGCTCACGCCTTTTAGTTTGTATGAAGGCCTCCTCCTCGGTGCGATCGTATCGTCGACGGACGCTGCTGCTGTTTTTAGCATTTTACGCTCCAAGAACCTGGCTTTAAAACACAACTTGAGGCCTACCCTCGAGCTTGAAAGCGGTAGTAACGACCCTATGGCTTACTTCCTCACCATTGCTTTTTTGGGATTGGTACAGGAGCCCGATAAATCCCTTCTTACGCTTATCCCCTTTTTTCTACAACAAATTGCGCTAGGAACGGTCTTGGGCATTGGTTTTGGTTACTTCCACACCTTCGTCATTAACCGGTTGCGTCCCGATTTTGAGGGCTTATACCCGGTTTTGGTGATCGCCTTGATGTTTTTCACCTTCGCTGCCACAGATTTTGTGGGCGGAAACGGCTTTTTGGCGGTCTACCTCAGCGGCGTATACCTCGGAAATCAAGAAATCATTCACAAAAAATCAATCTACAAAGCCTTCGATGGTTATGCCTGGTTGATGGAGATTGTAATGTTCTTAACCCTCGGACTGCTCGTGTACCCGAGCAAAATTGTGCCGGTGCTTTTGCCAGGACTCGTGATTTCCTTGTTTTTGATCTTTGTAGCTCGTCCGCTCAGCGTCTTCCTTGGTTTATCGTTTTTTAAGATGAAAAACCGCACGCGCTGGTACATCAGCTGGGTAGGTCTCCGCGGCGCGGTACCCATTGTTTTCGCAACCTATCCCCTGCTTGCGGGCATAGAAAAGGCCAGCATCATTTTTCACATCGTTTTTATAATCACCATTACTTCGGTGCTGCTACAAGGCACTACCTTGGCAACGGTAGCCGATTGGCTGCACGTTTCCTTGCCGCAAAATGTAAAGCGCAAGAACAAAATGGACATGTTGCTTAACGAAGGCATCAAGTCGGAATTGCGTGAAGTGAGGCTACCAATGGACAGTGCCGTAGCAGGAAAAAGCATTATGGAATTGAAAATTCCTCGCAACACCCTCATTGCTATTTTAGAAAGAGATGGCAAGTTTATCACCCCTAATGGTGCCACCAAGGTAGAAGGCAACGACAAACTGCTCTTGGTTTCCGAAAACCTAGACGGCTTGGCTGAGGCGCACAAAATGCTCGACCTCGATTTTGAGGAAGATGGCCGTTTTTCAGGTTGAATCAAATAGAAATGGTGTAATTTAAGGTCATGGCCCTTCCTCCTTGATAGCCAGGTTGCCAGCGCGGCATGGCCTTCACAATTTTGATGGCCATTTTCGTCGAGACCAAAGTCTAAACCACGCAAAAGTGCTGTTTCACTAACTACCGGGCAAACATGCTCTGGCTAGCTGGGTATCAAATAAACAATACGCTGTTCCTGTTTATTAAACTCTTGAGCAGCGTATTAGCTCGAAATTAATTGCATTATAATTCGTTCCGTATAAGCTAAGCCTTATTGTTTGATTACTTTGATTCGATTCCTTGTATTATTTTGATCGATAACTTCTAAAACATACAATCCTGAAGTAACCGATCCCAAATCTAATATAAAGTTATTCGCAGCGGTTGATACTTTAAATTCATCGACAAGCATACCAGTTCTGGTGAATACTTTAACACTCAAAATTTTATTAGATGACTTGGTAAACCTGAACGCTGTTGATCTACTCGTAGGATTTGGAAATGCAATTAAATTCTGCTGTTTGTTCTTCTTAGCATTTAATTCTGGTAACACGCTTTGCACATTCGACTGTCCCTTTCTTAATACCATAAGCGAATTACACTGTTCATTAGCTAAAACAAAATCTTCCAAGGATATTTCCGCATTAATCAATTGATATTCATTCCTAATCAAACAATTCCAAAAGTCTAAAACGCCAAGTGGTAAAGAATTTAAACGGTTTTCAGTATCCAATATTTTAATGTTATTTTCATAAACTGGAAGTTGTAAAACTATTCTGATGAAAAAAATTATCTTTCGTGCGCGTGCCTAGTCCCGTTTAGGGCACATCGTATTTAGTGCTTTATTCCATCCCCAATGTTGATACGTGTGTTTTTTTTTTTAATCTTTCTCTGTAATTCCAATACTGCTCTTACAGATTAGAGGCAGTATTTACAGGTTGGCCGTACCCAAGTTGAAGTCCGAGGGTAATAACTAATGCAGTTGATAACAAGTGCTTTTTCATTGCAATATCCATAGTTTGTTGGTTTTATATTCTCGAATGGCGACAATACCTCTGTTTTTGGCCAGATAATAATCGGCATCGCTGCCCATTCTCGCTGTCATTTTATTTCTTTTAAAGAAATATACGTTTTCAAAAACCTTGTTGCCGATTACAACAGATGGGTAAAAGGCTTTAAGTACACTGTGGCTCGAAGAATGTCCATCACTAATAGAGTCACCAATAACCAAAGGAAAGCGCAGCAAATACGCTTGTCCACTTTCCGAAATATAAAAATATTGCCTACCATCGTCGTGGACAGCTAAACGAGAAAGGTAATAAAAACCCGTTCTATAGTGGCTGTGAAAATAGTGATAGGCAAAAGACTCCTCCTCAAAAAGCACCATTTCCCCAAAGGTGGATTTTATAAACCTATGCCTAGCATAATCGCAAGTAGCAGTATCATAAACCCCTGAGGCACTGTCCCGGTAAATACGAACTTCGCCCAAAGTGTCATTAAACAACTCCCGTACCTCAGGTGGGAAATGGTATGTTTTGTAGTCGTTTGGATCCGATGGTTTTTTATTGCAGGATACAACAAACACCGCAAATACGGCTATTATCGACTTCCAAATTATAATTGAAATAATTTTTGGCATTTTAATGTTATTTTCATAGAATGGAAGTTACAAAACTATTCTGATGAAAAAAATTATTTTTTTGTGCGCGTGCCTAATCACGTTTATAGCACATCACACTTTTAGCCAAGCCGTTGGCACATGGGTATACGCTGTTGAGTGTACAAACAATGAGGCAATTTGTGAAACATATCATAATCGAGTTGTAATTGTGATTGATACGCATAAAATCGCTGTATTGATTAGCAAGAATGACGAAGTTAGAGAGCGTTTTATTTTGAACTCTCAAAATGACACTTTTTACTATTTGCATGATTCGTTGAGTATCGGCTACCATACTTCACTGAATGCCCTTAACGCTTTCCCCGACTCCCTCCCAGATTTTGAATTACAAGGCACCTATCCTGCCGAGTTTATGAATCAAACTTGCACAGTTGTCGAGACTGGTATCAATTCAGAGGGCCAAGTGCTTTCACAATCTTTTTGGGTTGAAAACAATGCGCCTGAAATATCGAATTCCTTCTCAATTCCTTATGGCATCATTCCAGTTATAAATGCTTTGAATCGAAAAATGCCATTGAGGGTGGTATTTAGTACCGAAAATTTACCGGAAAATTTAGCACTTGAATACACCTTGGTGTCATACACACCAACTCCTAGTTATTCACTCCTTGAAATTGCAGATGATATCGTTATTAAAGAGTATTTGGCATCGACATATTGATTAGTACTTGATTTACAATAGCTACTTCATTAATTTGATTTAGTAGTAATATTTCAACAGAAAATATTACGGGTCGATGGGATAATTTTTCTACAAAACGCTTACCATCCCCTCAGCTTGAGCGCGGATGGTTTTATGACAACTTGCTGGTGATGGACTTTAAATCAAAATCCCGAGCAATAAAAAGAAAACCAGTTGAAACAACCAGTAGCGCATGAGCATAGGATTGTTGGTGGTGACTTTAAAGAACTCAAATACCCATAAAACTGTAAAAGAAAAGAGCCACCAGGCCAGGTAATTTTGCCAAGGTGCCACAAAAAGTGCATCGAAAGGTGGTTGTACCCAATTCCAGAACTCGAAATAAACGGCTACAGGTTCAATGAGCACATCGCTCAAGGTGACCGCGGTAGCACCCACTAAAGGCCGCAACCATGCCGAAACACCAACGCGATTGGCCAGCTGTGCTGCAGCATAAATGAGGATGGTCCAGTTGATGCCTATGATCAACGGCACGTTAAACACTTTGGGACCGAGCACGTCACCGTAAACATATTCACCGAATACCAGTCCAGTTGCCACACCCGCCCATTCCACCAAAAAACCCGCCATCCACACCAGAAACAGCAATAGCCAGAGTTTAGGATGGCGAACTT
>Ga0209284_10005632_pt1 | contig 12777 bp, 6 predicted proteins | sample FRY03_FD_187211 | JGI IMG/M metagenome (GOLD analysis project Ga0209284, IMG submission 187211) | Freshwater microbial communities from Lake Fryxell liftoff mats and glacier meltwater in Antarctica - FRY-03 (SPAdes) (version 2) | ecosystem: Environmental > Aquatic > Freshwater > Ice > Glacier... | reverse complement strand
GCGAGTATTACTGACTCCTATACTCACGGGGATGCCTACCTTTTTGAGGAGCTCAGTCTGGAGAAAGAGAGCAAAGTCGTGCTCACTCTGTCATTTGTATTTGGGTATGCCTGTAATATTTGCCCACACTTCATCGATACTAAATCTCTCTATGCCATTACTCCACTGGCTGAGATACTTGGTCATACGGTCGCTGATATTTCCATAGTAGTGCATATCTGGGGGGAGCATTACAAAGTCCTTCTTGGGTATCATCCTCTCAGCTTCCCATATCGGTGTTCATACCTTCACTCAATACTTGCGAGCATTATAATTACTAGTGATGATGATGTCTCCTCACACGCAGACACACTTATCCCGCAGCTTTGGATCTCGAAGTACTTCACAGCTCGCATAAAAGCAGTCACAATCTATATGAGCGTAGAGCTCTTTTGAGACATTGAAGAACATAAGAAGAGAAAACACAAAACAGACAACACACATGATAATTATTTGGCATATTCTCACGAGTAAACAATGGCTCGTCTCTAACTTTTCTTTCTATATTTTCGGATAACCCCAGTCACCACTCAAAAAATCTTCAGTTCTTCCTGTGGATGAAACTCTGGATACTTGGAATTGCCCGCCATGAGATAATATCCATTCTTGTCTTTCTTGAGGTATTTGAGGGTATACGCTCCATCGACCTCAGCAACGACTATGTCATCCACCTTGCCATTGAGCCCTTTATCTACTATCACGACATCACCAGCAAATATCCCTGCCTCGATCATACTGTCTCCCTGGACCTTTATCATCACAGTACTATCGGGATGAGGTATGAGGTAAGTATCTATATCTATATTGGTAGCATTTTCCTCGTCTCAGGGCGAGGGGAAACCTGCTTTGACTGACTCATAGACCTTTTGGGTAAAGAACTTGTTTTGAGGGATGAAAGAATATCCCTGCTTTATGAGATAATCCTCTTCTATCAATCGACGAAAAAGATTCGCTACACTTCCTTTGGACCGAAATCCGAGGAGCTTTGCCACCTCATCAAAGGATGGGACATATTTGTGTTCTCGAAAAAACTTCCTGAGAGTTTGAATATGTTGGTTGTCTTTCATAATTGAACAATTGTTCACTTTATGATAGGGAGAAAGAAATATTTGCAAGACATTAACAAATAATTTATAGTTCCAACTAGGCGAGTTTTACTATATAAGATATCTCCTTGCTTTGCTCGAATAGATGCCTTGTTTTCTCTCTCAGTAATTTGACATAAAAGTAAATAATGTTTATCAGGAAACTTTAAATCCAACCTTCTAGATACTGATGGAGACAAAAGTGAAATCCTGAGGCAATTTGTGGAGAGGATGATACTGAGAGAGGGATTACCTCAGATAATTGAGTAGTATCCTGAATCCAATTCTCTAACTTGCAAACCCTGCTTTTCGCATAAGATAGTTGAGGTAACTTTGCGTACAAAAAGACAAGTTTTTTGATATTTAATTAGTATGTTCTTATGTCATCCCATTCCGATCTTACATTTCTTACTAATGAAGCAGGAAATACTCTATCAGACAGGTTTCGCACTCTTATCAAGGATACGAAATATTTTGATGTACTTGTTGGATACTTTTATACTAGTTGATTTTGGCAGATTTATCCCGAGATTGAATCAAGTGAGAAAATCCGTATTTTAATAGGTATTAGTACTAGCCGAGAGGTTTATGAGACAATACAGCAATCCCTTACTTTTTCTCATACAGAGCTAAAAAATATATACTGAGATAAAGTATCACAGGAGATTGAAAATGTGAAGGAATCAGAAAAAGTAGAAAAGGGAATCAATATATTTATTGAATGGTTACGGTCTGGAAAATTGGAGATACGAGCATACCCTACAGAAAAAATTCATGCAAAGCTCTATATTATGACTTTTCATGAAGATGATCGGGATGTTGGTAGAGTTATTACTGGTTCGAGCAATTTTACAGCTTCGGGTCTCCGAGATAATCTCGAATTTAATGTAGAATTAAAAAACCGTTCTGATTATGATTATGCAAAAGCGAAATTTGAGGAATTATGGTTGTCTGGTGTTGATGTAAGTGAAAAATATATAGAAACAATTGAGAAGAAAACTTGGATGAATCAGAATATATCTCCCTATGAACTCTATTTAAAATTTCTTTATGAATATTTCAAAGAAGAAATAAATCAAACAGATGAGCTAGATCTCCGCAGTCGCCCAGAGGGGTTCAAGGAGTTTGAATATCAAAAGGAGGCAGTTATTAATGCGAAAAAAATCATAGAGGAATACGGTTGAGTTTTTATCTCGGATGTCGTTGGTCTCGGTAAAACATACATGGGGACTATGCTGGCTCAGGTGGTAGGAGTACGAACACTCGTGATCGCACCTCCAAAGCTTCTTGGTGAAGAAAATAGGTGAAGTTGGGACAATGCATTTAAGGACTTTTGATTTCGAGCAAAGGATTATTATTGTGCGTCCAGAGGTTCTCTTGAAAAAACAGTTGAACGACATGACCTAGACACTTTTGACACTGTCCTTATTGACGAGTCACATGGATTCCGCAATGAAGACAATGAGACGTATGCGAAAATAGCAGAAATTTGTCGTGGGAAAAAGGTTATCTTGGTCAGTGCCACTCCGTACAATAATAACCCCTCTGATATTCTAGCCCAGATAAAACTCTTCCAAAAACCTAGAAATTCTACCATACCAAATATTTCAAATCTTGAGACTTTTTTCTCAGGACTAGAGAGAAAGCTCAGAGGGCTAGATAGAAAAAAAGATAAAGAAGAATACAGGCGTATAATCAAAGAAAATGCGTATCAAATACGAGAGAAAGTTCTCAAATACATTATGGTGAGACGGACGAGAAGTGATATCAAAAAATATTATGATAAGGATATCAAGTTTCCTGAAGTGGCTGATCCTAAACCAATATTTTACACTTTTGATGAGCACGAATCCGAAGTATTTGATAAGACTATACAATTAGCACTGACAGAATTTAAATATGCACGCTATGCTCCGTTATTGAAACTCAAAAGTGAAATGTGGAAAAGTGAACAGGCTGAAATCATGGGAAAACAAGGTCAGGTTAATATGATGAGTTTTATGCGTATGCTTCTTGTCAAAAGACTTGAGAGTAGTATATTTGCCTTTCGCATGACGCTTGATCGGTTTATAGAGTCTTACGAAAGATTTTTAGAGACATACCTAGATGGTAAAGTCTATGTAAGTGCAAAACACACAAAAAGAATTACTGAAGCCCTTGAAGAAGGGGACTTGGAATATATTGATACTCTTATTAAAGAGGAGAAGGCAGAAGAGTACAAAAGAGAAGATTTTGATCCTTCTCTCCAGACAGAGCTTGAGTCAGATCTTCGAGTTTTGAGAGAGATACATTCTCTCTGGAGTACAGTCGATAGAGATCCGAAAATTGAATCATTTAAACAGTATCTTCAAACAGAAAAAGTTCTTCAAAAAACAAAAATTTTGATATTTACTGAGTCTGAAGAAACCGCCTCTTATATTGGGAAAGAGCTGGCTAAAAATCATGAAAACAAGGTTCTGGTATATAGTGGTAGTTCGGGTATTGATAGAAGTATAGTGCTGGACAATTTTGATAATAATTCCCGCAATAAACGAGATGAATACAATATCCTCGTCACAACCGATGTTCTTTCCGAATGAGTAAATTTACACAGAAGTAATGTCGTAATCAACTATGATATTCCATGGAATCCAACACGAATTATGCAACGAGTAGGTCGTGTGAATCGTGTAGATACTCCCCACGATACTATTCATACCTATACATGTTTCCCAACTGAAAAAGGTAATGACCAACTCAAATTAAGAGAAGCGGCTGAGGCGAAAATTGAGGCATTCATCTCACTTCTAGGAGCTGACTCAAAACTATTAACAAATGATGAGGAAATAGAGAGCCATACGCTTTTCGAGCGGATATTATCCGTCGATATGGTTACTGGAGAAGAGGATATTGAGAGTGAATTGAAATATCTCTCAATCATACGACGTATTCGTGATGAAGATCCAGCCCTTTTTGAGAAAATTAAAAGGCTTCCTAAGCGCTCAAGATCAATTATTCGTAAGGATTCTATAGAGCAATCTCAAGTGCTTACTTACTTTCGAAAAGGTCGCATCGAAAAATTTTGTATTGCTGATGGGGCGAGTGGTCGAGAGATTGATTTTATGGAATCAGCAGGCATTATGGAGTGTTTACCAGATACCCCGAGAGAGAAGGCGTGAACTGATTTTTATCAGCTCAAGGAGCAAAATGAGACTTTTTTTGAGTCTTTGTTGGTAGTCCCATTGGAGGAAAATACCGCTCGAAGATGAGCGAGTAATGCTGACTACATTATAAAAATACTTACCTCGCCATGAGTACGGAGGTGTAATGCCTATACTGAGGAAGATGAGGAATATATCGAACGAGTTATACAGGAGCTGGACCAAGGAGGAATTCCCAGAAATACTCTTTCAGATATTAAACATAGTATCCAGGAAACTCCTGAAATAGTCATGAACCCACTCAAGCTTTTATTACTCCTCAAATCAAATATTTCACCTCGGTTTCTGTCTCTCGAATCAAATATTGTAAGCCAACAATGATCGTGAACCAAAGAAGTCATATTATCGCTCTACCTTCTCAAATAATCTCCTATGAAACATGATGAAGCAAAAAAGTTAATCCAAGACTGTCTTGAAAATACTTATGACTCAACTCATTTTGATAGACTTATTGCTAATATTCTGACAACACCCTATAAAAAAATAAATAGTGTCGTCTGAGAGGCATATGTTCGGGAGGCATTTAAGGAATCAGTGATTTCTTATACAGTCCGATGAATCTATGATGATCCGTCAGGTAAAAAACTTGCCATATTGGAAGTACGACTTCGGTCAGATACTTCACTGCAAAATGCTCGTACAATGCAGAGAAATTTCGTTGCCGATTTTCTCAAATGAGGTAATAGTTATGGGAGACAGGATGGAGCATTGATTGCGTTTGTATGACCGAAAGGAGATGATTGGAGATTCTCTCTCGTAAAAATGGAGTACTCCCTCGAAGTGCAAGCTGGTAAAATCAGAACCCAGGAAAATCTCACTCCAGCAAAAAGATGGTCATTTCTGGTATGAGAGCACGAAAAATCTCACACTGCACAATCTCGATTTCTACCACTTGTTATGGAAGAATCACACTGAACGACATTCGCTGAAATAGAAAATGCTTTTGATGTAGAGAGTGTGACAGATGAGTTTTTTGAGCAATACAAAGAATGTTTCTTCCGTTTCAAAGATGAGATTGACCGAGTGATAGCCGCTAACGATAAAGATCGTGCTCACTTTAAATCTATTGGCTTGGATACCGCCAATTTTGCGAAGAAGACACTGGGACAAATAGCATTTCTCTACTTTCTTCAGAAAAAGTGATGGTTTGGTGTGGCATCAGACAAAAAATGGTGAGATTGACCAAAAGACTTTCTCAGAAAGCTTTTTGAGAGAAAAGATAAGTATGGTAAAAATTTCTTTAATGATGTTCTTGAGCCTCTTTTTTATGAAGCACTCGCAACTGATCGTTGAGAGTTAGCTATTTATACCCGACTCAACAACACTCGAGTACCATTCCTCAACGGTGGACTTTTTGAGCCCATGAAAGGATATGAATGGGAGAAAACTGATCTTATTATAAGTGATGAAGTTTTTTCAAATACACATAAGACAAAGAATGGCGACATAGGAGACGGTATTTTTGATGTTTTTGAACGATATAATTTTACAGTCTCAGAAGATGAACCACTCGAGAAAGAGGTGGCTGTGGATCCTGAAATGCTCTGAAAAATATTTGAGAATCTTCTCGAAATACGAGATAGGAAATCAAAATGAGCCTTTTATACTCCCAGACCAATCGTGCATTATATGTGCGAACAGTCCTTGATAGAATATCTCATCAATACAGACCCTACCCTTCCCCGAGAAGATATTGAGTTCTTTATCCAAGAAAGTGAAGTGACACTGGAAAATGACCGTATCACGAGACAAAAAATAGAAGAAGCTCGTACCAAGTGACGAGAATATAGATCTGATGCTACCTATCAGTACAAGACGCCAAATTCTATTAGAGACAATGCTCAAAAACTCGATCATGCGCTGGCGACTATTCGGATCGTAGATCCTGCGGTGGGATCTGGAGCCTTTCCCCTTGGTATGATCAATGAGATAGTACGAATACGACAGATTCTCGCGGTCCATACCGGATCATCCGTCAGCAATTATCAATTGAAACTGCATGCAATTCAAGAAAATATCTATGGAGTCGATCTGGAACCAGGTGCTGTAGAAATATGTCAGCTCCGCCTCTGGCTCTCTCTCATCGTCGATGAATCTGAGCCTCATCCGCTCCCAAATCTGAACTATCGTATCGTACAAGGTAACTCACTCATCGAAGAATACGAGTGAATTCGTCTCTATGATCCGAAACTTCTCTCTGCTGAAAAAACAAAAAAAATAGAACAATCAGATATATTTTCACTCGAAAGCTCAGAATCAAATAGACTCTACGAGCTCCTGCAGACGAAGCTCAAAAAATTCATCGAGACTTCAGGACGAACAGAAAAAGACAATTTGAAAAGAGAAATCGATAACCTCAAATTTGGTCTCATCGAAGCAACATTGCACGAGCAAAATAAAGACGATAAAATAATAGAAATTCGCCAACTTCGTGAAGCAAATACGACTCCATTTTTTTTATGGAAACTGGAGTTTTCTGAAGTGTTCCAAGAGAAGTGAGGATTTGATATTGTAATTGGTAACCCCCCTTATGTAGGAACAAAAGGTGTAGATGAAGATCAGAAAATATGGCTTGAACGAGAGTTTTGATTTGCCGATGACCTCTATTCTCATTTTTTCTTCCAGTGATTTAAGCTTTGTAAAAAGAACTGAGTGGTAACATATATAACGAGTAAAACATATTGGACAATACAGACCAAAAAGAATGTGCGAGAACTACTTCTGAATAATAATATTTTGTATATTTATGATACTGAAAATCCATTCGACACAGCTATGGTTGATACTTCTGCAATACTCTTTCAAAAAAGAGATATTCAAGATAAAGCAATAAGTTTCTTGAAAGCTAGTTCCGATTATGCGCGACCAATTAAATATACAGTTGAAAAATCAATATATGAAAATGCTGTTAATAAAGTTATTTTCTACCCATCCTGTAGCATTCTTAAAGTGTATCATAAATATAATACCATAGTAGATAACTTGATGCAGAAATGGTGGGAAATGATTAATACAAGTAAGAACATTACAAAATTTGGTACTCAGCTGAATAAGTATCGACAAAATATTAAAGCTTGAGATGTTTCACTTCTCGGCCTGCTAACTGATGGTGGCGTGGGCTTACAAACTGGTAATAATGGGAAGTATGTTGGTTTATTATCTACAACTAAAGAAGGAGAAAAAATAAAAACAAATAGACTTAATAAATTGTTTGATTTTATTACAGGAAAACATATTACTGATTTTTGAATTACCAAAATAGAAATTGCCTCTTATATTAATAGCTTAAGTGAGAGAGAAATACGAGCAGTCTTTGATTCTTTAAAGGAAAAATATGGCCGTGATATTTTTTGACAAGGATTTTTGTTTCGAATTATTGCCGATAATGAGATTAAGAATGTCTCAGAAATGACCCAAGACGAAAAAGAAAATGGGCTTATTTGATTTCAAACATTTGTGCCATATGACAAAGGAGATAAAGATGGTAACCGTTGGTATTTAAGAACTCCTTATTATATTGATTGGAGTAAGGAAAATGTTGCTTTCTTAAAACAAGACCCAAGAGCTAGATACCAAGGTGATCAATTTTATTTTCGTGCAGGATTTTGCTGGAGTGATATACATACAGTGTTAATTAAAACTCGCTTAAAGGAGCAGAGTGTTCATGATGTTAAAAGTATGAGCATGTTTTCTTTTACTCCACTATGTTCTAATAAATATTTAGTGGCTCTATTAAATTCTACTTTTATTAGTAATTATGACTTCAATTTTGTGAATTGAACACAGACATTTCAGATTAATGATGCTCGCCAGATTCCTATAATTATTCCAACTAAAGAACAGCTTGCAGACTTTGAGAATATATTTGATAGAGCTTATCAAATAAAAGTTCAACAATTTGATTATGAGATTTCAAATCAATTTGCTGATCAGGAATTACTCAAAATTCAGAACGAACTTGATCAGAAAGTTTATGAGTTATATGGGCTGAGTGGTGAGGAGATCGGGATTATTGAAGGTAAATAAGTACTATGAAATATTCAAGATCAGATATAACCAAAAAAGTTAAGAAAATATATAATGGAATTTGTATTCTTTGTAATTTTGTACGCAAGTACTGGTGGATAATTTCTTTATTTATCGTAATTATATGATGTATTATAGTAGCGTATGTAAAATCAAATTCAAGGTACAGTTTGGCTGCATCTATAACTAGTCCTTTTGCAAAAGGTCTTCGTGAAGGAATAATAGATACAGAGAATCAACAGATACTTAAAGCAAGCAACCCAATATTTATTGACGCGGGATTAACCAGCGAGCATCAGGGGCCGATATTATTTTGGAATGACAAACCAGAAAAGATGATGTTCTCTATAGAAAATAAGGGTGAAAAGGTTATCTCCTCGACTAAACTTGATTGAAGTTCATATGATGTATTAACGAGATTAAATATATCTTATCTAGATAGTAACGGAAGAGTAGTGAATAATTTTAAGAAAGACTTAAGAGAAGCCATAAATAAAGGCTCGACTAAGTGGCAACCAATTGATTTTCCACTACCAAAAATTATGTTTTGAGAAATTCAAGTAGCTCTTTCATGCCAGGACGAACAAGGATTATGCGATACTACTGGAACAGATTCATGGAAAAGGAATTTTGAATTAAGGTATGATATTAAAAATATACAAACTATAATAATTGATGCAACATTTTGAGTAGGGATAGATGGTATCGAAGTTGAAGCTTTCAGGGAGAAATTTAATAATACCTTTAATCTCAATACAGAAGATAGCGAAAAAATATTAAGAGCAATGTATAGTACTGATGCAGTGCGAGAAAACACCCTAGGTGGTGCGATTATATTAGCTAATCCTAATAAATACCCTACAGAAAATCATATCTTAGTACAAACATTGAAAAATATAATTAAACAATCGTATACACATTTATCAGAGAGAGTGGCATTTATTCCTTACGATAAAGGTAATTATGATAGTAAGACCTATCTCTTCAAAGGATGTACAGTAAGAGTTGATTGCCCTAATAATTTAGGATTCAAAAATTTAGATCCCTATAAAAATCCTTTCTCTAATGCTATATTTGAGGCAAATCCTGACTTAGATTTCTTGATTATTATTCCTGCTGCTTCTGATAAAAAGAAGGAAAATTAATCTATTGTATGATTATCACAAAAACTCTCTACAAAGAATTTCTAGACCTACCAGCGTATGCCTGGTACCATATTCACGATCAAGAAAAATATGATTGGATACAGGCGGATAAGTATGGTGCGCTTGAAGATCCAAATGAAGATGATATTTCTGATATGGGAGATGAGACTGAGATTCTTTTTTTACAAAGATATAAATTCGTACCGGTTAACGATATCTCCCAGACAGCATATGATCAACAAGTAAGTGCTACCCATCAAGCGATTGCAAATAAGGATCCAGTTATTTACCAAGGAAGACTTCAGATCTGAGATGTGTATACGATATTTGATGTTCTTGAATATATTCCAGAATCAGATATGTATAGACACATTGAGATCAAAAGTAAAACCAGTATTCGAAATAAAAATGATGATGGTGTATACACTTCTCTCAAAAAAGATCTCAAACAAGATATATCATTTTCAGCGTACATTTTAGAGAAAAATACTATTCTAATAACCGAGCACTGTTTTGCCTTTTTAAATAAAGAATATCAACTTAATGGGGAACTCGATGTGGAGAGGTTATTTGTTATGGAGTCTGTTCAAGATGAAGTTATAGAATCTGGAAAAATTGAAACAACTCTCTGACAAATTACGGAACTTTTTAAGATGAGTTTTGAGCAGCTCCAGGCAAATTATCCTTATGAAGGCTCAAAGTATAAAAAGTATTTTGCCAGTAAACCTCCAAAAGGAACTATTGAAATCATGTCGTCACTTAGTGGAGATAAATATAGAAAATCGAGAGATGTTGGCATTTTTGACCTCAGCCAAATATCCTCAGAACAGCTTGAGATATTTACACCTATTCAACAATTCTTTATAACTCGATATCAGAAGTGAATACATTGTATTGAGTCAGAGCTTCGTGATCGTTTACAAACATTAGAGTTTCCTCTCTATTTCTATGATTATGAGACATACACAAGCGGTGTCCCAAAATTTCAATGATCGAGACCATGGCAACAGATAGTTTGCCAGTATAGTATCCACAAAATGGATCAAGATGGAGGGGTGCAGCATTTTGAATGAATAATACAGAATGGTGCTCAGAATAACCAGGCATTAGTAACCTCGATGATGAAAGATTTGTGAGAACTGAACTCGGGAACATTTGTATCCTGGAATGCAAGCTTTGAAAATGGTCGAAATCAAGAACTTATCGAAAAGTATCCAGAATTTGCTCCAAATCTTCAGTATATGATCGAGCATACATTTGATCTGATGTATGTATTTCGAGATGGACTCTATTTCGATCCCGATTGCCAGGGTTCCAATAGCCTCAAAGCCGTTCTTCCGGCTCTAACTGACATTACCTATACTGGGATGCCTGTGAGCAATGGTATGGAGGCAATGGGAGTCATTGAGAAGATACTTGTATGACAGGCGACAGAAGAGCAAATTCGGGATTGTCTCATTTATTGCAAACAAGACACATGGGCTATGGTGGCTATATATCAGAAACTTTTACAAACTCTTCACAAAGCGGGGGATTTTTATTCGACGGTGAAAAATATGAGTAGGATGGGGTGGGCTAGGGGGTAGTGAAAGTGGAAAGAAAAGAAACAAAAGAAAGAGTAAAGAGATTCTTTATACAAGAGGTTTTCTACTATTTCACTTATTTCCATAACCATTGTTATGTGAATTGAGATCAAAGATTTACGATATATTGAATTCAAAAATTTAATGAGTATACTAAAAATATGCCTAAGACGATCAACATACTTACTAAAAATCCTGAATGTATAACTGTTAATGTAGAAGTAATTCTTTTCAAAGAGGATGATTTTTGGATGAGTTATTGCCCAGCTTTGGATATATCTTCATACGGAAAGACACAATCAGGCGCAAAGAAATGATTCGGAGAAGTCCTCGAGATATTCCTAGAAGAATCTACTAAGAATGGAACTTTAGAAAAACATTTACTCAAGCAAGGATGGAGACTGAAGCAGGTCCCAATGCCTGAATACAAGCAACCTCCGAGAAAGTTTAGAAGTGTACGCTCTACTGATAAATCACCATCAACTACATATCAGCAACCAATTATGCTTCCTATTTCATGCTAAATGGGAACCACTCGACCAATACCTACTAAAAAGTTCGAGAAATGGTTAAAGTCAAAATGACTCGTGCTTATCAGAATTAGAGCCAGTCATCATATTTGGAATCGACCTAATAATCCATTGACCAGACCAGTTATTTTCCAATGAGCTGCAAAGGAGGTGCCTTATTTTATACTCAAAAATGACTCGGAACTTTTGGGTATTGACTATCAGACATTTCTAAAAGAATTAGAAGATTTATAGTTACGATGACGGGATGGGGGCTCAAAAAAATTCCCGTGAAGGAATTTTAGAGGAAAATCTGAATTGGCAGGGCGGCTGAGAATCGAACTCAGATCAAGGACTTTGGAGATCCCTATACTAACCATTGTACTACCACCCTACAAACAACGTTTAATCAGTTTAATTGGTTTAATCCGTTGATGCAGGTGCATTGTAGAAAGACTCATAAAAAAAACAAGCCCCAAATGGAGCTTGTTTTATGATAAAATAAATTAAATAGAGTATCTCTTGAATGCCACGAGGACATCACCACCGAGGAATTGTTCGATAGTTTCATCAGGATTGACGACAAATGGTTGAGTCAGGAGAGTTCCTTCTTCGACGAATTTCTTCATCTTTCCTTCGATGATGTTTGAGAGGATTGATTCGTTCTTCCCTTCGTTTTTTGGATCTTGTTTCATCATATCCATCTGTACTTCACGTTCGTGAGTGATAGTTTCAGCAGGGAAATCTGATACTCGAAGAGCGTTTGGGTTTGTAGCAGTGACATGCATAGCGACCTGACGGACTTTTTCTTCCTCAGTACCAGCATTTGCAGAGACGACTGCAGCGACTTTACTATTTGAGTGAACGTAGCTCCCAATGACAGGGGCTTCGACGATATCCATAGGGCCAAAGACGACATTTTCACCAGTTTGCTGGATGATGTCTGACATGCGTGGAGTAAATGCCTCCTTTGCAGCGTCGACATTTCCAGATTTGATGAGTACTTCCATGAGCTCAGAGATAAATCCAGTGAAGTTATCTGTACGAGCGACAAAATCAGTCTCACACGTGAGAGACACGACGTATGTTTTCCCGCCTTCACTTTTGATAGCGATACGACCTTCATGAGTAGCATTGTCTGCTCTTTTGCCAGCCTTTGCGATACCTTTTGCGCGGAGTGTATCGATAGC
>Ga0209284_10005631_pt1 | contig 12778 bp, 14 predicted proteins | sample FRY03_FD_187211 | JGI IMG/M metagenome (GOLD analysis project Ga0209284, IMG submission 187211) | Freshwater microbial communities from Lake Fryxell liftoff mats and glacier meltwater in Antarctica - FRY-03 (SPAdes) (version 2) | ecosystem: Environmental > Aquatic > Freshwater > Ice > Glacier... | reverse complement strand
TTGGAAGCCTTTAATAAACACTATAGTTCAGAAGAACTTCAATATGGAGCCAATCGCTTATCAAAACACGTTGCCATAGGATTCACACGTCGATTCATTGAGCACGATTTGATCAGAATTCGAGAACACATTAAAGCCGGAACCCCAATTCATCTGCTATCACTTGAAAAAACCCTTAAAACAGAACTGGATTTAAGATCATCCGGTTTTGAAGGAAATATTGTAATCAAAGGAAAAGCAGATCGAATCGAACGTATAGGTCAAAAACTTGTAATTATAGACTATAAAACTGGCCATGTCATTCGAAAAAAAGTAGGCATCAAAGATTTAAGTGAAACCTCATTCGAAAAGGCAGACTCCTATTTCATCCAGTTAATGAGTTATTTGGTTATGTCGCAATCGGCAGAAGAATTCAGAGGCCTTGCTCCACAAGCTGCTATTCTTTCACTCCGCACTTTGAGCGAAGGCTTAATGGAATGGAACGTGGATGGAAATAGTGAATGGTCTGAAAATGCACTTCAGGCATTTTGTGAATATCTGGCCCGATGGATGAACGAAATTAACAATCCTGAACTGTTATTATCTCACAACCCTAATGCGAAATATTGCAATTTTTGCCATTAAATTTTAGCCATTATTTAACGAATTGTTTTTAGCGATCTGCTTTCGCTTTTGATGCTAAACTGCCTTAAATGACTGAGGATTATCATCACGGAGGCCATATACAAAGGAATAAGCGGGATTTTAAACCGCACAAGAGCGCCAAAATTGGATGTAGTAAGTCCAATCATAAAAGCAAATAATATCGAGAACAGAAAACTGTATAAAATCACAGGATTATCTGCAATCAATTTAAAAAGTACTTTTCGTCGAATACTAATTAGCATATAAAGCGTGCTGCCCAGAATAAAGAGATTCTCCAAGCCGGAAAAAATCATCACAATATTTTTAGACTCCCATAAAAAAGGACGAAACAATCCTGCAGCAACGGCAACTGGAAATTTACCTGCTATACTTTGAGGAGTGGGATCGAATTTTCCGATGTCAAAACTACTTCCTTCATAATAATCTTGCTGCAAATCCTGCTGCGTTATTACTGCTGTTTCAAGAGCTCGCTCAGGTGAAAATTTGCCGAGTTTGGAGCCCAATCCATTCAAAACAAGAAAACTCAAACTAGCAATAATGGCATAGATAAACGGAACCATTATGTATCGGAAAAACACATTTTTAATTTTTCGGATTTTTCTATAGAAATACCATACCAGAGTTCCAGGCAAAAGAATCAGAAGAATATAAGGCTTGATACTTACAATAATAAATCCGCTCAAAAGTAAGATGAACCAATTGAGAAATCGATTCCCATTTTTATTTAGTAAATCATTGGTAGCCACAACGAAGTAACAAGTGCCAGCAAGGGTAAAAGAGTCTTTGAGAATTCCTGATCCCCAGAAAAACACAGAAGGCATAAACAACACGCCAATTGCAAGATTACGGTCAAATGCCGGGAAATAGGCGGTGAACATCATATAAAGCCTCCACAGCGCACCGTAAGTGAACACAGAAACGAGAACGGTGCCTAAGAAAAAGCTCCCAAATCCTAAAACCAAAAATGGAAGAACAAGCTTCATTACCATTCTGGTTTTTTCGTCAAAGAACATATAGCCCATGGGTGAGCCTGTTTCCGGAGTAAAAATACTTTTGATTTCTGGCGTTCCCGGACCAAAATAAGCGGTCACAAAATCAGTAGGACTTTCCAATAATAGTTTATAAAAAGAAAGCGCGCACTCATAATAGCCGGTAGAATCGCCCCCCGAATAGTAGGTAGTGTAGATTATAGAAAAAATGATAGCTCCAATAATCTTTGCCCATAATCCCCATAAAAAGAATCGGTATTGGGGCTTGGCTTTTATATAATTCCGCTTAATTCTGCCAGAATAAATCAATACGATAAATAAAACCAAAAACAAGGCGCTGTATTCCCAAAGCTCTACCGGTATTTTGCCATATGTAAAGGTGGGAACATACATGCTTACACGTGATGGTATGGCTCTCCTTTAATAATGCTAAAGGCTCTGTAAACTTGCTCTACAGCAAAAAGTCTTACCATTTGATGAGAAAAGGTCATTGAAGACAAACTAATTTTTCCTGAAGCCCGATTATAAACACTAGCATGAAATCCATAAGCACCTCCGATTACAATGGTAAGAACCTTAATGCCGGCATTCATTCTTGCCTGAAAAAAATCTGCAAATCCAGGCGATGAATACGTTTTTCCGTTTTCATCAAACAAATAAACCTGATCTTCCGTGCCAATCTGCTGCAGAATCAATTTCGCTTCTTCCTCCATTTGCTTATCAACAGGCAATTTACCCAACTTTTTATTAAGCGGGATTTCATCATAACTAAAAGGCAAATAACGCCCAATTCGAGGAAAATATACATCAAGTCCCTCACTAATATATGGGTAACTTGTTTTTCCTACGGCAATTATTCTTAATTTCATGTTTGAATACGAGGGGTTGAATTTACGAAATGAATGGGCTCTTTATAAGCTCTGCAGTTTTTTACTTTCAGGCTTTTTGGCTCGAATTTTGCAACAATACTTAAAAATATCCTGAAATGAATCGTTTAATCATCCTGTTATTTGGCCTCTTTGTTTCGGGCGTCGTTTTCGCCCAAACGGATATTACAGGTCCAATGACTGAAGCATTGCAAACGGGTAATGCCACTAAAATCGGCTCTTATTTCGCTGCCAATGTTGATTTAACACTTCCCGGAACAGAGGATGTTTTACCTGCTGATCAAGCTAAAAAGCTAGTTGAACGTTTCTTCGCGCAGCATATTGCGAAAAGTTTCACTGTTAAACACAGAGGCACTTCAAAACTGAATGACCACTATAGAATTGGCGATCTCAACACCTCAAAAGGCCTGTTTAGGGTTACTTTCTTCATGAAAAATGAGGCCAATAAATTTCTGATCACTCAATTCCGAATTGAACCGGCAGATGATGATTTTTAATCAACTCTGAAAATGATATGATAAAAGGCGGGCAATATGTCCCGCCTTTTCTTTTTTTTTGCATCAAATACAATTATGAACAAATACACTCCTGAACATTTGATTGATTTCGCCTTAGCTGAAGATATTGGCGATGGTGATCATACTTCCAATGCCTGTGTACAAAAGAGTGCAAAAGGTAAAGCTGTGCTTTTAGTAAAAGAACAGGGAATTATTGCCGGAATTGATGAAGCCATATTGGTATTTAGAAAAGTTGATCCTGAATTAGAAGTTAAAGTTTTGATTCAAGACGGCTCTCCAGTTCATCCCGGAGATATAGTTCTGGAAGTTCAAGGTTCAGCAAGGAGTATTTTGGCCGCAGAGCGATTAGCTTTAAATCTAATGCAAAGAATGAGTGGTATAGCCAGCATTACGGCTGCTGTGGTGCAGAAACTCGAAGGCAGCAAGACAAAGGTTTTAGACACTCGAAAAACCACTCCTGGATTGCGCTATTTCGAGAAGAAAGCAGTTATGATTGGAGGCGGAGTTAATCATAGAATTGGACTCTATGACATGATTTTGGTTAAGGACAACCATATCGATTTTGCAGGCGGGATAGCACAAGCATTGAGTCAAATTAGAACCTATCTGAAGGAAATTGGAAAAGATCTCAAAATTGAAGTGGAGGCAAGAAATATTAGTGAAGTGCAGCAAATTCTTGAAAATGGAGGTGCGGACCGCATTCTGCTTGACAATTTTAAACCATCCGATATAGCCGCGGCGGTAAATTTGATCGGCAATAAAGCTGAAACGGAAGCTTCTGGAGGAATAACTATCGACAATTGCAGAGAATATGCCTTGCAAGGTGTAAATTACGTTTCAATGGGAGCGCTTACACACAGTGTTAAAAGTTTAGATCTAAGTTTGAAAGCCAGATTCAAATGAAAAGTTTTGACTTAAAGGCTTGGATATTAGAGCGGAGGATTGTCTTGTTCCTCTTTGGAGTTGCCCGTAAGATTAAACCTTGGGGCTTTGAGGGGCTTTCTCTTTATTATGTAGCTGAATTTTTTATTGAAGCAATGAACAAAGGTTCCGTTTCAACACGCGCGGCGGCCATTGCATTTCGATTGTTTATTTCAATCTTTCCAGCTTTGATCGTATTACTTTCACTAATTCCTATCATTCCCATTGATAATTTTCAAGAAAGCTTATTCAGTAATATTCAAGGATTTTTTCCGGGCGACACTTTTACCTTGTTCGAGAGCACGCTACATGATTTGATTAATCGCTCACATAGCACTATTTTATCAATAGGTTTCATATTGGCATTATACTTTAGCAGTGATACGGTAAATGCTATTTTGCAAGGTTTCAATGCAAGTTTTAATCTCGAAAAAAGAAGGACTGCTATTTCAATGAGGCTGCTCAGTTTATTACTGCTACTCATTCTTACCATAATGTTGGTGATTTCTGTTGGTCTGATTACTTTTAGCGAAATCATATTTTATAAATTCAAGGAATACCAAATTCTGAACGACTCATTCATTTTGACCGTGCTTGATATTGCGCGCTGGTTGATAATAGTGATGCTTATTTATGGCAGCATATCTATTCTTTACAATACCGGCGACCTAAAACGAAGTAAATGGAAGAGTTTTAATGCCGGCTCTAGTTTCGCAACAATCTTCTTTGTTCTAGCATCGCTTGCCTTTGCTTGGTTTGTCCAGAATTTTGCTTCGTATAACAGACTCTATGGTTCCCTTGGAACCCTATTAGTATTGTTGGTCTGGATGAATTTTAATTGTTTTATACTTCTGCTCGGCTTTGAATTGAACACGAGTATTTCTCGAGCAAAAAGATCAGCTATTCAAACTATTAAAACCGTTACTGAATGAAACGCATAATTCTAATTGCTTTGTTGTTTCTGACTCCTTTTCTGGTTTCAGCGCAAAGCGTTACAGGGAAGTGGAAAACCATTGACGATGACACCGGTAAGCCTAAGTCTATTGTAGAGATTTATGAAAAAAACGGCCTGCTTTATGGTGAAATAATTAAGCTGTTTAGGGAGCCACATGAGGTGCAAGATCCAATCTGTAATGAATGCGAGGATGACCGAAAAGGGAAAAAAATTATTGGAATGGTAATTCTTCGCGACATGAAAAAAGACGGTTCTGAATGGGAGGATGGGACAATCTGTGATCCAAAAAGCGGAAAAATTTACGATTGTGAATTATGGATTGACGATGAAGATCCGAATAAACTAAAAGTGAGAGGATATATTTTGTTTTTATACCGCACTCAAACTTGGCTTCGCGCTGATTGAATTCAGCCTCGGGAATGTCAAAAAAAGATCAGCCAATGGGCACGATTAGCATAAAAAAAGGCTGTCACATCGAAATGGGCAGCCTTTGATATTTTGAAGTGATTTCTTCTTATTCAGCGAGTATAATCACTTTATTATTCATCACTTCCACCGTTCCTCCATTAACTTCAAAATCTCTGGTATTACCTTGAGAAATTGTTAAGCTAAGAATGCCTTTTTTAAGGGAGGTAATAAGCGGGGCATGATGATCTAATAACCCAAGACTTCCATCCATACCTGGCAAGGAAACTGAAATAGCTTCGCCTTTAAAAATGCTCTTCTCTGGAGTGAGGATTTCTACGATCATAATCTGATTATTTCCTTGCTTCTTCAAGCATTTTCTTACCTGCTACCTGAACGTCTTCAATCGAACCCTTTAGATTGAAGGCTGCCTCAGGGTACTCATCCATCTGACCTTCAAGAATCATGTTAAATCCTTTGATTGTATCAGCAATCGGCACAAGTACGCCCGGAATACCGGTAAACTGCTCAGCAACGTGGAATGGCTGGGAAAGGAAACGTTGAATACGACGGGCACGAAGAACTGACATCTTATCTTCCTCACTCAATTCATCCATACCAAGAATGGCGATAATATCCTGAAGCTCTTTATAGCGCTGAAGGATCTCTTTTACACGTTGAGCGCAACGGTAATGCTCTTCGCCAACGATTTCAGGAGTAAGAATTCTTGATGTAGAATCCAAAGGATCCACAGCAGGATAAATACCAAGTTCAGCAATTTTTCGTGACAATACGGTAGTTGCATCCAAGTGGGCAAAAGTTGTTGCCGGAGCAGGGTCTGTTAAGTCATCCGCAGGAACATACACGGCTTGTACAGAGGTAATAGAACCTCTTTTTGTAGAAGTGATACGCTCTTGCATAAGTCCCATTTCAGAAGCCAAAGTAGGCTGGTAACCCACAGCAGAAGGCATACGACCTAGAAGTGCGGATACCTCAGAACCTGCCTGAGTGAAACGGAAAATGTTATCGATAAAGAATAAAATATCGCGGCCACCTGACTTTTCATCACCATCGCGGAAATATTCAGCAACGGTAAGACCTGATAGCGCCACACGAGCGCGTGCTCCAGGAGGCTCATTCATTTGTCCGAAAACCAGTGTTGCCTGAGAAGTAGCTAATTCTTTAAGATCCACTTTAGAAAGATCCCATCCGCCTTCTTCCATAGAATGGCGGAATTCAGTGCCATACTTAATAACGCCTGACTCAATCATTTCACGAAGCAAATCGTTTCCTTCACGGGTACGCTCGCCAACGCCAGCAAATACAGAAAGCCCTGCATAACCTTTAGCGATATTGTTGATCAACTCCATGATTAATACGGTTTTACCAACACCAGCGCCACCGAATAAACCAATTTTTCCTCCCTTAGAATAAGGCTCGATCAGATCGATTACCTTAATTCCAGTGAACAGCACATCGGCAGAAGTTGAAAGATCTTCAAATCTTGGGGCATTGCGGTGAATTGGGTAACCACCTGCACTATTTACGGGTCCAATACCATCGATTGGAGTGCCTACCACATTGAAGAGGCGACCTTTAATTTGCTCACCAACAGGCATTGTAATAGCCTGACCGGTTGAAACAACTTCCATACCGCGGCGAAGGCCTTCGGTTGAGTCCATCGAAATTGCGCGGATAGTGTCTTCTCCTACGTGTCTTTGTACTTCGAGGATTAGTTGCTCACCATTGTCGCGTTTTACTACTAGGGCGTCCAAAATATTTGGGAGTTTGTCGTTGTTCGCGAAACTCACATCAACTACCGGTCCGATCACCTGAGAAATTTTTCCTACGTTCTGAGACATATTGTCTGTATTTTGCAGTATTAGAGGTGTCCAAAATTCGGTGCAAAAGTACGCTTTCAAGCCCGAATATCAAACCTTTGTTGGTAATTATGAGCGAATTGCAGAAAAACCGCAGTGTGCATGCACTTTGCTCAACTATATTTGCACTAATAATCAGCTTAATACCGTAATCAAAAGCATTGAAGATATATAGTAATATAGAATCTTTTACAAGAGTAAAAAAACCTGTGCTCACCAGTGGAACTTTTGATGGTGTTCATATCGGGCATAAAGCAATTGTAAATAGAATCAATGAAATAGCTGATAAAATTGGCGGGGAAAGCGTATTGCTCACTTTTGAACCTCACCCCAGAAAAGTGCTGTTTCCTGGTAATGATGATCTTCGATTACTAAGCACATTGGAAGAGAAAATTGCTTTACTTGAAAAAACGGGGCTTCAGCATCTGATTTTTTACCCCTTTTCGATGGAATTCTCCCGATTATCGGCACTTGACTATGTACGCAATCTTTTAGTCAATGGAATTGGCGTGCATACCATGGTGGTTGGTTATGATCACCATTACGGCCGTAACAGAGAAGGCAATTTTGCTCAGTTAATTGAGTTTTCACAAACCTATGGTTTTGAAGTTCAGGAAATTCCAGCTCAAGAGATAAATGATATTAATGTGAGTTCAACTAAAGTGCGGAATGCCTTAATTGAAGGAGACCTGCAAGTTGCCAATTTATATTTGGGCTATAACTATCAATTGAGCGGCACAGTAGAGCACGGTAATGCGCTTGGAAGACAAATTGGCTTTCCAACAGCCAACCTGCAGATTTTAGATAAAAACAAACTCATTCCTGCAGATGGCGTATATGCAGTTATGGCTGAAATTCATGGAGTTAAACATGAGGCAATGCTGAATATTGGTACAAGACCAACCCTTGAAAACGAAGGGAAAAGAAGCATTGAAGTGCATATAATGAACTTCGATCGTGAAATTTATAATGAAACCTTGACGTTAGAACTGCATTACAGAATCAGAAATGAACTGCGATTTCCCTCTATTGATGAACTTAAGGCCCAATTGTTGATTGATCAGTCTACTGCTAAGGAATTATTGAAAGAAGCATGAGGTTAAATAGCGCGCTAATTTTACTTAACATATTTCTGTGGACCCCAGTTGGCACCGCTCAAATTACAGGTGCCAGGGGTGATAGTATTAAGGTTTATCGCAACTTAGAAACCGCCTTGCTCAATCCCGAAAAGGTATTTAGGCTTGATTTGAGCAAACAAAAACTCAAAGAAATTGACCCAAGAATATTTAGTCTTAAAAACCTTAGAGAATTAAGTCTTGATCGCAATAAAATCAGAGAAATACCTGATGACATTTCTAAATTGCACAAACTTCAAATACTAGATCTTGAACACAATAAAATCAACACTTTTAATCCGGCAATTTGTCAGCTCCGTGACTTACAACGCCTTAACATAGGCGATAATGATCTTGATTCCATTCCGGATCAAATAGGTCAACTTGAGAATTTAACCGAACTTATACTTTGGGGCAATGTTATTGGTTACTTCCCACCAACACTGAGCAGGCTGGACAAATTGCTTCGTTTTGATTTGCTTCACAATGAAATGTCAGCAAAGGAGCAGGAAATGATAAGAACACTTCTCCCTGATATCGACATCAATCTCTCGCTACCATGCAATTGCGAATTCGCAGATTAATTATTGTCTAACAAACCTTACCTGACTTTGATAATATTGGTTTCTAATCACCAAAGAATAAATTCCTGTTTGAAGCGAACTGATATCAATTCGTAATTGCCCTTTTGCAGGCATCATAGCGTGTTCGAATAAAGCAGAATTCAATAATTTTCCTTCAGCAGAATAAATTTCGATCAGATCTCCTGCTTCAAGGCTAATTTTTGCGTTGAGAAAATCTGTAGTTACTGGATTTGGAAAAATAACAAAGTCATTATTAGAAGTGTTTCTCTCATTTATATCTGTGCTCAAGTCTGTTCGGATTAACTCCGAATAATCCCCGAAAAATTCCAGAAAATCTCCGGAGGCATAGAGCATTTCATTATGAAGCAAAAGATCTGTGGCGGTTCCTAAAAAAGGACTCACTTCAGCCCCAAAAACCCATACATTTGACACTTCAGTGAAGGTTCCAATACTTCCACCAATGGTAAACATACCGGGATTAAAAAATTTACCAGAAGTAAACAATGATTCATCTGTTTTGATAATATCACGGAACCCTTGACCTGTGATAGGTTCTCCATGAATAACATAAGTGTCGGGATCCGTATAAGAATCCCATACATCGGTATCAGCATTATATGTTCCCAATCCAAAACCGGGATTTTCAGAAGAATCAAATAAGTCTGCGCAAGCCCAAAGGTTGTTATCAATATTTTCAAGATTTCGCACGGTACTGCTCATTCCTGTGCCAAATGGTTCCCAATTAACTTCATCGAAAGTTGCAACTCTGAGAGCTGTTATTTCAATTCCTTCTTGGTTGAAAAAAGTACTGAATTCACCTGCCGCAATGAGCTGATTATCATAAGACTCCAAGCTATAAACAGGGCCATTAAATTGGCCTAAATAAGTCCAATTACCAGATTCTAGGCGCATCACGCTATGTGTTAAGCCAGCAAATCCCGTAGAATAGCCACTTACAAAAAGCGTGTTACCTTTATTTAACAGGTCATACGATTGTCCAAACTTGCTAATAAATGCTCCTGCATAGCTGATGTTAGCACCATCCCAAATGGCAATATCATTGATTCCTCCATTGAACACTCCAGCCATCCAGATCTGACCATCAAAAACCTCCATATCATTTACTATTCCATTTACAGCAACAAGCTCCACTAATTGATTTCCCTCAACTTTTGCAAATGATAGTGGAACTCCATCCAAACTGAAGTTACCGGCTATATAAACCTCGTTTTCATAAACTGCCATGCATGTAACTTCATTTACAATATCTGAGCCTAAATCTGTCCAAACGGTAGATGGTGGGTACCCGGGCTGAATGAGTGCTAATACGGAGAGTGAAAATCCGCTGTACGAAATCCAATTCTGCAACCATTTGGATGGTATTTCTCTGATATAAGCCGGATTCATGGTTTCATGAACAGTATTTGCTTCTTTTTCGAAACCATTATTGAGCATTAAAAATCCCACTGCGCAAGGCAGTCCGCGGTGATCAATAAAATATGGGCGTCGAGTCAAATGCTTTGAATTAATTGGAAATAAACCGGCGTTTGCATAAGATTTAAGTTGTGCAATTAAGGCTTGACGCCTTTCTGGATTAGAACAAGTTTGCCCCAAAATCAATTTACAAGCCTCATGGAGGTGAGCTTTTATCCGTTCATTTTCAGAAGAAAAATGAAGGACTTTATCATAAGCCGAATTGCTCAAATCATAATTCAACCATTCCGCATTAACCTCTGTCAAATGATCCCTTAGCGCTTTCTTTGCAGAAAAATCCAATGCTGAGATACCAGTTGAAATAAGTACAAGCAGGATAAGCGTTGATGTGTATATTGCTTTCATAATCGGTATTTATTAGAGTGAAGTTAAGTACTTTGCATCAATAGTCTCAGACTTTTAAGACTATTTAGGAGCAATTATTGCACAGCCAAACATTATAATGACCCAAAAATCGATTGAAAAAGCGCTCGAAATTATTGCTGTAATTTCTGGTCTTCTATACGCTTGGCTTTATTTAAATAATGAATCCATTTGCTGGTATTTTGCCTTCATCGGAGCTGCCATTTTTACATGGCTTTGTTATAAAAGGAATATACTAGCTGAAGCAGGTCTTCAAGTTTTTTACATGGTAATGGCCATTTACGGTTTTTTAAAAACGAACATTGTTTGGCAAGAAGATTTTTGGTCTTTGCAAAACCATTTTTTGCTCTTAGGGTCGAGTATTGCTGGCACCATTTTGCTTTCATTTATTCTGAAACAAAAAACGCAATCCGCTCTTCCACTAACCGATTCTTTCACCACCGTCTTTGCAATTTCAGGAACCCTGTTAATGGTTAATATGGTTCATATTAATTGGGCCTATTGGATTGCCGTTGATGCCATATCCATTTATCTTTACTACAAAAGAGGGATGAAATTTGGCGCCTTTTTATTTTTAATCTACCTCATTATGGCAATTGACGGATTTTTCAAACTCCAATTTTTTTATTAGCTAGAAACAAGCATTATTTTTGTCAATCAATTTCGAATCTTTTGATAAGCATTGCAATAACCGGCCCTGAATGTAGCGGCAAAACAAGTCTGGCTAAAGAACTCTCCACATTCTTTGGTTCTGCTTTGGTTGTAGAATATTCACGAATATTTCTAGGGAAAATTAATCGCCCATATAAGGAGCATGATTTGGTTGACATTGCTCAAGGACAGCAAGATTTATTTGCGATGCAAGTTCTATTAAATCCTTCGATCATTGTGAATGACACTGATATGAGTGTGATTCAAATTTGGTCTGAAGCGAAATACCACCGAATAAGCCCAGCACTTCAATCAATATTAGATTCTGCTAAACAACATCACTATTACTTGCTTTGCTATCCCGACTTACCTTGGGAGGACGATCCATTGCGAGAAAGCAAAAACGGTAGATTAGCGCTTTTTGATCTTTACTTCAAGCATCTTGAAGCGAATAATTTACCCTATTCTGTTATACGGGGAATGGGCAAACAGCGAAGTGAATTAGCCATTTCTATTATTCAGGAAAAATTTGGGCTATAAAAGAACCAGAACAAATAAAATTCGTTCCGGCTTTAAAGTTCTTAGATTAATTACTTGATAGTAAATCTCACAGGAATCGTGTATTGCACACGAACATTTCTTCCTTGTTGTTTGCCCGGCTCAAAAGTTGGTAAGCTTTTAACTGCCCTTACCGCTTCGTCATCAAGTCTTTTATCAACCCCTCGTCTTACTACAACTTTTTCAACTTTACCATCCTTACTCACTTCGAAATAGACATAAACAGTACCTTGAATTCCCGCGTCTTTGGCAATAGGCGGATACTTTGCATTTTTTTGCACCATTGTGATGATCTCACGTTGAGTGCACATATTACGTTCTTCAGGATCGGAAATACTCTTACATTGAGGCAGGGTTGGCATCTTCTCAACCACCATGAATATCTCATCTTCTTCTGTTTCTTCTTCTTCGTACTCAATCTCTTCGATCTCTGTATTTTCATCGATCTCCATATCCGTAAGATCGAGTTCTTCTTCGATCTCTTCCTCATCGTCAACAATTTCAATCACAGTGGTTTGTTGCGGCGGAGGTGGTGGTGGCGGCGGAGTTACAATGTTTTGCGGAATAATCTCCTCTTCTGTAAGATCCAACTCTAATGTGCCTGCTACAATTTCACGCACATCATAGGTAGTCCATACAAAAGCAGCCAACATCAATGACATTGCTGCCATCAAACCAACGGTAATATAGGCCCCTCTCTTTTTCTCGAGGTCTACGCTTTCATTCTTGATTTTCTCCATAACTAGAAGCTTAGGATTGTAAAAATAAGAAAAAAAATGGCGGTAGAAATTACCTGCTCAATTCATAACCATA
>Ga0209284_10005624_pt1 | contig 12803 bp, 18 predicted proteins | sample FRY03_FD_187211 | JGI IMG/M metagenome (GOLD analysis project Ga0209284, IMG submission 187211) | Freshwater microbial communities from Lake Fryxell liftoff mats and glacier meltwater in Antarctica - FRY-03 (SPAdes) (version 2) | ecosystem: Environmental > Aquatic > Freshwater > Ice > Glacier... | reverse complement strand
TTTTGCCCAGCGCACTTCCCTCGCAGCGCAGAAAGGGGAAAGAAGGGCCACCGGAAAACAGACGGAGGACATTGGTGCTGGGATTCACAAACCCAGCTTAAAATATACCCGCAAGGGGGATTACGGAGACGCTGGAAACAGCCTGCTTAAATTGTTATGAGCCAAGCAGTATACCGTTAGTTGTCCAAGATTCCGAATTTCTAAAGACGTTCAATCTGAAACACAATCATCCAGCAATGGGTGAATTGTGCCCAGATAACCCGCTTTCAAAGACGCATAAACCTGAGCGCGTTTTTAATTCTAATTCATTCTAATTCATTCAAATTAGAACCAGCACTGCTCAAGAACGCCGTGGATAAGTAAGCGTAATAATGCACTGAACCAAGGAAATCACCCTTTACCTGAGCAAAAAAGAAGATCACGATTAAGAAGATGAAAAATATACCTGATAAAAACACGGAAGCCGTCCTTGCTTGGCATTGGGCCGCGAATGATTTGCTGACGCGACACAGCCAAGAGGAAATTGCGCCAGGGGAAACGCTTGTGGCCAAGGGCAATATAGAGCTCTGCAAAAATGGGATGCACGCATCCTTGGATGCTCTCGATGCGCTTGCCTACGCTCCGGGGCAAATGCTTTGCCGCGTGGAACTATCTGGGGAGATTATCAAAGGGAATGATAAACTCTGCGCTCGGGCGAGAAAAGTCCTTTGGGTTTTCGACGCACGGGAATTGCTGCATGAATTCGCATGTCTATGCGCCGAACACGCCCTCGCACGGGCTAAGGTCACTGATCCTAGATCTTGGGGTGCAATAGCTGCCAAACGCGCATGGTTGCGCTTGGAAATGTCAGATAGAGATTTGCGAGATGCTTACGTAGCAGCTTACGCAGCAGCTCACGCAGCAGCTAGCGCAGCAGCTCACGCAGCAGCTAGCGCAGCAGCTCACGCAGCAGCTAGCGCAGCAGCTAGCGCAGCGGCTCGCGCGGCTCACGCAACGGCTCGCGCGGCGGCTTACGTAGCAGCTTACGCAGCGGCCGACGCAACGGCCGACGCAATGGCTTACGCAATGGCCGACGCAACAGCAAAGGAATGGCAACGGGAGACTCTTTCCTGCCTGATAAACGAACTCGAAACACGGAAAGCGAATGAAACCTAAGCTCACCGTAAAAGACGCCAAGCTGCTTAAAGCGCGGTTAATCGGCGAGCAAGGGGGGATCTGCCCCATCAGCAACCTCCCGTTAGCCGTCCCTTGTTTGGATCATAACCACGTAACAGGACTTGTTCGGGGTGTTCTCGGCCGCGCCGCGAACTCGTGGGAGGGGAAATGCTTTAACGCTTTCGTAAGGACAGGGCTGCGTAACCAAGGGGCGGACTACCTCGATTGCTTGCTAGGGCTTTGGATATACCTCCAAGAAAAGCCTTATGATTTTATCCATCCTGCTCATAAGACGCCGGAGGAAAAGAAAGAGCTAAGGGCCAAGAGGGCCAAGGCGAAGCGCACAAAAGCGAAGCGCAATAAAGCGAAGCGTGAAAAGCGAAACACGAAAACGATATCAACCAAAACGAAAGGGAAAACATGAATCCAAAACCCATAATCACCGCCGCCGCCTACGACGCCCAAAACACAAAAAAACAAAAATGAACACTAAATCAGAGAAAAATTTATTCAAACTCAGTAGCAAATTGAGCACGAGGGGCATCTACATATCCAGATTACGCCCCGGTGACTGGCTGGAGACATTCGCGGAGTCATCCGCCGTAGTCCTCCAGAATTGGCCATCGCTATCTCGAATCCAAATCAGGTATGATGATGGAACGGTCAGCACAGAGCGATACGTGGAAATAGTGAATTGCGAATACGTGGGCCGGGGTAAGGTCCGAAGGTTCCTTCGCTTCCTTCCTGCGTGGATCGCCGCGAAGATCAGCCCTTACTCTAAAGCGGAAGGGATGAAATGAAAGCTCTTTCAGAACAGCTAGAATCCGTCCATAAAGGGCTTGAAAAGGCCATCGGGAAACAAAACGCAAAATCATAATATGACACCTAACTCAGAAAACTCAAGAACGCTAGGAGTCGGGGAAACCCTCCGAGCCACGGACTACATTCATTTCGCTTCGCCCCTCGACGAAGACGGGGATTATGAACCCCTTGAAAAGCATTTTATCGGCGAGCTAATCACGGGGAACGAGGTTTTCGAGTTCGTCCGCGTCACCTCCCCCGATCCAATTTCGATCATCTGCGATGAATACGGCATTGCGACGGAAACGGGCCGTGAGGCTCTACTCTACGCGATCAAGGGCGTCGCCGTTTTTGACCAAAAAATTCGCAACCGGGGGATATGGAAATGAGCGCACACGCCGCCATGCAGGCGAAGGAGGATGAGTGACTGTTTCTTACTCAGGGGACCGGATGACCTTTTGGGTTGGGTCCGCTGACGATCCTTTGGATTACTCCGTGGACTTACTAGCAAACGGAGGGCGAGGTGCTTGCACTTGTGCAGATTTCCGCTTTCGCTGTCAGCCTTTGCTTGACGGTGGGAAGAAAATCATCCAGTATGGATACCCAGATAGGACAGTTTGCAAGCACATCGGGCAAGTGCATTACTTCATGAGCATTTCCGCCGTTGCAAATATACTCAAGGTTGACGTTAAAGAAATTTACGAGCAAAAGGATAAAAAATGAGCCAAGAAAGCAGTCATTATTACACACGCGCCGGATTGCCCCGCCACACTCAAGCCTGCGGACCTAACGCCAAGAACACTACGCGACCGACTAACATCAAGGATGCACGCAAGCACAAGCTTCTCCCTTCCGTCTCCGCTTGCACGAAGATTCTCTCTGCGCCGGGGCTGGATTATTACAAGTCCCAGCAAATGGCACAGGCTTGCTTTAACTCCCCTCCGGGATCCGGCGAGCCATTCGATGATTACTTCCGCTCTATGGCAGAGGAGTCCGGCAAGGATGCAGGCGGTGCAGCCGCCATCGGCACGCAAGTCCACGCTGCGCTGGAGGCTTATTATGCGGAGCCGTTGACTTACGGCGAAACATTGATCGACGTAAACGGGGTTCCTTTTTCTTCTAATGAATTCGTGCTCCCAACGGCACGGGCGATTGAGAAACTAGGCATCGAGATTATGCACGCCGAAAGGGTAGTTGTGAATAACCCTTACGGGTATGCAGGGACCGCTGATATTATCTTTAAGTCCCCAACGAGCTACGGGGTCTTGGACTTCAAGACCAAGCGCACGAAGCCCGGTAAGGCCGTTGAACCAACGGAACCACAGCCTTTGCAGATTGCGGCTTACATCGCGGCCTTCTGGGGGACTTCTTACGATTACCCCATCGGAGAAAAAGCCATTGGTTACAATGTTTACATCTCCACGACAGAGCCGGGACGGGTTGACGTTGTTAAGTGGGATTACGAACAATTGAAAGAAAGTTGGACGATGTTCAAGCATTGCCTTGCTTTGTTCAGGTGGAGAGCCAAGTATGACCCTCGCCAGAACAGCGGAGCGATTGAGCCTTCCCGAGAGGGATAGGCTCTAATGCGATGGTTCGGCCATTAACTTAATTTACACGTAAACGTGAACACAGAAAAAATCTTCCTTGGCTCTTGCATCAAAGACGCCGCATTAGTCGATCTAGCTATTCAAGACGGGCTTAACGAGTCCTATTTTACCTCCGTTGAGCGCAAAGACCTCTGGGTTGCTATCTTGACATCGAGGGCAGAGAACAGAGGAACTGACGTAACCGCGCTTTACCTGAGTATGGGGAAGACATGCCCCATGAATGAGATCCTGGAATGCGAGAACGCTGCGCCGACTACGGCTTTTGGGAAGCAGTCCCTTCGCCAAGTCCTAGAAGCAGGTATCCTGCGACAAGTCAAACCAGCCGTGGAGGATATTGCTAACCGGATCGCGGATGAGTCCCCGTATGCGGATATTAAGGCAGAAGTGGACAACCTCCAGCTTATTATGAGACCTACGGAGCACCGTGAGGAGAGCATGAAGGACATTCTGGGGTCCGCGCTTAATTGGATGGATAAAAGCCTTCAAGATACGGGCGTTGAAGATGACTTAATCTTCACGGGGCTTTCGGACTTTGATAACGCGGCCACGGGGATTCAGTCTCACGAGTATGTTGTCATCGGGGCCAGAACCTCCACGGGGAAGAGTTCCTTTATTAACCAAATGGCGGCATTTAATCTAGGACGGGGCAAGCGGGTAGCCATGTTCACGCTAGAGACTTCGAGCCGTGCTGTTGTCTTGCAAATGTCCGCCCAAGTAGCAGAGGTTAATCTTCGGCACCTCAGGGACGAGTTCCCGATTAAGGTCCAGAGGCTCCGGGATAAAGTGAACTCCCTTTACGACAAGCCTTTAGTCATCTTCGACCGCGATCTTACCCTTGACCAAATCGAGGCAAGATGCAGGCTCTTAGCTGTGAACTTCAAGCCGGATGTCGTCTTCATTGATTACATGGGATTGATCGGGATGAAATCGGCCTCTAAGAACGGGCAATACGAGAAAATGACCGCACTTAGCAAAGCCATGATTCCGTTACGGAAAACGCTTGACTGCGCTTTAGTAGTTGCGGCACAATTAAACCGTGGAAATGAAAGAGACAACAGAGCACCAGCAAGGACGGACTTCCGGGACTCAGGGAGTATCGAGGAAGATGCTCACCGGATCATTGCCTTACACCGTCCTGTTAAGGACTCGGCTGGCTTAGAGCAAGACATTAACGGATCAATTTTCGAGACGGAGCTTATCCAGCTAAAGATGAGAGACGGTCCGCTCGGGAAGACGAAATGCAAATTTATCGCAAAGTATACTAAGTTCACAGAAACGTAAAAACCAAGGAATAAATATGAGTGGAGGACATTTCGATTATAACCAATACCGAATTGAGGAAATCGCGGACGATATTGACCGCTTGATAAGAACGAATAATTCACGCCGGGATTACCCACCTGATATTCTGAATAAATTCCGTGAAGCGGAGCACACTTTAAGGCAAGCCGCCGATATGGTGAAACGAGTAGATTGGCTTGTAAGCTGTGACGATGGAGAAGAATCATTTAGGAACCGCTGGGCTAAAGAAGTCCGACCTTACTGGAACGACACAGAATCAACCAAGGAATTAACCAAGGAATAACATGAAAGACATCGAAGAAGAGAGATCGTTATCCCCCCGTATGGACTCCGTAGCCGTATGGACATATCGCGGCGAGTTCAATGACGCCGAAGGATACAAGAGCTGCATGGATTACGTCCCGTATGCGGACGCTCGGGAGCTAGAGCTAGAACTAGCCGAAGCGGATGCTGAGATTGCTGAGCTAAAGAAGCTGTTAGAGGCAGGGATAGCCGCGCTCAAGGGTATTAGCTTGGGGTAAGAAGACCTTTTTGCGGACTACAGCGATACGGATTAATCGAATGAAGCCTTTATCCTTCCATGAATTATTCGGGACGAACTCAGGCGTCAGGAAGACACCGATGGCCACGCAAAGCTTTGAAGAATGGTTCACGTCCCTTACTTCTGGGCTTCCGTCCCTGAGCAAGGATCAGGTCACGCTTACACGAGCGAACTTCCGCAAGGCCATGAAACAAGCTTACAGGGCAGGTCAAGGAGACTCGCCATGAAGGAGCGACCAATCGTGTTCGGCGGCCCGAGGCTCCTGTCGATCCTTGAGGGCCGCAGGCCGCCTACGATCCCACCGGAATACATGCACTGCAAATTTTCGGAAATACCCGAACCATACAAAACGGATATAAAGCATTGGATAGAAAGGGAGAAAAACCTTCGCCGCTTTGCCCGAGATATGTGCCTCGTTCATTTCATAGGAATGGCAATCGTCGCAACCTTCTCAGTTGGCATAGCCATTCATTTCCTATTAATGCGATGAGGTCGTTCCAAGAGTGGATTGACCGCAAGGCCATGAAACAAGCTTACACGGCAGGACAAAAGGGCGATTATGAAAATTAAAGACTTACCTAGAGACGCAAACATCACCGACTTACGCTTCATTTACCCCGACGACGGATTGACTTATCATTTAATTCCCCAATGGGGGAAAGGTATTTGGGGGAGGAGAAATCCTAGCGATTTAACAGTGTATCTATTGCTTTGCGATGACATTAAGGAATTTCTTGAATGGGAAGTTGCGCCCAAGGACACGGAATGAAACGCACGCCGTTACGCAAGGTCAGCACTAAGAGAGCCCTTGAGCTAAAGGAGTATTCCAAGCTCAGGAAAGCTTACTTAGTGGATCATCCTTACTGTGAGGTCTGGCTCAGGGAGCACGCCACGGAGTGCTTAAAGACTGCTGGGATTAACGGATGCCCCGAAGCCACGGATATACACCACAGAAAAGGCCGCGTCGGGAAGATGTTACTCGATACGCAGTATTGGCTTGCGGTCAGCCGTGAAATGCATGACAATATTCACCGGAACCCTAAGTGGGCTTACGCCAAAGGGTATCTTTTACTCAAGTAAGAATAACTAACAAATCAGAATGAAATCAGAACTAACGAAAACAGACCAATTCAAGACAAACCTCCAGAAGCTCACGGATTACGCCGTAAGTGATATGCTTTGCGCTATCGACTCAGGGGATGAAATCAACATCTTCCGAACATCCGAGAGGAACAAAGTGTTCATAACCGTCTTGCACGGGCTTATCTCGATTAACGATAACCTTCAATACTCGCCCGATGTTTCAAGGTAATACCCAAGCGGAAACCGCCGCTAATTGCCTGTGGCTCGTTAGAAGCTTCGGGCCTAAGCTAATGGCGGGAAGCAACGTAGGTTTCGCGGAAGAGCGCATCTCGGCAAAGGCAAGGAAGGACATCGTCACCAGCAAGCTCAATGGTGGGCTTTTGGAAGACATCGCCAGAGAGTTCAAGTGCTCGTATAGCTTAGTCGTTTCCATTTTGAGCCAAGCGCGAAAAAGCGGAACCATTTTCTCGGACGATGCTTTGGTTAAAAGCGTCACAAAGGAAGAAGTTAACAAGATCTTAGCCCTAAGATTCAGAAGGAAAGAACTCTTGCCAATGAAGTCAATCTCACAAGCCACAGGCATCCCCCTCGGGGCCGTCAGGGCAATCTGCCGTAAGCATAAATCATACGGCAATGCCGTAAAAGCATCAGCATAAGGAATAAGTAATAAGTAATAAGGAATAACAAAATGAAATCTCAAAAACCTGACCGTGTTAACCGCCTCTTTTTTGACATAGAAACATCCCCGAACGTCGGGATGTTCTGGAGGGCCGGATACAAGTTAAGTATCCAACCAGATAGCATCATCAAAGAGCGTGCGATTATTTGCATTTGTTACAAATGGGAACACGAGAAAACGGTTCAATTTGTTCAATGGGACAAGGACCAGTGCGACAAGAAAGCATTAACAGAGTTCATTGAAGTTGCTAATCAAGCGGATGAGTTAGTCGGTCATAACGGAGACCGCTTTGACCTCCCATGGATTAAGACTCGTTGCTTGTTTCACGGGATCCCCACGTTCCCTTCTTACAAAACGATTGACACTCTAGCTTGGGCGCGGCGGAAGTTTTACTTTAACTCAAACCGATTGGATTACCTAGGAAAGTTCTTAGGCGTCGGTGGTAAGATCAAGACCACGTTCGACCTTTGGAAGAAGATTCTCTTGGATAACAACCAAGCATCCTTGAGGGAAATGGTTACTTATTGCAAGCGAGATGTTCTGATGCTCCAAGAGGTTTACCTTAAATTAGCATCCGTAATGCCTCATAAGACCCATGCAGGCGTCCTGAACGGCAAGGATAAGTGGGAGAGCCCATTCGGCGGCGGAACTAACGTCCATGTAAACAAGAAGAGAGTAACTGCTGCCGGGACGGTTCAATACGCCATGCAATGCCAGCAAACCGGACGGTATTACCAGATAAACGAAGCCCAGTATGGGAAGTATCTCGAGTGGAGAGCCGAGCAAAAAGACAAAAAGGCTTGACGCCGGACCGGAATTAACCAAGAATTCATCAATCGAATAAAACTTATTCAACAAAAACGAATCAACAAATCAAATGAGCATCCAACACGCAATCCATGCAGCACCCAAGGACTTCATCAACGAACCCTTGGTCGGTGTTATTAAGTTCCCTAAGAACCCTAAGTTCGGCTTTTATACCGCATTATTGGAAGACGGGGACGATAAAATCAATCTCTCTTGTAACGCGGACTTGTTCTCTGCTTGGAACGGTGCTCGGGTCAAGCTGAGTGTCGAGGGAAAGGGGAAGGGCTTCAGCATCCAGCGCAAGGACGACTGGAACGGGCACCCGCAAGCAGGAGTCGGGGGTAATGTCACTGTTTCAGCGGCAGATGGAGATCAGCCTCCAGCGCAGCAAGCAGCGCAAGATCATAGCCAGAAAATGCAAGCTCACCCTCCTCGCCCTTCTAAGCCTTACTCCAAGACGTATTCTTCCCCGAATACGACCACGGTGCATAAGTCCGTTGATTCCCAGAAAGGGTTAAACAGCCAAGAGCTTGCTCAAGCGTGGGCCGGACTGGCCCGTGAGGTTTACGGAGCATTCAAAGAAGAGTTCGGGGAAGATTTTGCCATTAAGGCCGCGCTTCAAGCACCTGAGTGGGGTGCCCTTTGGTGGTTCGGTGAGCGCAGCGTCCGGGGGCAGGCTAGCGACACCGCCCCTCCTGCTCATGTTCGCCCCCCCGCCCCTGAGGTAGAATACGAAGAAGCAGACGAAGAAGGTATTCCGTTTTGATTAATTTCCCCGTTCTTATTACGGACGGATGCCCCAATGCCCCATACGGACGTTTTAAGCCCCTTTCTGGGGCTTTTCTCGTTTAATACGCCCCGTTACCGCTGCTGGGACTCAGAATCCTCGAACTCGGCGTTAGCGTCCCCGTCAGCCCTTAGCGCAATAAAGAAGCGAGCCATCGTCGGGTCTTTTTGGGCCATTTCGAGCCCCTTGCCTATCTGGATGTATTTCAAGTAATCCTTAGCGAAGTGATCGTCAAGAACGAGCTTCGACAAAAGGCTATATTTCCTGTTCTGGACTACTTCGGCAAACTTGCCCACCATCGAGGATGCTCCCGCAGTTGCGCCCGGACGTCCAAGGCTTACGGCGAAAGCGGTGCCTAGCCCCGTTTTAAGGTCTTGAGAGATGCGATTTTCACCGATTGACCTCTGATACCGCGCAAGCCGATCAAACACGGGAATAAAGCGTTTGAACTTAGTAAGCTCTTTGGGGGTCAGGACCGCCGAAAGAAGTCCGCCTATATTCGTTTGGTCACGGGCAATCGCGGGGCTGAACATCGCACGGAATGAGTTCATGTCAACGCCCCAAAGAAGGCTGTTAGCGTCTTGCTTGATCAAGGAACCAAGAGTGTCCGCTGTTATTCTGCGCCGGACCGCATCAGCGATGTCTTTCCGCTTTAAATCCATGCCCCGCATGACTTGATTAACCTCACCCGGCGACATGGTTTTGAAAGTGCTTAGAATCGAACCCGGACCGCCAGCGATCTTGGTCGGCAAGCCAACGCTGTCTTTGGCGAACGCCATCACCAATGGGTCTTTTTTGAGCACAGCAATCCGCGCCGCTTGTTGCTCAACGTCATAACCTGTTTTATCAAGGATGGCCTTTCGCTTGAACCGCTCACCGTAAGATGCTCGCTGGGCGACGCCTGCTTGCTCTTTGAGGAAATCAGCACGAACGACATCATCAAACGCTGACCTAGCGGCAACTGCGTCAGCCACCTTTCTAACACTTCCACCGGACTGCAATGCGCTCCTAAATAAAGGATTGCTATACATGGAGTCAAGCTGCTCTGTCGTCACCTTGCCGGGATTCTCGCTGAACGCATCCAGTGCCGACCGAACCTCTTTAAGCTGTTGGCGCGTTCCGAAGCCAAGCGTATCAACAGGGAAGCCAAAAGCATCCGCATTATTAAGAGATTTAGTTAACTTGGCGTAATCGACAATACCGTTAGCGGTCGAGTTAGAGATAAATCCATTACGGACCATTGAATAAATAGCAGCACGCCCTTGCTGTTGCACGCCGGGAGCTTTCTCACCCACCGCGTCCACGAACTTAATGAAAGCATTCACGTTCTGGAACCTACCGCTCTTAACATCGTTAGCAATGGAGTCAACAATCCCCTTCGGTGGTTCATCCGAAAGCAATTGGCGAGCGTATTTACTCTTGGATGCGTTTGCGGTCCCTGCCCACCAAGAATTAACAGACGCGAACTTTTCGGCGGCGTCTTTGCCGACGACTCGGGTTATGCTTTTATTTGTTTGCAACATGATCGCGGCATAAGCCCGACCCGCGAGAGCCTCGGCAGCATCTAGTTGAGATGGATCTGCACCAAAGAAGTCAGAAGCTAAATCGTCCCGTAAAGCCCTTACGTCATTAACGCTGAGCTTCTCCCCGGCTGCATCAATCTTCTTTATGATTGCTTTCGTGTAAATGTTCTCCCGTCCGCTGAATGCAACACTAGCGGATTTAGAAAGCTCTTTAGTCGAGATGAATTTATCAGTAAGATTAACGCCAGTATCCTTGTAAGCGATAGCGGATTGCTCCTTGCGAACCTTGAAAATGTCCTTAACGGTTACGCGGAACCCCGAGAAAGAAGAATCCGCAGAAGTTACCCCCCCGGCAAGCTCATCCGCTAGTCCTTTGTAATACGAAACGAAAGCACTCTGGTTAATCTCAGCCGCTTTTGCGCCCGTAACACGAGCCAGAACCTCGTCGCGCTCATGTGGGCTAAGGCTCATTTCGTCAGCATTACTTAGCGCGTATTCAGCATCAGACCTCGCTTTCTTTAGCTTGTCTAAATCAGCGTTCGCTTTGTTATATTTCCCAACGTATTCGTTAAGAGAGTTAGCCACATCCGTATCATGCGGGACGTCTCCGAATATGCCTTGCAGTCTTTTAGTCGCAGTATCCCCGAATTTGTTTACTTTGGCGGCAAGCACTGGATCAGTATGTGCGATTCTTTGCTCCGCGGTAGCCCACTTTTCGGGGTCCATCATTCCAAGCGTCATTGAGTCAATGCCAATTGCGCTTAATTCTTCCTTGGTTTGTTTCTTAAGCTTTGACATATAACTAGCATTCTCACCGATCCCGCGAGCCGAACCAGTAAACGCTCCAATCATCATCGGGATAGAAACAGCCGCGAACGCATCGTTAACGCTTTCGTAAGGCATCGTCAATTTTCTTTCACGGAGAGAGCGGCTTACGCCCTCGGAGCCGACCTCGTATAAAGCCATTCCCGGAGCATCTAGTGCAGCACCTTTAAGCATGGACTTTAGAAGTGATGTAGATTCACCAATCTTTGCCGCTAATGGATAAGAAGCAAAGATAGCGTTCTTGGCTGCTTCAGGAACATCGTCTCCTGCCCAAAGAGAACCAAGCCATCCTGTCGCTCCAAGAATAGTCGAAGAAGCAACCACCGATTGTGTCGCACTAATTCCGAGCGTTGACAGAACAGATGGGGGTGCGATAAACGCAGCGGCAACTACGGGTGCAGTTCTCCTGAATTCCGGCGAGTTAGCGACCCCTACCGCACTAGCAACGCCGCGAGAGAGAACGTCTGGATTGCCCGTTCCAATTAAATTCATAACACCGGCAGGAATATCCGTTAACGCGCCGCCTAACGACTCAGTAAACGAACGCTGTTGTGGTTGCGTTGCTTGGGGTGTTTGATCCGTTTGGGGTTGGCTCGGGGCAGGACTGGCAACCTGTGACCCACCTCCATCAATGCCACCCCTGATTTCTTCAACACGGGCTTTTACTTCCGGTGAATTAGGATCAATATTGTCAGGGATATTCTCAATCTTAATCCCGTCCTTAGTCTTAATCGTGTAAGGCATAAAGGGTTGTTACCAAGGAACTGTAATGGTTTCTTGTGGAGAGAATTTAGAGTAATCTTTCTCCATCGCCGCTTGCAACCTTGCGTAATGCGCCTCGACCGTTTGTAACGATTTATCGAATTGAGAGTAACTCTGAGCTTGCTCTAGGCTTGCAATGCTGTTCTGCAATGCCTCAAGTTCTTGCACCGCCACTTGTCCTAATGCGCCACCAGTAGGTGAGTCCAATCGCATTTGCTGGAGACGGTCGAATCCGATATTAGCCTTGATTGTAACAACCTTCTGCGCTAAGTCGTAAGCGGGTGTTCCCAGAACCAATTTTACCCCCGCCCCAACAAATCCAGTTGTCCCTAACCCCTCGGCTAGTTTTCTTGCGTCTGCGATTTGGGTTCTCAGTGTGTTGCTCTTGGATATTTGATTAGATAGCCCCGAAACATACTGATCTTGCTTCTTTATTTTATTCTCAGCTGCATCGGCAGCATTCCGATTAAGTGCAGCTAATTGCGCTGCATCTAGAGCCGTGGGATTATCCCTAAACGCATTTTCTGCAATCTTGAGCAATTCTTGCGCGTTAGGTGCCCTTTTATTTTCGGCCGTAAAAGCCTCAACGCCTAAATTGTAGAGTGTGGTTTTAGCAGGGGGTTCCTTTACTAGTGGATTCCTTGCGTTGTAGTCAGCGGTCTTAGCGTTCAGCAATGCCGTTTCAGCGTTAGTTTGATTAGTTGCCGCCTTTTGCGCATTAATAGAATCAATGACTACGCGATTTGCTTGCTCCGCTTCTTTTTGCTTTCCAAGCAATGAGCCTTCCGCCCATATAGCAAGCATAGAAGCGTCTCTGATTCCCAAAGAACCAGTATTCTTCATTTTTTCCATAGATTTCTTAACAAAATCAGGAACATTCTGGCCTTCAACAATTGAGGGGTCTTGAGTTAACGCGCTTTCAAACTTA
>Ga0209284_10005623_pt1 | contig 12810 bp, 13 predicted proteins | sample FRY03_FD_187211 | JGI IMG/M metagenome (GOLD analysis project Ga0209284, IMG submission 187211) | Freshwater microbial communities from Lake Fryxell liftoff mats and glacier meltwater in Antarctica - FRY-03 (SPAdes) (version 2) | ecosystem: Environmental > Aquatic > Freshwater > Ice > Glacier... | reverse complement strand
GGCAGCGGGCCGCAAAGCCAACGTCGCCACCACTTTTGATTTTGGCTTTGCGCTGGGCCCGCGCATCAATGCTGCCGGGCGCTTGAGTGACATGACCTTGGGTATTGAATGCCTGCTGACCGACGATGCGGGCCGGGCCGACGAGCTGGCCCGCACGCTGGACGGCATCAACCGGGAACGCCGCGATATTGAAGCCGGTATGCGCGAACAGGCGCAAATGGCGGCTGACGCGATGATTGATGAGTCTGACGAGCCGCCGCCTGCGATTTCAATATTCGATGCCGACTTTCACGAAGGCGTGGTCGGCATCGTGGCCTCGCGCATCAAGGACAAACTGCACCGCCCGACCTTTGTATTTGCCGCCAGCCGGGCACCGGGCAAAGCGCATGAGCTGAAAGGCTCGGGCCGTTCGATTCCAGGCTTTCACCTGCGTGATGCACTTGACCTGGTGGCCAAGCGCTGCCCCGGCGTGTTGCTGCGCTTTGGCGGCCACGCCATGGCAGCGGGCTGCACAATTAAAGAAGAGCACTTTGAGCAGTTTGAATCTGCGCTGCAACAGGTTGCCAGTGAATGGCTGGATGCCGCCACCTTGATGCGCCGCATCGCCACAGACGGCCCGCTGGCCGCCGAGTACCGCCGCACCGACATCGTCGATACCCTGCACAAAGAGGTCTGGGGCCAAGGCTTTGCAGCACCGACTTTCAGTGAAGAAGTCGAGGTGGTGTCACAGCGACTGGTGGCTGAAAAACACCTGGCCCTCAAGCTCAAACATCAGGGGCAGCCCGTCGATGGCATCTGGTTTGGCCATACCGAGCCACTGCCCGCCAGGGTCAAGCTGGCCTTCCGGCTGGATGCGGACGAATGGCAGGGCGTGCGCAGGGTACGATTTTTGGTTGAAGCTGCGGAACTGTAACTGCGTTTGATCTGAATTTGGCTTTTGCGGCGCCCAGCATCAAGTTCAATTGCATTTACTCAATGCGGTGAGTAAAATATATCAATCAATTGAGATAATTTTATTAAACCATGCAAACTACCATTCAACGCGCCATTCTGCCCACTTTCATAGAGCGTCTGGTCGAGCCACGCCGGTTCTTACAAGTGGTGGCCGGACCACGCCAAGTGGGCAAGACCACGTTGGTAAAGCAAGCGCTGGCAGCACTCGCAGCCAAGCCTCGCGGCAAGCCTTTGGCGCAGCACAGCGCCAGCGCAGACAGCCCTGGTCTGCAAAGTGGCGCATGGGTTGCCAAGCAGTGGGAAACCGCGCGCGGCCTCGCACAGCAGGCGGGAACCTGCATTTTGGTGCTCGACGAGATTCAAAAGCTGCACAACTGGACGGATGAAGTCAAACGCCTGTGGGATGAAGACACTGCTGCGGGCCGCGACGTGCGCGTGGTGGTGCTGGGTTCGGCCCCTTTACTCATTGCACGCGGGTTGACGGAGAGCCTTGCAGGCCGCTTTGAAATGACCCGCCTGGGTCATTGGCAGTTTCATGAAATGCGCGAGGCCTTTGGCTTTACGCTGGAGCAGCACATCTTCTACGGTGGTTACCCCGGTGCTGCCAGCCTGATTGGCAATGAAGAACGCTGGGCCGAGTATGTACGCGACGCATTGATCGAGACCACCATCAGCAAAGACGTGCTGCTCATGGCGCCGGTGCAAAAGCCTGCCCTGCTGCGCCGCGTGTTTGACTTGGCATGCCGCTACAGCGGCCAGGCCCTGAGCTACCAAAAGATGATGGGGCAACTCAGCGACGCAGGCAATACCACCACGCTGGCGCATTACCTTGAGCTGCTTGAAGGCGCTGGCATGGTCTGTGGCCTGCAAAAGTATGCCGGGCAGGCGGTGCGCCAGCGCGGCTCCAGCCCCAAGCTGCAAGTATTCAACACCGCACTGATGAGCGCCGTGGCCGTGCATGAGGGATGGGGCTTTGCCAAGGTGCGCGCAGTGCCAGACCAATGGGGCCGCGTGGTAGAAAGCGCCGTAGGTGCGGAGCTGCTGGCGCGCAACCTAAGCCACAGCGTCAGCGCGCCGCGCCTGTACTACTGGCACAGCGCGGGCAAAGAGCTGGACTACGTGCTCGCCAGCAAAGGCGAGCTGTTTGCGCTGGAGGTAAAAAGTGGCCGCACGCGCGGCGCTGTAGAAGGGCTAGACGCTTTTTGCAAGTCGTTTCCAATTGCACGGCCGGTTGTAATTGGCACGGGCGGGCTGCCGCTACAGACGTGGTTTGAGCAAAGGCAAGCCTAAAAAGCGGCGAAGCGTTTGGCTGATGAATGGAGCGAATGAAATGGCTGAAAAACTGACAACCTACGATCCTGCTGCGGATCTGGCATCTGATGAAGCAATTGCAATTTTCATGGCCGAAGCGTTTCAAACAAACGATGCAGGCTACGTCGCGCATGCGCTACCCATTGGGCCGCGAGTCTGCATGAAAGCCACCCAAGGCCTAAAATGGCACGGTGACCACTCCTTCACAGCTCTTCCTCGCGCGGCCGCCCACCAGCATCCTGAATGCCGACCTGCACTGCCACTCGGTCGTGTCTGACGGCACCTTGACCCCGGAGGCCCTTGCAGAACGAGCAGCGGCCAACGGCGTTGAACTCTGGGCGCTGACTGACCATGACGAAATCGGCGGCCAGCAGCGCGCCGCGCTGGCCGCCAAAGCCAACGGCATGCGCTACCTGACGGGTACCGAAATATCAGTGACGTTTGCCAATGAAACCGTACACATCGTCGGCCTCGGGTTTGACCCTGACGATGCCGAGATGCTGCAAGGCCTGCACAAAACACGCGGTGGCCGGCAAGAGCGGGCGCTTGAGATGTCCGAAGGCCTGGCCAAAGTCGGCATCAAGGGCGCTTATGAAGGCGCGCTTAAATTTGTCGGCAACCCGGAGCTGATTTCACGCACACACTTTGCGCGCTTTCTGGTTGAAAGCGGTGTCTGCAAAGAAACCAATGAAGTCTTTCGCAAGTACCTGACCGAAGGCAAGCCCGGCTATGTGACGCACCGCTGGGCCAGCCTGCGCGATGCCGTGCAGTGGATCACCAACGCCAAAGGCATGGCCATCATTGCGCACCCGGCGCGCTACAAGTTCACACCGAATGAAGAGTACGCACTGTTCACCGAATTCAAAACCCACGGCGGGCAAGGTGTTGAAGTGGTCTCTGGCAGCCACACCGCTGCCGAGTATGTGAAGTACGCCGAAACGGCCAAGGAGTTTGGCCTGGCTGCGTCGCGCGGCAGTGACTTCCACAGCCCCGATGAAAGCCATACCGACCTGGGCACGCTGCCGTTTTTGCCGGGTGGTTTAACCCCCGTGTGGGAACTGCTGGCGGACCGCATCCAGTGAGTCAGCCTGCTTCAGCAACATTTTCCGCAGTATTCGGCGGCACCGTACTGGCGGTTTCCGCCATGGCCTGCTTTGCCACGCTGGACACCACCACCAAATACATCAGCGCCAGTGTGCCACTGTTCATGGCATTGTGGTTTCGTTATGCGTTTCAGGCAGTGGCTACCACCGCCTTGATGCTGCCAACGCGCGGCCTGTCGGTACTGAAAACCGCTCACCCCAAATTCCAGTTGCTGCGTGGCGTGCTGCTGATAAGCAGCAGCGCGATGGCATTTTTCAGTTTGCGCTATATGCCCGTGGGCGAATTCACGGCGATTGTGATGATCACGCCGCTCGTCATCACGCTGCTGGCATCAACCTCGCTGGGCGAAAAAGTCTCGTCTCTGCGCTGGGTGCTGGTCAGTGGCGGTTTTGTCGGCGTACTGGTGATCGTGCGGCCCGGCAATGACGCTTTCAACTGGGCAGCGCTGTTGCCGTTGGGCCTGGTGATCTCCAATTCGTGGTACCAGGTCCTGACCAGCAAGTTGGCCCGAACCGAAGACCCGGTCACCATGCATCTTTACAGCGGCTGGATTGGCACACTGCTGGCATCACTGGCGCTGCCATTTGTCTGGACATCGCTGCCATCGTGGTCGCTGTGGGGCTGGCTGGTGCTGATGGGCAGCATGGCCTCCATCGGGCATTACATGCTCATACTGGCCTACCAGCGCACCCCGGCGGCCACGCTGACACCCTACCTTTATTCGCAGATCGGCTTTGCCATGCTGGGCGGCTGGATCGCTTTTGGCCATGTGCCAGACCGCATGTCCATGCTGGGCATTGGCCTGATTGCGGTTTGCGGCGCAGCAGGTGCATACTTGGCCATGCGCGAGAGCCGTGCGGCAGCACAGGTCAGCGTACAGCCTGTTGAAAATTAATACAGTGATTTTCAAATGGCCCAGTTTTTTGAAATCCACCCCGACAACCCGCACACCCGCCTGCTCAAGCAGGCCGTGATCCTGCTTGAGCGCGGCGGCATAGCAGCGGTACCCACTGATTCAAGTTACGCGCTGGTCTGCCATCTGGACGACAAGGCCGCTGCCGACAGCCTGCGCCGCATTCGTGGTGTGGACAACAAGCACCACCTGACGCTGCTGTGCCGTGACCTGAGCGAGCTGGCCAACTACGCACGAGTAGACAACAAACAGTTTCGCCTGTTAAAAGCGGCAACCCCCGGCCCCTACACCTTCATCCTGGAAGCCAGCAAAGAAGTACCGCGCCGCCTGAGCCACCCGCAGCGCAAAACCATTGGCCTGCGCGTGCCCGAGCACAAAACGCTGCAAGCGCTGCTGGCCCTGCACGGCGCGCCACTGCTGGCCACCACCCTGATCCCGCGCGGCGCCACAGAGCCACTCAATGATGCGCACGAGATTCGTGACCTGCTGGAGCATGAGCTGGCTGCCGTGATCGACGCAGGTGCCTGCCACCAGCAGCCAACAACGGTGATTGATTTGACCGCCATGGGCAACGATGGCGAGGCCGTGGTGACGCGGCTGGGGCGCGGGGATGTGACGGCCCTAGGCCTTTAGTCGGGACGAAGCCCCGGGTGTGCCAATCCCTACCAGTCGGGGCCGCGGAACCGGCTTTGCCGGGCCGCAGGCGCAGCGCCCCCGAGGGGCTGGAGCCTGCGGCTCCAAAGCTGCCTGCGCAGCTTTGGACAGGCAACAGAGGCGAAGCGTCCCGCGAGCCGCGGCCTGCAAGGCCTCGAGAGCTACGCGCAGCGAGCGAACGTGGGGGCACACAGCTGATGAGACAATCACGCCATGGACATTGCCAACCTGATTCAAACCGTCGCCATTTACGCCCTGCCCGTGCTGTTCGCCATCACGGTGCACGAAGCGGCGCACGGCTATGTGGCTCGCCACTTCGGCGACAACACCGCCTGGATGCTGGGTCGCGTCACATTCAACCCGATCAAGCACATCGACCCGATCGGCACCATCCTGATGCCGCTGATGCTTTACTTCGCCACCTCGGGTGCCTTTTTGTTTGGTTATGCCAAACCCGTGCCGGTCCAGTTTGGCAATCTGCGCAACCCCAAGCGCGACATGATCTGGGTGGCCCTGGCCGGTCCGGGCGCCAACCTGATTCAGGCTTTGTTGTGGGGCATCGCGCTCTACCTGCTGCAGGGTGCCGGGGTGACCGAGCCCTTCTTCATCAAGATGTGCCAGGCTGGCATATTGGTCAATGTGGTGATGTTTGTCTTCAACCTGTTCCCGCTGCCGCCACTGGACGGCGGTCGCGTGCTGGTGGGCCTGCTGCCCTACAAACAGGCCGCGCTGGTCTCCCGCATCGAGCCCTGGGGCTTTTTTGTGGTGATGGCGCTGGTGCTTGCCGGGGTGATCACCAACCTGTGGATGCGCCCCCTGATGACGCTGACCTACGGCCTTCTTGAAATCGTGCTGATGCCGTTGGCCATGCTGGTTCGATGATGACAAACACACCCGCTGACGCAAGCATGCGCTTTCTCACCGGCATCACCACCTCCGGCACGCCGCACCTGGGCAACTACGTTGGCTCCATCCGCCCATCCGTCGCCGCCAGCCAAGGCGCTGGGGCCGAGAGCTTTTACTTCCTGGCCGATTACCACGCCCTGATCAAGTGTGAAGACCCGGCGCGCATACAACGCTCGACCCTGGAGATTGCCGCCAGCTGGCTGGCTGCAGGCCTGGACCCGGAGCGCGTGACGTTTTACCGCCAGTCAGACATTCCTGAAATCTCCGAACTGACCTGGCTGCTGACCTGCGTCACGGCCAAGGGCGTGCTCAATCGCGCGCACGCCTACAAGGCATCGGTTGACAAAAACCAAGCCGCAGGCAACGACCTGGATGCCGACATTAGCGCCGGGCTTTTCATGTACCCGGTGCTGATGGGCGCAGACATCCTGATGTTCAAGGCGCACAAGGTACCGGTCGGGCGCGACCAGATCCAGCACATTGAAATGGCGCGCGACATGGCGCAGCGTTTTAACCATTTGTATGGCGATCATCTGGTGCTGCCCGAGGCCCTGATTGAAGAGTCCGTCGCCACCCTGCCTGGCCTAGATGGCCGCAAGATGAGCAAGAGCTATGACAACACCATCCCGCTTTTTGCGCCGCGCGAGCAGCTTAAAAAACTGATAGCGGGCATCGTCACAGACTCACGCGCACCCGGCGAGGCCAAAGACACAGAAAGCTCGGCGCTGTTCCAGATTTACCGGGCTTTTGCGACTCAAAATGAGACATCGGCGATGCGCAAGGCCTATGCAGACGGCATAGCCTGGGGCGACGCAAAAACAAAATTGTTTGAACGCATAGACCACGACATCGCGCCCATGCGTGACAAGTACCAGGCTTTGATGAATGAGCCCGAAAAAATAGAGGCCATCCTGCAGGCCGGTGCTGAAAAGGCCAGGGCCCAAGCCATGCCGCTGATGCGCGAACTAAGGCATGCTGTCGGCTTGCGCAAGCTGGCTGCGCCAGCACCAGCCGCAAAAAAACAAAAGCTTGAAAAGACCAGCCTGCCCAGCTTCAAGCAATACCGCGAAGCCGATGGCCTGTTTTATTTCAAACTGCTGAACGGCGCTGGCAAGTTGTTGCTGCAAAGTCACGGCTTTGCAGCGCCCAAAGACGCGGCGCTGACGATTGCCGCATTGCTCAAGCGCGGCCCGCAGGCATTGAAAGAAATGAGCGGGAAATTGCTGACAATTGAAGACGCGCATTCCGATGCCATAGCCGCCGCGCTGCAGCAGTTGATGGATGCGTCCGCATGAGTATTTTTGTCATTGATGAATACCCCTTGATGCGGGAAGCGCTAGCAGCGCTGATTCGTCGCCTGAACCACACAGCCGATGTGACCGAGATCGACTCTCTGGCCGCTGCCTTGAGCGTTGTGCAAGGGTCAAGCACACCGCCCGAGCTGATCTGCCTTGATCTGGCACCCGATGGCCACAGTGGCCTGCTGGCCATAGCCGAACTCAAACGGCAGTTTGCCGATGTGCCCATCGTCGTCATCGCCGCCGTCCCGGCGCAGGAGTTCAAAGACCTGGCGCTGAAAGCCGGAGCGGCTGCGTTTATCCACAAATCTGCCAGCGCATCAGACATCAGGAACGTATTGCGGGTATTTCTGGCGACCAGCGAAGAAAGCGAAGGCACGGCCCCGCCAGAAAAATTATCCAAGCGGCAAAAACAGCTTTTAAAACTACTCGATAAGGGCATGAGCAATCGCGACATTGCCGAAACCCTGCAAATCAGCGAGCACACCGTCAAGGTGCATCTGTGGCGCCTGTTCAAGCGCATCAATGTTAAAAGCAGGTCTCAGGCCACGCACCTGGCACGCACGCATGGGCTGCTTTAAAACCAGTTCACTGAAAACAAAAAAGCCGAAGCTATTTAAATAACTTCGGCTTTTGACATCTGGCGGAGAGGGTGTCCGCGCTCCGTCGAACTCAAGCCGCCTCACACCGTCGCACAAAACACCTATTCTCATTGGTGAATGTGAAATACATTGATTCAGACCGTCGCATCGCGTATCATCAAGTTGCAAGTTATTTGATGGGTGTAATGAGGGGTGCAAAATCATGGGTAGAAAAGCAATTGAACGTGGCGCGTTATGGGTATCCAAGCTTAACAAATCTGGAATGCATTTCGTCGGCGGTGTCGATGGGCTGGCAATACAGGGATTCGAATCGGGAGCACGAACCTGGATCCTGCGCGTCATGGTTGGCGGCAAACGTCGCGACATGGGTTTGGGTGGCTATCCCGACGTAACGCTGGCTGGCGCTCGGGAAGCAGCACGCATAGCCCGCGACAAAATCCGCAATGGCATCGACCCTATCGAGGAAGGACGCGCGGCCAGAAGCGCCTTGGCTGCATCCAGAGCCAGCGCCATGACGTTCGAGCAATGCGCCTTGGCTTACATTGCAGTCAAAGAAGCAGAGTGGGCCAATGCAAAACACGGCCAGCAATGGCGCAATACCCTTGAGACCTACGCCTACCCCGTAGTCGGCAAGCTGCTGGCGCGGGACGTTGGACAAACGCACGTTCTCAAAATCCTAGAGCCAATATGGTCAACCAAGACCGAAACGGCAACCCGCTTGCGCGGTCGCATCGAGTCGGTTCTGGATTGGGCAACAGTTCGCGGGTATCGGGAAGGTGACAACCCGGCACGATGGAAAGGCCACCTCGACAAGCTGCTTGCCATGCCCGGCAAGATCAAGAACGTCGAACACCTTGCCGCCCTACCCTATACGGATATAGGTGCATTCATGGCAGAACTACGCAAGCAGGAAGGTATGGGAGCAAAGGCATTGCAGTTCGCCATCCTCACGGCTGCACGATCTGGCGAGGTGCGTGGCGCAAGCTGGAGCGAAATTGATCTAGTCGAAAAGGCATGGGTTATTCCCGCTGAACGCATGAAGATGAAACGTGAACACCGCGTACCACTACCCGGTGAAGTCATTGCGCTGTTGAAGGCAATGCCGCTTATCGGAGGCACTGATCTGCTATTCCCGAACAACAAGGGCACGGCGCTGTCAGATATGACGTTGACGGCGGTACTGCGACGCATGGGCCGCGAAGTGACTGCACATGGCTTCCGCTCGACCTTCAGGGATTGGGCAGCGGAGCGCACCAACTACCCGCGTGATGTATGCGAAATGGCACTTGCCCATGCCATTGGTGACAAGGTAGAAGCGGCATACCGTCGTGGTGACCTGATAGAAAAACGTACCCGGCTTATGCACGACTGGGCCAAGTTCATCAATACAGCGCCCGCCGTTGGTGCCAACGTGGTGGCGATACGACAAGCGGCCGTATAAATCGAATTAAATCTGTTTGTCACGATAAACAAGTTGGTGCTTACTCTTGACGCAGGCCATGTAATATGGTATTATTCGAGCATCCCTGTGAAATCTATCAGGAGTCTAAACAGCAGGAGAATCTACAATTTGCCGACAAATACGGGGTGGCCACCTCGTATCCGCAAGTAGACCTAGCCGAAAAGACGAGTCTAAACAGCAGGATACCCTACACCTGCGGATACTTACTCGGGATAACCGTACCGGCCCTGAGTAACCGCAGTAGGCCTAGCCGAAAAGACGAAATGCGCGAGAGAGAGATTTCTCGCAATCTTCGATTCGATTCGCTGGGCCTTTCTATTTTTTGGCATCAGCGAATCCTTAGGCAAAGGATTATGCAATGTTTTCAGCACTTCAAAATTTCGACTCACTTCCCGACTCGGCCCACGTCCGTCTACCAGTCGTAACGGGCCTCTTCGCCTGCTCAAAAGCCACGGTGTGGCGGATGGTCAAGCTAGGCAGCTTGCCGGCACCTAAACACTTATCCGCTCGCGCTGCATCGTGGCAAGTAGGGCAGCTTCGTGCTGTCTTGGCGAGAAAGTAAGGCCACGCCATGACATACACCACGCACGGCGCAACGCCGGGGGCAGTCACGCCAAATAAAGAATCCGCCGGGAGCTTAGACACCACCACGGCGGATAGCAAGTTTGCTACCGAAAGTATAGCACTCAAATCAAAGTTTGCAATGCGTGGGCACCTTGTCCGCGATGGCGACAATGATGATTACATCGTCGTGAAGTCTGACTGGTGCATGTCCAAACACTGTCGTGACCATGCGGCGCTGGTGGCCTTTGGCCGCGTGTTGGGGGTGCTATGAGCTTCGACCGCAACACCCTACCTGACACCGCGAGCTACTTTGAATCTCAAGGCTTAAAGCTGACTGGTCCGCGTAGTTCAAAGTGGAGGACCGCCGCCTGCCAATTTCACGGTGGCTCTGATTCCATGCGGATCAATGTCGCCAGTGGCGGCTGGTGCTGTATGAACTGCGATGCCAAGGGCGGCGATGTACTGGCCTACCACATGCAACTGCACGGAATAGAGTTTGTAGAGGCCGCCAAGGCTTTGGGCTGCTGGGTTGACGATGGCAAGCCGCACCGTCCGCAAAAGCCAACACCGCTATCGCCACGCGACGCGCTACGGGTGATCGGCTTTGAATGCACCCTAGTTGCAATCACCGCTGGCAACGTGGCCCACGGCGTCAAGTTGAAAGACGTTGACCTCTTTCGACTCATGACAGCTGCAGGCCGCATCACTCGCATTGTGGAGGTATTCGCATGAAAAATCATGAGCAATACAACACCATGCTGGCGAAGCTTGATGCAGACATCGCGACCAGTGAGCAGCCGGGCGATGGCCCCGATCATCACCGCAACGCGCCGCAACCTGACCCAGCTTGTCTTTATGGGCTTGTCGGCGATGTGGCAAGGGCTGGCAGTGAAAACACCGAAGCCAACCCCTACGCCATCGCCATGAACTTCATGGCTTACATGAGCGCAGCTATCGGGCGCCGCGCATACACCTACATCGGCAACACCCGGCATCACTGCAGAATCTTTGGGCTTCACGTTGGACGAACTGGCAGGGGCCGTAAGGGTGACGCTGCAAGCCTGGTGCATCGCCTTGATATGGCAATCCGCGCTGCTGACGAAGCCAACCACCACAGCATGACCCCGCAGGTTCACAGTGGCGGACTATCAACACGGGAAGGGCTGGCCTTGATGATTCACGATGGCTGGACGCAAGGTAAAAACGAAGTCGAGCCAATTCATGACAAACGTCTTTGGGTAATCGAGTCCGAGTTCGTCAACGTGCTAATGCAATCCAAAAGGGACGGCAACACCTTATCGTCAGCTCTGCGAGATTGTTGGGACGGTGTGAGCATCAAGCCAGCCACAAAAGGCCAACCGCGAATCTGGGCAAGTCACCCGCACCTTTGTCTGAGCGCGGCAATCACTGGCAGCGAGCTGCACAACGTGATGGCTTCACGTGAGCTGACAAACGGCTTTGCCAACCGCTTCATGATGATCTGGGCAGAACGCACCAAGATGCTACCGTTCCCACAGGCTACGCCTCAACACGAGGTTGACGCACTGGCACAGCGGGGGATTGAAGTTATCAGGTTCGCTGGTGGCAACCGCTTTGCAGAGCGCGACGTTCTGGTTATCGGCATTACACCGGCTGCGGAGCGACGGTTTGCGGACTTGTACCTGGGCGAACTTAACGACCAGTCTGCAGGTGAGATTGTCACAGCTCTGCTGGAGCGCCGGGCACCCGTACTGCGCCGGCTGGCAATGTTGTTCGCACTGTGCGACCTCAAAACAGAGGTTGACGTACATCACATTGATGCGGCACTGGCCTGGACGCGCTACTGGACGGAGTCCATCAAGTTCATTTTCAGCGATGGCGCGGCAGAAGTTCGCACGGCTGAGACCAACGAGACAGCGCAGACGATCGTTGAGTTCCTTAAAAAGAGGGGCAAGGCTTCGCGCTGGGAACTGACAAGGGATTGCTTCGGGGGTCACAAAACCAAGCCACTGATCGACGCCGCCCTTGATGAATTACTGACTGCAAGCCCCGCCGGAATCGTGGTGCAGACCGTTTCACGACCGAAGGGCACACCCGGCACGCCGACAAAAATTTACTCAATGGCTGCGAAGTATGCGAAGAATGAAGATTCATGCGGGCTGCAGCCTGATTTTGGCATTGCGAAGTATGGCGAAGTTCCGCGAAGTAATGCCGACGACCAGCCTAATACTTCGCAACTTCGCAACCCGTGCGAAGTATTAAACCAGCCGCAAAGCCACGCCAGCATTGAAACTTCGCAACTTCGCATACTTCGCACCACTAATCTGGAAAATTCTGATGATCTGGAGGTTTTCTAAATGGCCCTGCCCGTTCAGTCCATTGTCGAAACTTTGCACGACGCTGGTTTCAGCCTGTCACTTGCCCCGGCTGGTGGACTGGCAGTGTCACCGGCCAGCAAGTTGACACCGGCTCAGCGCGACGTGATCCGCAGCGGCAAAGCTGATCTGATTCGCTGGTTCACGCAATCGGCAGCGAACGAAATCGAGCCGCCTGCTGATCCATCAACGTGGCGCGAGCTTGCTGCTGAGTACCACAGCCACCACTTCAAGTGCTCGACGTGCATCGCGGCTGGGCTGGGTTATGGCCTGCGCTGCGGCACCGGCTCTGCGCTGTGGATCACTTACCAAAACACCAATTGAAGAAACGCAATGAATCAATTGAGCGCATCCGTGGGAAACATTGCAATAAGGAACCCAACCAAAAAATGATAAAGAAACTCAAACCGATATGCGGTGCAATGAATCGCCGTGGCCTACCCTGCGAATGTAAGAAGCTACTTCGTGGCGGTAAATGCAAATTCCACGGTGGCGAAAGTACCGGACCTCGGACACCGGAAGGCAAGGCCAAGGCATTGGCGAATCTGGTCCAGTACCGCCAGAAGTGGTTCGATGAATCTGAACAGCGAGATAAGTGGAAACTCTGTTGATATTGCCTCGGCTAGGATGGTCAGGCAGACAGGAGTATTTCATGGTCAAACTGAAGAAGAAGGCCGGCGTTGCCAAG
>Ga0209284_10005620_pt1 | contig 12813 bp, 5 predicted proteins | sample FRY03_FD_187211 | JGI IMG/M metagenome (GOLD analysis project Ga0209284, IMG submission 187211) | Freshwater microbial communities from Lake Fryxell liftoff mats and glacier meltwater in Antarctica - FRY-03 (SPAdes) (version 2) | ecosystem: Environmental > Aquatic > Freshwater > Ice > Glacier... | reverse complement strand
ACCACACACTGTGTCTGCGATCGGCGATGTGGACACCAGCAACCGTATCGAAAAATCGTCGCCATTGCAAGTGTTGCCGTCTGTTGTGAACTGAACCTCGAGACGGTCGCCGGCACCGGTCATGGCCCATTCTTTCACAGGGTGTGTTTCTGCGCTCGGTAACGCCGTGTATGTTTCGGTGCCCGATTGTGCAGAGTAGTACTTTATCACCAACTTGTCGGTTTGCGGCCTCGGAGCAATTTGATATTTGTTGTGGTCATCGCACCAACCATCGGTGAGTGCTTCGGTATAGTCCGCATTATCCGATTCGCAATAATCATGTAACGTCCCGGGCACAGCACACAAACTGAGTTTGAATGCAAGTATTTTGAAATGAAGCCCGTTATCCACCATGGTGCGAAATGTGTAATTGTGCATGCCATTGAGTTCACCGTTGGCGACTGACGATTGCAAGAGCAGAGTAGCAGTGGCATCGCCCTCGAATGGGCAGTTATACCTTCCTTGCACTGGACATACTAGGTCGAAAAGTTTTTGGTACACATTGATTTTCTGCGGCCACACCACCGGGGTACTTTGTGTATTGAAACTGTCGTGAACAGTTCTTGGCGGCCCATTGGCATTTGGTATCGTACTCATGGGCTTCGTGGTGTCAGTAGCATATATTACGCCATCAATCCAGACCTCGAAATTCACAGTCAGACTCGACTCGGGGGTGTTTGCGATTTCACCGATAGTCGTGCTCATAAGGACCGTGAAAAAGAAAATGCTGAGATGGGGAGCACATGTGTTGCAAACGGACGTCCCCCATTGCGGTGTTGCTCTGTCTATGGCGGTGAAACATCCCATACATTCAGATTTCGTGATGCCTCGAATGGACAGATGTTCATATTGGACCCCGCCTTGGGTTGGGTCCGCGGGGTTGTACGGCTTGGATTTTTTGAGTTTCCCCACAAGGACACTGGTGCCAGTAACATCCTTATTTTGAATGTACAAATTGTATGTGATGCCAATTTCCGCGTCGAATCGTGCCCCCATGCCATTGCAGATACCAGAATTTTTCAACAACACACAACCATTACATTCGTCCAACGGCCATGGGAAATTGATTTTTGGATTGGCGCTGCTTGGCATTGCACATGCGCAATTGATTTGGGAGTTTTCACGACACACCGCAACGCTGCTGTCCATGTCGATAAAACGATCGACGGCAGCGATCACTGGGGCTGACCTGTCCAACCTTATAGTGACATGATTCTCGCTGTTTTTACACTCCACAGCGTCCAGCAACAGTTCAATTTCAATGGACTGCTTCTCGCCATCGAGCGCAAAGACTTTTGTCGAAGACAATGGGCGGTTTCTATCGTATGTCTCTGTGCTTAAAACACCTCTGATGGCGCTGAGGTGTGTGATAAACAACACGTCGGTCTGTTGCATAGGTCGGGTGCTATACTTTTGAGTTTCACCACACTTAAAAGCTGAAAGTGGGTTGGTGCTAGCGGGATCGCAGCTCCGACCATCCTCGGCTTTCCAAACCGCATTACGTTCGCATGTTTCAAAAAGTGCAAGATCCACTCTCACGTATGTGATGACTCCTGGCATGGACCTAATGGTGTAGAAGAAACGTTCTGATTGTGCTGTGCTGCGTACACCGCCTGTGATGGTTTGTCGAATGCGAAATTCCGGGTCCGTCACATTGTAGTTGGCCGCGTTGGCTGGCAATTGTGACACCGTAGATGGTCTGATCAATATTGTGGCGGGTAGTGTCCCCTCAAATGGACACGCTGAGGCAGACGCCGAGTGTAATAGACCGTAAACGCGAGGACATATGATTTCAAACTGTTTCGGTACAATTTCAAACGTTTTTTGTAAGAATGTGTTCACGTCGGTGAGTCCAGTCAACCCATCCACGTTACGTTTTCGTGCCAATTCGGAATTGTCCGTGACATATAACGTTCCGCCAATGTCAAACTCGAAATTGACGGTCAGCGCGGTGGCATCATTGTCATTCTTGAGTTCTGCTGTTGTCAGCTGTACGGGTAACGAAAACAAGAACAGCTTATTGGACTCGGCACAATTGCCACAAAACGTGTCGCCCAATGAATCTACACCGCCACTAGAAGACCGGCAGCCTGCACAATACGCGTACTTGTACGACCTGATGTTGATGTGTTCGTACTGTACGCCATTCGTTGTTCCATTTTGGAACGGAAAACTGCGCTTCAACTTTGCAATCCCAATTACGTTTGACACCGTGGTACCAGCATTCACATTTATGACTATATTTGATGGCGGGTTTATGCGGACATAAAACGTTAGGGCCGCATCGTGCAAAGCAACTCCCATGTTGTCACACACGCCTGGTTCTGCTCTTTGCACACAGGAATTGCAATCATCAACCGGCCAGTTCAACACCGACCCATCCGACATCCTGCACCTGCAACCAGCAACCTCATTTGTGGGACAGTGTTGTGGTAGGGTTTGTGGTGCCATAGCAAGCAGACGACGATGTGTCACAGCATTCATTTCCGGTGTCGTAATCATCGCAACTCCGGAGGATCGCTCTTGATTCTGTGTGTCCCGGTATGTCAAACTCTGCCAATTCATCAGTGTCCTGTCAATTTGTGCATTCATTGTACCCGTGCCTGGTGGACGAGAGTCGTGCGGTTTGATGGACAGTCGCATTACATTTCCTGGCTGTGTATTGGCTCTTTGATTCCACATACCTGACGCTTGCATAGTACTGGTCATTATGTCTGTGACTGCACTTGGGAAAAAAACCACTTTATCGTTCGATTGGTACGTTAGTTCGAAACATGGGGTGGTAGAACATGGTGCTCGGATCGGCATGACTTCTCTGTTGTTCACCGGCGAAGCAAAAAGGGTCGGTAGCCAAATATCGTCGCTCACAGCAAGATTGATGTCTACCAACTTTTCGACCTGCTTGCCGGTGTACCGCAGCTTCGGATTGGGTATAGTATTTGAAGTCTGTATGGTCAAAATATACACGTTCAAAGGGTGATGAAACCTCTGCCTGTGTGCAAAGGACGTCTGCGGCTGAATTGTTTCAAAGATTTGATTGCCATTCTCGCTTTTCATGTTTAATTGTGCATACGTCCATTCTTGTTTGTCTTGATTAAACAAGTCGACGACCAGGGTGTGTTCCCTGAATACGTAGAACGAAATGTAGTTTTTACCAGGCTTCAAGATGACATCCTGAGTGACTAGCACGTCTGCCGGATCACTGCATGTCATTGTCGATGCGTTGAGGATCCAAGGCGACACGCATTCGCTGCAGGCAACTGTACCAATCACCCACTTGTAGAACGGGTTCACGCACTGTGTACATGTTTGTGCGCTCAAGCCAAACCCTACAGCACAAACACAGACCGCGGCAGTGCCAGCACCGACCACCTGCCCGAGCGGGCATTTGCAGCCGGTGATGTTTAAGTTGTTGCCTGGTTGTGTAGTTGAGCCAGTCGGGCATGCGGTGCAGCCTGTAGCAGCAATACTTGTCGTCGGGTAAAAGCCACTTTCGCACAAGACACAGGTGTCAGTGACACTTCCCACAATGCCGACAAACTTGCCATGCTCACAGGAAGTACATGGTAACGAGGCCTCCACCGTCTTGAACTTTCCAGCCGAACATTGAGTGCAGACCACCCCATCGCTGCCCGTGTACCCGGGCCGGCATTTGCAGTTGCTGATGCCCCAGTTGCTTTCTCTTGCTGCCGTCGAGCCAGTCGGGCATGCGGTGCAGCCTGTGGCTGCCAAACTTGTCGTCGGGTAAAAGTCACTTGCGCACCAGACACAGGTGTCAGTGACACTTCCTACAATGTTGGTAAACTTGCCATGCTCACAGGAAGTACATGGTAACGAGCCCTCCACCGTCTTGAACTTTCCAGCCGAACATTGAGTGCAGACCACCCCATCGCTGCCCGTGTACCCGGGCCGGCATTTGCAGTTGCTGATGCCCGAGTTGCTGCCTGCTTCCGCCGTCGAGCCACTCGGGCATGGGGTGCAGCCTGCGAGATTCGTTGTCGGGTACGAGTCCTTTGGGCAGAAGGCGCAGATGTCAGAGTCAGCACCTGTACTTGCTATAATTTTGCCAGGATTACAATCGGTGCAAACGTTGTTACCAGGTGTGGGTTTGTACTTTCCCGCAGCGCACTGCGTGCAAGAAACTGCATTGCTTCCGGTGTAACCTTTGTTGCACAAACAGTTGCCGCCTGCTGCTGGTCGGGCAGCGTTTGACCCACAGCCTTCTTCACACACAGTGTTACCCGACAAAGCCCGTGCTCCAGGTGCGCACGGCGTGCAGTACAAATTTCCAAAACCGATTGCAATTGAAGTGTCGTTGCACCTAGTACATGCCTGATTGCCAGCGTCAGGTTTAGACGTTCCCACAGCGCACATTTCACACACATTCAAGGTGTTGGATGCTTGGTGTCCTGGCGTGCACAGACAGTTGGTGACATCCACACTCCCCGCTGCGCTATTCTGCATCGATAGGTTATTCCAGGGACACGATTTGCACATTGTTGAACTATTGGCACCTGCTGTATTGCCGTACTTACCCGCGGGGCAGTCGGTGCATATTCCATCCGAAATTTCGCTTTTATATTTGCCCAAGGCGCAATTTTGACACACCCCGCCCAACGGCAAAGTGTGCCCAGCACTGCATAGGCACACGGTTGGTACCGCGCCCGGAACTGGTGCCTGCAGTGGTTCGCATTGCTTACAGGTAGTTTGCGCGGGAGCCTGGCCGCTACGACATGGATAACACGCTGTTTGTCCTGTATGATTCATGAATGTGTGAATGGGGCACGCTGTACACAAACCTGCCCCTGGCAGGGCCTTCACATACCCTCGTAAACACGGTGTGCAAGATATCGAATCGATGCTTTCCCAGCCCGCACGACACACCTCAGACATTGTGAACGTGCATTGACCACTTGATGCTGGTGCTTGCTCAACAATTAAAAGGTTGCCAACATCAATCTGTTGCATCGCACTGCTGCCTCCGCATTGCGGAGATAGCTGCAAACCAATCGCCACATTGTTCACACCCTGCACTGTGCAACGTGTTCCAGGTGGCACTGATATCGCTTCATTTGTGAATGCTCCTGCAAAAAGCACCGCCGAGGTGGCGCCGGGAGTGTGCGGCGTGCACTGAATATCAAACAATTTCAGCGACTGCAACAACACAAACGGCAGTGCCTTTGCTGTGTGAATGGGATAAAGGCTCCTGGTTTTGAACTCGTCGGACGTGCCTGCATTCATTGTCATTTCTCGGAGTAGGACGTTTCGTTCGGAAAGAACATTTGGTTTCGACACATAGAGTCCGTTGGCTGTTTTCATTTCGAAGTACAGTTGCACAGGGTCAGCAGCGTTCGTTTCTAACCTTGAAGCTCGCACATTGACGAGGAAAAACCAGATGCGTTCCTCCGGTGCACATGGCGTATTTCGTGCGGTGAATGTGCCGTTGTCTCCCCAATCCCAGCTTGCACTGTCTGCCGCCCATGTTTCTCTTCTCGCCCTTACGAAGGAAAGACTGCCAATGGGATCATCATCAAAATCAAAGTCTTCCGCTTCAGTGGGATACGTGCTGCGTCCACAGCCCTGTAGCGTGGGCGTGTTGAAACCCCTCACAACCAGGTGCGGGTTCGCAACGTCTGAGCGGGGTGTCAAGATTTTCACCACAGCCACTGTATCCGCTGTGACGTCAGCGCTGTGTGGCGCCCAGAACCCAATCTGGAACGAAAACAGGTCCCACTCTGTTTCGCGAGGACAGCCGCTGCTGATGTCAAGAATCGAGCACATGTTGCACTTCCCGTGCCAGTGCTCGTCGATCGCGCCAGTCCCCGGCAACGTGCAACGGCATGCCGCAGGTGTCTCACACTGCAGTGGAGCCGCGGTAGTGCCCACACCGTGCATGGCCATTAGCACGAGCACTGCGGCGGCAAACATACCGCGACAATATTGACGATTGTGCTTGGAATCGGCACGCACGCCAACTTATATACACATCAGTCTTCACAACTTTGCGTTTTCGCGTGGTAACATACGACATGGTCTACATTACAAAACAGAGGGGAATTGAACCCACTCATCGTGCCACCAAACACATGGTGGCATGTCCCGCCAGGGCTGTTTTTTATGGTCTTTTTTCGTACCACCTTTTTTTTTAAGGCAAATTTTTTCGTCGCGGTCGCTCATTTCCTCGCGAGTGCGACTTTGTTTTTGAGTTAGTATGGATCATACGGCTTGCACAGCCGTAAAGTCACATCATCCGCCGCAGCAGGCATCCGCCGCAGCGGGCATACCATCCAGGGCGCCATGCGCCCTAGTGCACAGGGATGAGGCCCTGGATGGTGTTTCCAGCCTCCACGAGCTGGGCCCTGAGCGCCTTGTCCTGGGCCTCCAGCGCCTCGATGCGAGCCTCCGCCGACACCAGCAAAGCCTTGGTCTGGCGGTAGTTGGCATTGGCAGTGTCGAGCTCACCAGCGGCCGGCTGTGCAGGAAGCTTGGCGGCTTTCACCACCGCGAGCTCGCCCTCGACGGAGGCGAGCTTGCCGTTCTGGGCAGCAATGGCCGCCTTGGCCTGCTCGATGGTGGTCGCGGCCTTTGTCACGGCACCCTGGAGAAGGTTGTTACGGTCCTGCAGGTCCTGCACCTCCTGCTGGAGGCCAGCATACTGCTGCTCCGAGGCCTGCTCCGAGGCCTCGTAGCCGACGCTGTAACCGAGGTCAACACCGTCGTTGAAGCTCCCGTCCATGGTGGGAACCTTGGAGGAAGACCCAGCAGCCACCTGCTTGGCAGCACGCTGGACCTTGGGCTTGGCCACACCCTTGGGCTTGGCCTTGGGCTTGGCCTTGGCCTTGGGCTTGGTCGGGGAGGGGTTAGCATTGCTGCGAACCATGTTGCGGGGGTTGGGAGGGGGGTGGTAAATGTGGTGGAAATCCACAGACGATGAGAATCAGATGCTGCTTGTGAACACGGGACAGATTCTCGCTAACTAAAAACGCGCAAACGCTCACACTTATATAGGTCTGTCCCACAAACTTGCAGGGCAAATCGAGGGTGTCTACAGCTCGCGAAGTCATATAGTCGTGTTTTTATGAAAATATGCCGGAAAGTGCGGGCGAAATCAACAACATGCCCTGTGCCCGGACAATCACAGCACCTCGCACAGCAAATCCTGCGTCCATGAACATGGTCGCGAGCGTGCCGCCGCTGAGTACTCCTCGCATGCATTGGCGTTGGTCTCGCATCCCCGGCATCGGTTTTCATGCCAAAACTCTGAATCTGTGCACGTACGACACCTCTGCAAGTCCTTGGCGGTGGCTCCGTCTTGTATGCGGATATGTTCAGTGAGCGTGTGTCGAGGGCAGAGGAACTCCTTGCTCGGGGAGAGAGTCGTGGTGCCATCGATTCCCAGGTACCGTTGTAGCGAGTTGCTACCCTCCGCAATGTCGTGCTCGGCTGGAGTGAGCTTGATCTGGGCCAGCACTGTGCTGGTGTATGACGAGAGCAGTGTTCCCGCAAACGGCACATCGCAGTTCACATCCATCCCTCCTCCCGTGCTGTAGTAGGAGTCGCACAAGTTGTTATGGATAAAGTAGAGCGGGTTTGTGTACGCCTGTGTGAACGAGACGGTATCGGCAATCTGGCCAGAGGAGACCTGGAAAATATGGCGGGGCGCCGTTCCACCAATACCAAGTATCTGCATTACCACAGTAATCGTTCGCACCGCGATCCTCTGTGCGATCTCGCTGTGCGCTACCCCTGCAACGACGAAAATGGGTTCGCCCATCTCAGGTGGCGTTTCCTCTCGCACCGCACACGCCCACAACAACGGTAGTAAGGTGCTGTATGCGACTCCCGTAGACTGGTCGATCGCGTGCAGCGCGACAAGCAATTCATCCTGTTTCGATTCCAACACCCCGGTGAAACGTGACACGACATGTGCCGTGTCCATTTCCAGCGACACGAGCCAAATCGAGCCGCCTAGCCCCGTGTTGTGCAGAAGTTGCATCCTGGGAGTCTTGGCAGCGTTGGCATGCATGAAATTGGAAAGAATGGGCTCATCTACGTTTACCACTGCTGTGATTAGAGACGTATTTTCGGCGCGGACGAGCACGAGGGCCGGAAAACTGCTGGAGGCCAACCGCGGGAGGCGTGTGCTCTGTGGCGACCACACGCTCGAGACGCGAAAGCAAGACGACATGCCGATGGAGTGACGCAACGCTCGATGACGCTGGGCTTGCTGTGTGTCACGCACCGTGGGACATGGCACCCACCACCTGGCGCTACTGGCACCCACAGGCAGCACGCCGTAGTGTAATGATGTGATATTTCTTGTGTCGAGCATGGCGGACGCCGACACAGGTGGATTATTGTTTCCTGCACACACCAGATTCGGCGGACACGGCACACAGGCTTGCTGGGCAAATACTGCATCTTTCCATTGCGACGCCCCATATTTTACGGCAATCACCCTCATGATCTCGCGATAATCGGCGGACAGCGGATGCTCGGCCACAGTTGATTTGTACCACACGTCATTTACCGCCTGAATGTTGGCAACAGTCGTCGCGAAATGCCCAGGAGAGCAGCTGCACGCACTGGCACGAGGCATCATTGTGCTGTTGGCTGGAAATCCGTCGCATCTCACACACAATGTAGGACTGGTAAAGCGCACGCACACACGCACAAAAAGCAAATACAATTGCGTCGTCAGTGTGCACTACAAGCGCTATAGGACACCCACACACAAGTAGTTCCCCCGTTTTGCACGTAGCAGGGTGCACGCACACAGGTATGGATGTCTCTGTGTCGCTGCGTACACGTCAAATATATACATATACGTGCGGGCATAGTTGTTTTCTTGGTTGCGTATGTATGTTCTGTGCACCTGCGCTGAAGCCATCCGGCGCGACACGCACATTCTTTGTCGTCGGGAGAACCCTGTGCATGCTGCTGGTGTGGTTGGACCGACAGCAGCTGCATTGTGGGGTCGAGACAAACGCAATCGGACACCGTGGAGGCTCGTGGCTGCCCTGCTGATGTAGTCGTGTGGGGGGGGCATGCAATACGACCTTGGCCGAATCCTGGACAGTAGTAGCCAGTGCCGCACGGTACGCACGTGGGGGAAGTGTGCAGATGCAACAAGAAAGTTCCTTCGCCGCAGAAACACTGATCGATCGATTGCGACGCTGCGAGAGATGTAGTATTGTCAGGACACCTGCGGGCGTAGATGGTGCTGGACGGAGGCACCCCGGTCATGTTGGCGAATCCGGGGCAATAGAAATTGGGAGCACACGTCTCGCAACGCCCTCTTACTGCATTGCGGATGCTTCCAGGTGCGCATGGACAAAATCGATGCAAGTCGTTGGCTGTGTTGGAATTGCACAAAACTGGCACGTCGATGCCACCAGGGCACAGGGTGCCTGGTGGACAAACACCGCACGTAGTGTTATCGACCCGGACAAATCCGGGTCTACACGTGCAGTGCGTGCTACCAGCGGAGGAATAGCTGGAAACTGCGTTGCATTGCCGCCGCAATGACCCCTGGCACACCCAACCCGCCTCGCACGCACGACAAACCTCGATGCGAGTGTGTATCCGCGTGTTGCCCCGTGCTGCCTGTTCGGACAACACCGAGTTGTTCCAGGCGTACTTGTAAATGAAATCGGCCGCATCCACCAGGTAGCTGTCGCTCCTATCTTGGGTACGATAAAATCCGTCGTTGCAAAAACAGCCCTGATAAACGTTGTGAAATCTGTCATCGTCGCTGTTTAGTGGGGCTGTCTGCGACCACAGCTCGGGTCTTGTCCCACCGATGGGCACGTCGGAGGTCTTGGAAGAGGTGTGTGCAGGACACTGTATGCGGTGTGATTCTTGGGTGAACACTGGTGTGCACACCTGCGAGTCCGAACAACTCTCACACACGCTTATGTTGTCTTGCTGGAAATCCACCACGCGCGAGATGCTGTCCCTGTCCACAACGTACGCTGCACGCAGTGCACTGCTGTACACATGGCCAGCTGGGCACGAACACTCAAAGCCTGCCGACGCACGCAGCTTCATCGTGATCGGTCGTATCGAGGGACACTGCTGCAGTCCTGTTACCGTGCCGTCGGTGCAAAACAACGTGCCTGTGCATGGCATACACACCAGATTGTGTCGCGGGCGCTGATGCTGTGGCCCACTGGCACCGGCACTTGTTGCGAGATCCGCCTGGTGGCACAGCATAGGATTGGGGTCCACCACAAAACGCCCCGTCGCGCAGTTGGTCGAGCAAGGCAGACACACGGGGAGCGTGCCGGGTCTGCAATTGCACGACTCCGTGGCGGCATCGTACAAGTCCTCGCCGCACTGCAGACACGAGAAATTTGACAAGTGCACGGTGTGCGTGTTGCCGCGTTGTACCATGATGGCCACTATGCTTTTGGCCGCTATGTTATTCGGAGTATCCACGTGCACGTCGTGTGGCATGATGGAAAATAACACCGAGTGTGGGGTGTCGAGGGGCTCGTGTGTGACGATGCTCAGTAGCTGCACGACCGACGCTACTGCACCAGCAGCCGACACGTTGACACGCACCAATGACAACACCTGGTCGTGCAGGGCGTCATTTTCTTGTTGCAGTATGTTCGTGTGGTCCTGGACGTGCGAGAGCAGCATGTGCACGTGCTCTGTGCGATCGGCATACTTTTTGGTGTCTGGGATCTCGACGCGTTTCCGGTTGTTGAGCAACGCGAAGGAATGGAGGCGCATAGTCGCAAAACCCCCCTGCTCCGTGGTGTCGGCTCCTTTGTAGTGGCGTTTTTTGATCTGTTCCTGCACCTCGAGTAGCACATGAGCGCTCTCAAACAATGGCGTGTAGTGCATGTTGGAGGCGTTTTTCGTCGCCCCCGCGGTAAAATCCAAGTTGCTGCCGGAATAAGCAACTCCCCCGACAAAATACCCGTCGTCGGCGGCTTGTGATCCATACAAGACCCGAAGCACGCCAATCCCCGCGTCTGTGCTGTTTGCTGTCATGACATAAAATGACTGCCAGTGCTGCGCAGCTTCGGCAAATGCGACGGCGGCGTGCGGAATGGCACGCTTTGTGTACATTGCAAATGGCAGTTGCGAGCCCGAGACGATCTGCACAATACGCCGTTGCTGTGTTTGGAAGAACCCCGGCAGCAACACGCCCCCAAAAAACGAGGTCTCTGCATATCCAGACTGTTGTCTATGTCGCACGGTGCTGTCCAGGGTGGCATTGAACATGCGCGTGTTTGAAAAGACATAAAAGATGCGCAACACGTGGTCGAGGTGAGCGTGCAGTGCGTTTGGATTCAACCCCGTGGGCGGAGTACAGCAGCCCGTACACTCTGAGAATCCAGAGACAAGCACAACGTCTTGTTCGAGATCGAACGTAAACAAGGTCAACGCGTCGGACCTGTGCGTCGTCGGTTTGTCAGTAAAAGAAGCTCGGCCAGCGACACAAAAAAAGCAGCAGGCGCTTGCAAAACTTGTGCAACTCACATGTCCTTCATACACACCCCGACCAGCACTCTGTTTTTTGCTGTCATGACAAAGCCAGCATCAGGGACGTGTAGTCCAAAAACGACGCGATCAACGGCCTGGTCATACACCACGTGCTTGCGCTGCACCACCAATACCGCAGCTGCCAGCGGATTGTCGACCTCCTTGGCAAACACCAGCACCGAAATATGGTGCTGCAGCGAGGGGTGCTGCGGGGTTGCATGCATAATCTGCATGAACGCAAACCACGAGGTCTCTGGTGCAAACGGTATCAGCGGCGGTGCTTCTGGTTGCTCTTGCCGCTGTGCTGCAGTCGCCCACATGTACTGCGACGCAGTGTCGAGATTCACGTACGTCACCTCTGTGGTGTAGTCGTCGGCACCCAACGCCTCGCCTGCCGGGTAGATTGCGACCGGAGCTGCACATGCAGTACAAGGGCACGCCGTCACAACAAGTCACCCGTGCATGAACCTTTTGAGAAATGTGCTAGTGAAAGCGCGTGGTGGTTTAAAAACGGGTAGACAATGAACTCTACAGATATGTCTACGGAGAACAACATGAAAGCATCCTAACAAATTTGACACAAAAGCACATTCGCCACATCATCTACTCAACGAAAATGGGTCGCACATACCGAGGACAAGGAAGCCGGCACTATCTGTGATGTCACACTTGACGCACGTGTCGATTTCGGAAACGGCAGTGGTTGTTCCCGAAAGTTGGTCACACGCCATAAAAATGTTCCACAGCAGGTGACTATCGGGGTCCAATAGAGAGTAGATCTCATTGTGGTACGATTGCGAAATGAACCCCTCGTGTCCCATGGGATGCAGTCCTGCTACCGCCAGCCCAGCATTCATCAAGAATCCCAGGAATGCGCCGTGACCTGTGGCGAAAGGGGTGCCGGTGCAGTCGAACGCATTCAGCAGCGGCTGCGCTTGTGACGGCGAAGTGGCGTGGCTGCGCACCAGAACGCGTTGGGGGCCGCACAACCACTGCAACGTTCCGAAGAAGCCACTAATGGGCACGGGCGCGACTTGACTCAACACTTGATTGAGCCCTTGTTGGTAGGCGAGGTCGGAGGAGAGGTGTACTAGTCGAGAGTTGATGACATCATACGAGGTGACCGACCCACTGTGATTACTGTGCACCTGATTCATGTACAAAACATGCACATCAGGCATATTCGCTGTCGTCATCGCATTTGACACAAATACACCGCGGCTGTAGCAGACGACAGGATTCGGCGAGCCCGCCGGCGCGAACACGTTTTGTTTG
>Ga0209284_10005616_pt1 | contig 12815 bp, 15 predicted proteins | sample FRY03_FD_187211 | JGI IMG/M metagenome (GOLD analysis project Ga0209284, IMG submission 187211) | Freshwater microbial communities from Lake Fryxell liftoff mats and glacier meltwater in Antarctica - FRY-03 (SPAdes) (version 2) | ecosystem: Environmental > Aquatic > Freshwater > Ice > Glacier... | reverse complement strand
AATCAGATGTTAATCAGATGTTAATCAGATGTTAATCAGATGTTAATCAGATGTTAATCAGATGTTAATCAGATGTTAATCAGATGTTAATCAGATGTTAATCAGATGTTAATCAGATGTTAATCACTTTCATAAAGAAAATGATTTATTTAAAATGAAGAGTAGTATATCGGATCCTAAAAAAATCGGTCCCGGATCCTGGGGTGTAATACACTCTCTTGCCCGGAAACATACAACTAAAGAGGGTCAAGAATTTGTTAAACGAGCGATAGAAGATATTATTATTTCATTTCCATGTCTTGAATGTAGAAGTCATGCTATGGAATATTTAGCTCGAAATCCAATTCAAATCGATAATTATGAATTTACAGTTTTTATTTGGACTGTTGATTTTCATAATTTTGTCAATAAAAGACTTTTTAAAGATTATCTTGATGTTCAAGATGCGCTTAAAATATGGTCAGGAGAAAATGTGTGTCTAGAAGATTGTGGAGGAGAAAGTATAGAAATTGATGTCGAAGAATTAAAAAGAGAGGGGAGAGAAAAAAAGGATGAAATATATAAAGTTTTTTAATACGGCCAATTATGATAAATTTATCATAATTTGAAGACGGAAATGATTTAACATATGTCATTCCTAATCTATCAAATATAAGTTTGGTATATTTTTTCTTATTAATAGAATTATATTTTGGAATTGATATTTCTGACATTTCTTTTCTCTTATTAACTAATTTCGATATTTTATTGAAATTTTTCTTACTTATTTTTGGGGGAATATCTCCTTCACAATTGTTTCTATAAACTATATTTATATCATCTTTATTTATAATCATTATATTTTTTTCCATTTCGTTCTAAGATTGATCTACTTAAAATAGAATATAATTCTAGAGTATTTTGAAAATTTTTAATTTCTTCAGTAATAATTATTAAATGCAATCCTTTTTCGGTGGTAAAAATATAATTATTTAAATCATCACCAGCATCTATCATAGATTCTATTTTATCTAACTCATCTTCAAATTTATCACCAAACCAATATTTTTCTACATCTTCGAATGACCAAATTTCAGAATATTCGTAAACAAATATTGAATAATGGTCTAATTTTAATAAGATATAAAATGAATGAGAGCAAAGAATATTGGATCACTAGTTTAATTTTATTATTTATAATTTTATTGTTAATTGGTGTTACTTATCAGGATTTATTTTCTATAAGATAGCCGTCTTCAAGTGTTACTGTCTCTTCGGAGCACACTGAGTGGCCGTCGTATCTGGTATGGCCGAAATTGAAAATTTAATTAAAATCTATTTAAAGTGGGTCTTATCTCTTAAGAGATAAGGTTCTTTTTTTAGTCCAGCAATGGATCATTAAAAGATGAGGTAGTCGTACCTCCCCACCAGCCCATACACTCTGGTGTGTGGTGCATAACGGGTACGTTCTCTGCAGAGAACGTGTTCACAAACATACGGTTTGTGAATGAGGTAGTCGTACCTCCCAATCTTTTGGTTCTGCTTTAGTCCAGCAATGGGGTATTGACAGTGAGGGATGATTTCCTTATCTACAAAAACTCAGGTTTTTGGTAGATTTCCATCGTATAACATTAGTTATAGGTAAAAATTACACATAACTAAAAAAATAAATAATTTATGTATATACCATTATAAAATGGAAGAAAATAGCTATTAACGCACCAAGTCCAATAGACCATGCAAAAACTACAACTCTTCCCTTATCACTCAACCATTTATTATCGAGTTTATTTTCAGACGATGAGTTAGTTTTTCTAACTCCTCCATCTCCAGCATCATATAACCAATCTCTAGTTCCTAATAGCGTAGGTGGTTGGAAAGTATAGAAAAAAACAAATAATGTTAAAAAAGCAAATAAGAAAATAAAAATAGTCATATGCCAGGTTCTAACTAAAATCATATCAGTCCCAGCTATAGACGGTTTACTTTTACCGATCAGGGTAGCATTCTTTTTAGAAGCCATCTATTCTTTTAATAATTAATAAATTAACTATTAAATCAACTTAATCTGAATCTTCGTCATCATCATCATCATCAGATGTCTTGCTCTTGGTAGAGGACTTGGTAGACACCTTAGTCGAAGCCTTAGCAGATTTTCGTGTATTCTTCTTGGCAAGCTTCTCCTGTTCCTTATAATGATTGGTAATATTCTTAAGAACACTGTTCAGTTCCATTCCAGCAGCAATATTCTTAGGATCCTTGAGAGAATCCCGTTCCTTTTGAGTATTCATCTCAGGGATAATACGGAAAAAACTGTTGAACTTCATCATTGAAATATAAAGTGCACCCATCTTCTTATCATAAACAGTGTCAGTTTCGTTCTTCTTACTAGGAGTATCGGCCACACGTGCAAACGCACTCTTCTTACCGTGCTTGACACTATCCTCGACCTTCTGGAGCTTCTTCTCATCCAGACCTTCGGGGATTCCTCGTGCTGTCACAATATCCTCTCCGAAGAAAAGCCACTTAGTGCTAGAATAAGCTGACTTCATTCGCTTATCTGGAACATAACGAACCTGTTCCCCCTTTTCAGTCTTGCTCTTCAAGTTATGATAACGAATATATTGAGCTTGCAACGAAGTGAAGATACCAGCATTCCCCATGTGCTTCTCAGTAACCAAACCAAGAACTGTTGACAGAGGAGGACTCTTTGGATCAGAAGGATCCAAAGGACCCATATCAGCCCCGTCATATAGTGCGGGAACTTGATCAGAAACAAAATGAAGGGCACGAAGTTGCTTATTGTTCTTTCCAGACTTATTCTTCTTCTTTTGTGCATAAAACTTTTTACTAATATTCAATTGATGAAGTGTGGATTTCCAGAATTGATTAATTTCCTTCTTGCCAATTTCATGACCTCGAACATCGAGTTTGTGGTCGGAACCATATTTGTTCCTTTCATTTTCAAGATATACAATTGCTCGAATTACATCTCTAAAATGATCGATATGCTTATTGAACTCAGCTGTGGTAAGCTGTTTGTTTTCTTTGCCGTCTGAGACAACTGGTGAGACGCTCATGTTTTGTTATAGTTTTTTCTTTATACTTTGGTTTTTTAAAATTTACCATTAAACATGTTAAAAATTCATTTTTTGAAATTCTGTTTTCTCGTTTTAATTTCTTTTATAATATTTGAGTCATATTCGAAAAATGTTTTGAATTTACCAGGTCTTACTTCTACTTCTAAAGACTCAAAATGCTGTTCGTGTTCATTATATCCTAAAATAATACTATCTCTGTCTTTATATAATAACTCATCGTCTCCATTATTATATAATTTCATAGTTTTATAATCTATAATATAGATATCAATATTGAAAACTTCAGAAATAAATTCCAAATAGAGATGAGTAAAATATTCGTTCGATCTCAAAAATCTTTTCATTTCTTCTAACTTAGTATGATCAATACATTTTGATATTTCTTCTAATTTCCCACGACTAAGTTTTTGATAATATACTAACCCGTCAGTATCTTTTTTTGTGTCAATTATATCTGCTAGCTCGTGACGAAGTTCAGTTACTGTCTTATATTTTTCACTAATATCTAATTCCTTATATGGTGTCCATATAGATCTTAGTACAGCATGAAGAAAACAAGAACCATCACCTAAAGTGTTGATTCTTCTGATTGGATATGGGAACATTTTATCTTATATTTTTCTTTATTAATAAAGATAAATACTGATTCACCTAATTTCTTCAATAGTAGAACCCGACTTCTTCCTTTCTTCTTCTGTTTTTGGATATGAAGTAAAACGAAATCTGGTCATCCTATGCATGATACAAAAACCGACAAACTTATCTTCGCTGTTTTCATAATTAAGAGAAAACACTAATTCTCCTCCATCGAAAGTAAGAGATGGAGAAAATTTTCGGTCATCCTCTTGAATGATAACACTGTTTTTCCAGGTATTAATACCTGGTTGCCTCATCTTACACATGGGACGAAGCGCTACCTCAGTAATAAAAGAATCTAAATTTCTAAATATAGTATCTACAGAACTGACTAATGTTGATGTCTTGACGGGTGTTAAATTATCAGAATAAGTAAAAGTAATATCCTTATTTATATTTGTCTGTGTCATATTAATAACCCCCCAATCAATCTGACTAACCGGATCTGTTTTCTTAGAATCAAAACGAATATCAATTTTCTTTCCAAGATCTTCCTCCTTCTCAATATAGTAAATATTTTTAACAAAATAATCTGCTGGAGCATCATCAGAACCCAGACAAATATTATGACTACATTCAGCTCTGGTTAAAGTTGTATAAATTCCAATCATTCTAGGAACTGAAATCTTGTCTACATTTCCAACAATTTCCAATTTACTTTTATCGTAAGATATTATTTCTCCGTCCTTTTCCATAATAATTAAGTTTGAAAGATCTAAATTATAATTAATATTATGATCTAAATTATCCAGATCTCCACATACTTGAAGCGGAAAATACATACTTTTTCCTCGAGAATATGACCAAGGGGGATAATAAAAAATAGAAGTTGGAATAAGATGAGAAGTTGGATTATTCAAGGTTTGTGGAGATGGATCTTTGTTCAACTTGAGCGAAACTGTATTCATAAATTGTAATTCGGTACCGTTAAAATCCAATCTAGCTTCTTTAATCATATTGATAAATAAATCAGAACAAAACCTGATAGTATAATTATCTTTAAATTCGTCTTTAACTTTAATATCTGGTGTTTTAGTGGTTAAAAAGGATCGATGGAGACCATGATATGGACAAATTTTAGATCTATATTTAATCAAATCACTGTCTACTGATATGGGTTGAGAATTCATTGTGTCATAAGATGTAAGATAAAAGCTTGTTTTTTGTTTTCGAATCTGATGACAAGTCCAAATATTTTTTCCTTCGGGAAGATGCATCTCGGTAAGAGTAACATTATCCTTCAACTTTTGTTCGTAATCTTTAATTTTAGACATTTTTACGTGAAAATTATTTAAGCTAAACAATATCTAACGACTCGATAATTTTTCCAATCTCAAAGCTATCTCCATTTGATTTTAAAATTTCTTTTAATCTCCCATATTGGGGAATACTAATTTTTTCTAGTTCAGTTACCTCAAAATTACCTTTCTTAAGATATGATTTATAATTAGATTCCATTATCTTAGAATTATTTGTAACTTCATATTTCAAGAATTGAAAAATAATAAGCTCATCATCTTTCGGATCAAGATAATATTTAACTTTATTATCTTTTACAATTCCTCCTGGAGAATATCTTACATCTGTATAATGTCCTTCTAAACCATAATGTCCTTCTCTAACTACAAATATACAAATAGTTGGAAAAGATGGATTAAAATAATAATAATTTTCAACCGAAACATTATCAGACCAAGCTCTAAGTAGACAAATATTCATTCTAAGAATACTACAATAACTATTTAATTCCTCATATGAATATTCGTAATTTTGATCATATTCAATACTTTCTATTATCATCAAAGGGTTTAATTTTTCCAATATTCCTTTGTAAGTTTTAAAATCTTCTGTTTTAGGTAAAACATAATCGCATTTTACTTTTTCTTGTTCTAAAAGTTTTGATAAATCTTGAAGCTCATTTTTATTATATCTATATTCTATTCTAGCTGACATATAATCGCTAGTATTTTTAAACTTATTAAGTGGAAATAAATTAGAATTTGGTTTATAATCTTTTCTTAAATCACCTGAGAAAAATGGGTATCCTTTTTTGGGATCTTGTTTGAACGAAAAATATGAACCAATAAGATTTCCATTTTCCGGAAGATGAAAAGTAATTTCTCCAATATTATAAACTAAATCGTCAATTCTTTCCATTACATTATCCTTTAATTTTGAAAATATATATTCAGAACTATATGAACTTTCTTGTCTTAAAAAATCTATCATTTCTTGTTTGAGACGATTGAGTATATATGTTTTTTCTTCATTATCATTAGTTTTTCGATATTCTTCAATAGTTAAAAAACAGACACTTCTAAGCATCATAGATTTTCTATTCATAATTCCAAATCTAACAAATTCAAAACCTTCTGGAAGAAAATCATTAGTTAGAATTTCTCTTTCTTTTAATAAATCCGCAAGAGGATAGGAAATATTCATCTTTTATTAATCTAGAAGATGTTAGGAATTGAATTTTAAAATAATATTGATTTTGAAAAAATTGATATGAGTAAGAAAAGAATTAAAAATATTCATCTTTCTGTGAAAGATAAGTTCAGAAAAAGAATAGAAAAGATATTTCCATTGATCAAATTCCTAAAATTTCTTATATAGTCAGTTCAAATTAACTTGGATAAAGACTGGAATTGGGGTTATCTTTCTAAAACTTAGATTATCTTACTTGGTAGAAAACATATGTCAGCTTTCTTAATTCAGAATAGATGGAGAAATATCTGTGTTGATATTTATCATCCGATTGGTAAAAAAATAATATTGAAAAGATTTGAGAAAATAATTTTATGAGAAAACCATATCTACGTCTTCCCCGTTTTTCTCTCTTTTCTCTCTTTTCTCTCTTTTACGAACCACTGGTTCATAAGACCCATCATCATTTTTATATAAAATGATATATTTATCTTCTTTCCCATATTTTTGATCTTCTTTTCCTTGTTGTTTAACAACAATACTAAGCTTAATATTTTTGGATAGTTTATTTAAATCTGTTGAGAAATTAACATCCTCTACCATTTCTAATCTTTTTTCCAAAGATTCAGATCGATATTTTCCATTAAGTAATTTAAGAAGTGAATGTTCAAAAGATTTTCCTTCATCTATAGTGGCCATTCGATAGAAATCATCATAAAAATGTTCTAATTTATCATCACCCAAAGCATTAAATCCAGATTTTCTTCTTGTTCCTTTTGAGATATCAACTGGGATTCTTCCACTCTTTTCTGTAAGTTTTATATCTATTTGTTTAGTACCCATGATAAACATTTGTAATAAATCTCGTTCATTTTTGGATAATATATAATCAGTTATTTTCTTACCAGATGGAGTAATAGAGTCAACATCGTATTCTTTAAGTTTATACTGATATTCTCCTTCTGGACTAATCAAATTATAAGTATCTGAATCTAATCTTCGAATAATAATATCATTAAAACTAATCTCATTTCCCTTGATAGAAAATAAAGATCTTAATTTTGAACTTGAGATAAATAAATAGTTAAATATAATTTTCTTGGTTTTAATTTTAATCTTATCAAATTTTTTCATATCAGCAGTTGGTAATAAATAATTTACAACTAGTTCAGAATAATAATCTAATTGATCCAAAGAAGTTATGAATTTAAGATCTCCACATTTTTTATCGTTTAATAGAATTACTACATCTTTTCTTTTATGATAATCTGTTTCTAGCTCTTTTGAACAGGGAGGATAAATATCCAAATAAGAACTATCAGTTGGAAAATTTTGAATCTTTTCCTTTCTTAATTCATGTAAATATCTTCTAAGTAATTTAGTACTTCTACCAGTTAACATATCTGTAGTAATAGGATCTTTAATCATTTCCCAGCCCTCAATTGCCACAATTAAAGAGTTAGGATATTTCTTATCAGATCTAATTCTAATCGGTTTATAAATAAATAAGTCTCCTTTCTTTTCAGGTTTGAATTCTACTATTTTCCCCTCAATATCACTCATATCAAGAGTATAATTACTTTTAGAGAATGGATTTTGGTCAGTTCCTCGAAATAAAATATTATTTTTAACATATAATTCTCCATCATTAACTAAGAAGTCTAAGGTTTGAAGTTCAGATGGTTTCCATTTACATACATCCTTATATTTAGATAAAACTCGTTGTTCTTTTTCTTTATCTGACCCGCTTGGAAAATATGGAGAATAAATAGGATGAAAAATCAAACCATCAGTTTTGTATGGAACTTTTTCAAGTTCTTTTAAAGCTTCTCGAGTCTGATTAAAAAACTCAATTTTTTTCTGAGAATATGGGAATTGTTTTAACTCAAGAATATTATATTTTCCATATCTTGTTTCTAAAATATTGTTAATATATTTGATTCTCTGAAGATAATTAAGATCAGTCACTACTTTTCCATTATAAACACAACAATCAAAAGGATAAAAACTAGTCCCAACCAATTCCCCTTGAAAAATACTCTCGCCGACTTTATCTGGGAGGGGGCAAATGAATTCATAATCATTGTCATATATTCCAGAAAATTGAACAAACCAAATTCCTGTTGAATGAAAAATAAGAAATCTCATTAATCCATCTGCCTTAACTGTGATAGAATAATTGTCAAGTAGTCCATCATTAGTTAAATCTTTCATGGTCAAATTTCTAGGTCTGGTTATTAAATTCCAATTTAAATTTTCATCACTCTTAGCCATTCCTCCTAATGATTTATTAAAAAAAGAATTTAATAGTTTCCTGGGATCTACTTGAGCATCCAATATCTTATACACGGTATCTATAAATTCTAGATAGTTGAATCTTGATGGATCAATCACTTTTATTTTAATTTCTGTTTCCTCCTCCTCTTCTTCATCTTCCTTATTATTTAAAATTACACGTATGTTTCCTTTGGAAAAAGATATTATCTCCTTAATCTTGGTAAAATCAATTTTCTTAGGTTCTTTAACTTCTTTATAATTTTCTTTTGATACTGAAAATTTAAGATAATAATCATCATAAGTTACTATTTCCAATAAAGAAGGAGAAGATTTAGTTGTATTAAAATATTTATCTCCTACTTTAGTGAAACGTTTTTCTCCTCTATAAATATTTATAACGTGTAAAGTTTTCTTCTTCCAATTATCCAACCTAGAAATAGTATTATCATAAGATTTATGATCAAAGAATTTTATCTTACATTCTATCTCAGCTTGCCCCTTCAAATGATCAATATTTTCCTGAATATCGTGAGCTAAACTTCTGGGTATCTTGCCTTTCATTTTATTTGTATCCTAAATTAAACAGATTTTCAATTCTAACCAACTTAAAGAGAGATCAATTATAAAATGGAAAAGATTCCGACGCCTTCTGAAAGATTTAAAGATAATCTTCTTAATTTTATAAATTTTTTCGAAGAAATGTTTAAGGAAGCTAAGGAAGAAGAAATAATTAGTGAGAAAATTAGTCTTTTTCCTTTAGTTAGAGTATCGGTTAAAAAAATTGATGATAGAGATATAGTAAAATGGTTTATCGAAAAAACATATAAATATTGGGATAAAATTTATAAAAAAAATAACGATTATGTTGAAGAAATTTCTTCAAAATTATTCCAAATGGTTCAAGATGGTAAACTAGATGAGATGAAAGGTAATGATGATTTTAGAGGTGCTGACTTCATTATAAATAAATTATCTAAAGGTCATATTGATAATTTTAAAGAAGTATTAACTGGAAAATATAATTGTGATGATGAAGAAATTGAAATTTTTGATGAAGATCGAAAAGAAGAATTTTGGATTTATCTCAAAAGTTTTGTCAAGATTTCAATTAATCATATCCATATTACACGAGAGATGGGAGAGGATGGGAAATATAAAACCAAGTTCTTCCCGGAAATTAATGTTAAGGAAGAAGTTGAACGATGGGGAATTAAGTTAAGATAAATTATATTAGTCTAAATTATATTAGTCTAAATTATATCTCTCTAGATATAAAGTCTAAATTATATCTCTCTAGATATAAAGTCTAAATTATATCTCTCTAGATATAAAGTCTAAATTATATCTCTCTAGATATAATTTATACGATCAGCGGTCTAGCACTCCTCCCCCTCCTAATCGGAATAGGATTCTCAAGAATATTTTTTCGAATTGAAGAAACATCTCCACTATTCATCTTAACATCATTCAATTTATTTTCAAGATCTAATTTTTCAGACATTAAACGATTGATAATTGTAGCATTTTCCCTGAATCGATTTCGTCCTAAAAACATAATCATCATAGTTACAATAGTCACAAACGCCAATGTTATAACAGCAGTGATAGACGCTCCTAATAGGTACCCTTTGTCTGTGTTATTCATATTATAATCCTTGTTTTTGGTATATAGATATAAGGAAAGTCCTGTAGATACCCAAGAAGATATCCATGCAACGATAAGGAAAAAAAGACCTAACCATGTAATTTCCATTTTCCTGTTATTTTAATAACAGGAAAAAGAATTCGATGTAATTTTAGATTTACATCTTATTTTAGATTTACATCTTATTTTAGATTCACATCTTATTTTAGATTCACTTACGCTTTGGCGAGCTCCTGCGCTTCGGTGAACTCCTCCTCTTTGGCGAGCTCCTGCGCTTAGGAGTGAGTCGGGAAACAGACTTATGAACCTTCCTCATAGCATGCTCAACCTTGTCAAGAATAGGAATCTTTTCTCCTCGTTCCATCAGAACACCTCCAGTCAAGAAAGCAACACCAAGAGTGGTTGCAATAGCTGAAGTAAGGAGGTAGCTGTTGTTGCGATCAACAAGACGTGTGTTGTACACCCACCACCAAATACCCATGGCAGCAACCAAACAACCCCATGAAAGAATCATACCATGGATATGGTATTCACTCCAGTTCAAAGTATCGACCATATAGTCGGTCGTAATTCCAGACAGGAAAAACAAAGCCACGGCAGCCAAGGTAGCAGCGGTAATAAGATAGCCCTTATCCTGTGTAGAAAGATCGTTCTCCTGATGAACCAGATAAAAACCGGTACCAGTCGAAACGGCAGCTAAAGCCCAGGTAAGCATCACCATAGAATTCTTGGTATCTCCTTTGTGACCACGAAACATGTTTCTTTTTATTAGGGGCTGAAAAAAATAAAAAAAAGTTGAAAATATTATTTATTAATTTAATTTCCTTTTTTCTTATTCTTGGAAAATTTTTTAAACCCAATCTCGATTTTTATAAATATAGTCTGAATTCTGAATATTATCGTCTTCAACTGCTGGTCCGTCTACTTCATCCCGATTTCTCGTCCTACGTTCTTCCGATATTCTACGTGCGGTGTCTTGGTCTGGCGATGTTTGTGCGGTGTCTTGGTCTGGCGATGTTTGTGCGGTGTCTTGGTCTGGCGTTAGAAGGTTTTGATAATCTGCCATTAGACGATCTCCATCTCCATCTTGAGCTCTTTGGTTTATTTCATCTTGAGCTCTTTGGTTTATTCCATCTTGAGCTCTTTGGTTTATTCCATCTTGATATAATTGTTGTTGATTTGCTCTTTCAGTTCTCCAGTTATTGAATTTAGCTCTAAGAGATCCTGCACCAGCTCTAAGAGATCCTGCACCAGCTCTAAGAGATCCTGCGCCAGCTCTAAGAGATCCTGCACCAGCTCTAATACCTTGCGTATCTCTACTTAAACTCTGTTTATATAAATCCCAATCACTGGGAGGAACATACGTTTCTATGGGACCTTGATCTGTACCTGCTGCATATGCTGTTTTATATTTTTCCATCTGAGGATCGCTGGGGAGAGTATTAGTTTCAGTATAATAAGTATTTCTAAGTTCTTTTAATAAATTATCGGCGTATTGCGCCCTTTCCTTGGTCATAGATGGATCTCGAATAGCCATTCCTGAAAGTAATGCTCCTACATTTCTTAATCTATCGGGACCTTGTGACGCAACCGCTAAATTATTGGATAATCTTTCTGAAAATGTAAAACCTTCCTCCAGATAAGCAAAATATAACACTGTTAAAATAATCATTAAAATACAGGAACTTACACAAAAAGCCAAAGATGCCACCATACTATTCTTGAAACTACTATAACTGGATGAATCTGGATCAAAATAATCAACATCTGGATTTTTATCAAATCCTAACACAGACCAGGTGAGACCAAATGTAATTCCGACCGCTATTATGATAATTATTGAGGTTAAAATATGTATACCAGTAAATGCGGTTCTTGGCAATTTATTATCGGAAAATGCGGACTTATCTATTTTTGTCTTCTCGAAAATTTCAGAAGAACTCATTTTTAGATAGAGAAAATCATTTTTTCCATATAGGAGAAAATGAGATTATACTGAAGCTTAAGATGGATTGTACATTTGCCTGACTGTTCCTTTGGGGAATGTAAGTTCTGCTTGCATAGCATTTCTGAAATTTTTACCTAAGTTAGTTTGAAGAGTAGTCCTGGATGTTGAAGCATTTGGATGAACATGATATGCTAAAAGACTTGAAATATTATCAACAGCATTTCCAGTTTTCATAGCGTAAGAAATATCTCTACCAATGATATTTTCGCGAGTTAACTCAGGAAGCGATACTCCTTTCCAATACCAGATACTACTAAAAAACCAAATAGCGATAATAATCCCAAATGCTCCTAACACATATCCAGCTATTTCAAGATTAAATTTCAAGCCCTCCTTGAGTGCAGTTCTTTGTTCTTCTCTGGTTAACACTGCTTGAGCAGTAGTTAACCCACTACTAATTAAATCAGCTTCCTTAGAAATTTTACCCTTACTATATACCAATTCATAAAAGAAACCTAAATATATTGTTGAGGAAACCATAACACCTAAACTAACCAGAATAACAATAATTATATAAATTCCCTTGTTAGGAAATGTTTGAATTGCTCTATCTTCTTTACTTAAATTTTGATCTATACCCTTTAGTTCATTAGGTTTAGAGTTAAAAGGCATAAATAATTTCTCTGTATCTCCTGACATTTTTATTTTAATGTTGTATTAAAATATTTCTAGAATTCAAGAATTAGAGAATTCAAGAATTAGAGAATTCAAGAATTAGAGAATTAGAGAATTCAAGAATTAG
>Ga0209284_10005613_pt1 | contig 12824 bp, 14 predicted proteins | sample FRY03_FD_187211 | JGI IMG/M metagenome (GOLD analysis project Ga0209284, IMG submission 187211) | Freshwater microbial communities from Lake Fryxell liftoff mats and glacier meltwater in Antarctica - FRY-03 (SPAdes) (version 2) | ecosystem: Environmental > Aquatic > Freshwater > Ice > Glacier... | reverse complement strand
AAAGAGGTGGAACAACTTCATTAGCTCATAATTTATCTAAACACCAAGACATTTATATGGATAAAAATATAGATCCTAAAATATCAGAAGTACATTTTTTTGATTTAAATTGGAAAAAAGGAATAAATTGGTATAAAAAACAATTTAATTATAAATATAAATTGGTTGGTGAAAAAACACCCGACCTTATTAATCTAGATTATACCTTTCCACTAATACAAAGTGTAAATCCTTATATAAAAATAATTTTAATTTTACGGAATCCAATTGAACGTGCTTATAGTGCGTGGAAATTAAATGTAAAACATTTTGATGAAAAAAAAACTTTTGAAGAAGCAATAAAATATGAATTAAAATTCAAAAAAAATATAAATGAAACATTTTATACAATTGCAACAAATTATTTACAACGCGGGTTATATTATAATCAAATTGAAAAATTATTAAAATGGTTTCCTAAACAAAATGTACTCATTTTAATTAGTGAAGTTATGAAAGAAAATCATGATAAAGAATATAAAAAAATTTATCATTTTTTAAATATTCCATATCAAAAACAAAATTATGATATTACTCATGTTAGTGATGATAATTCAATACTTGACAAGAAACTATATAATAATTTAATAAAATATTATAAAGAAGATGTTTCTAAATTAGAAAAACTATTAAATATAAATTTAAAATTAACTTGGTTCTAATTTAACTTTGTGCACACTGAACATTATCACCATTCATACCTTGAGGAAAATTATCTCCATCATTATCGTCATTTTCTAATTCTTTCAAAGTTAGTGTACTATGTTCTTCTGCATTTTCAGATGAAAGGATAAAATTATCAAATTCAAAAATAGTTTTTAATTGTTTAATTTCATTCGTTGATAAATAACCACATTTTTCAACTTCAAACTTGATAATTAAATCACCTTGTTGACCACTTCGTAAATCAATACACCCTTTATTTTTTATTACTCTAATTTCATCATTAAATATTTGACCAACTATATCAATATTTATATCTTTGCCATCCAACATTTTAAGTTGAAATTTACAACCTAATATAGATGTACCAAATTTTATTTTTTTTTCATGTATTAAATTATTTTGATTGACTTTAAATAATTCATGCTCAATAATATTTACTATAATTTCTAAATCACCATCTTCTAAACCCTTCTTTTTATTTCCTTGTCCTTCTTTCATCATTTTAATTCGTTGACAACATCCTTTAGGTATTTCTATTATTTCTTTTTTCTCTTCGATTTTATCATTATTTGTAATATTATAAATAATTTCTTTTTTTATTCCTTTATATCCTTCTTCTAATGTAATATTTATTATATATTGACTGTTTGTTGCTTTTCTTTGAGTAAAATTATGTCCTCCAAATCTAGAAGAAAATCCACGTGGCATTCCTCCGCCCATACTATGAAATTGCTGAAAACCTTCTGGCATTTCTGAAAACCCACCTTGTCCACCTTGTCCGCTAAAAAATTGGTTAAATATATCAAATGGATTTACACCACCATTTCCTCCATGTCCATTATTATCATTTCCTAGTGCTGCATCTTTACCAAATCTATCATAAATTTGTCTTTTTTTTGGGTCACTCAAAATTTCATAGGCTTCTGAAATTTCTTTAAATTTTTCAGTATATTCTTCCTTTTTGTCTGCTGGTGATTTATCAGGATGATATTTAACAGCTAACTTTCGATATGCTTTTTTAATATCATTTTCATCTGCATTTTTAGGAATACCTAATAATTTATAAAATTCTTCACTCATTATTTTAATTATAATAAGTAATCTTTTAAATTGTTTCATAAAATTTTAATTTAAAAATTAATATTATTTATTATTATTTATTTATTATTTATTTTATTGAATCACAATTATTGACACCAAATATAAATTTAATAGTTGACCATGATTTATAATGAGAATTATATTGATTATGTGCATAAAATCCAAATCCTATGATTATAAGAATCATTATTATAGTCAGTCCATTTTAGAATTGTACTAAATAAGTCTGCTATAAAGAGTTCTTTCGAACCGACCTACTTTTACAACAGTATTAAATTCTGTATACAGGCTTTTGTACCCATTATAAAATTAATAGGTCTATAGTTTGTAGTTAGATAGCTATTTACTATCTTATTTTTATTTTCTGGTATATTTTTTATATAATAATCTATAAAAGTAGAATTTACATATGCTATTCTCAATAGACAAAAACAACAATTGTAAATTGAATATTCATTTTTATAAATAATAAAAATAAAATATAAATAAATAATACCATTCTTATCATATAAAATGGATGTATTGATTCATTAGTATTCGTAAAATTTATTGTAAAGTATAAAATAAGTATAATTATAAAGTGTTTTACAAACATATTATCTGTAAGTATTTTTTGAGTTTGGTATCCTAAAGTTTGTGATATAAACCGCTATATTAAACCGTACACTTTTGTACTGTTTAATATAGTGGTATGGATTGTACGGTTTAATATAGCGGATGATTATGAACAATTGTTACAAGAGTGTAACTTGAATATAACATTGTATAAGCTATTGTAAATAAAAATAATAAATCTATTTAAAATTTATTATAGAAGAATGAATATTAAATATAGAATATTGAGTAAATTACTTTATTCGTTATCCATATTATTTATATATAAAATATAATAGTATAAATAATACTATACATGAATAATAAAATAAATTTTGAAAAAATAAGAGATACTATCTTTAATGTATATTCGAAAATAAAATTATTATTACTATCAACGAATAATTTAACATTACAAAATTCTAATTCAGAAAAAATAATAGAAGATATATATAATTTATTAAATATACTAAATACAAATATGACAATAATAAAAAATAATGATATTTTGTTACAAGGAATTTTAGATAGATATTATGGAGAATTAAAAGAAATAAAAAATTTTTTAGTAAGAATATCATCAATTAAAAGTAGAAGTTTTCATAATAAAATATTTATAAAAATATTAAAAACAAAAAAGTATATGCCTTTGGGTATAACAATAGTATTTGAAGAATTTGTAAAAGGAATTACATTTTTTGAAACAGAAATGGAAAATAAAAAAAAAATTCCGATATATCATCGAATGGCTAGTTGTGGAGATTCGTCAGATAATTATAAAAAAAAATATTTGCAGTGTTATAATAATAATATCCCTGAAGATTTAGAAATAAAAAGGAATCATATTTTTAAGTGTTATATTGAACGATTGATATACGATAATATGTATAAAGAATTAACATTACATTTTCCAATTACATTAAATGATAAAGCAATAAAACAGAATGAAGGACATCGACATCAAATAACAGAACGTGCAATAAATTTTAATAAATGTTTTTTAGAAATAGATGTAAAAATAAATATATTATATGATAATAATTTCCCAGTATATTTAGTGATAAATTATTATAAAGATAATAATGAAATTAAAAAAGAGAGTTATTTGAAATCAACATATATAGATGATTATGGAAATACAAGATATCTTGAAAATATATATTATACATTGAATGAAAACAATAAAGAAACAACAAAAGTAATAACTTTTACAAATATAAATTAAATGTGCAAATTGCAAAATGTTATCATTATGGTTGAACGCAATTTAACAGAATTACGGTGTCATGATACCATGTGTTCATTGTTCATTGTTCATTGTATAAATGTATCATAATATCATGATAATATGAATATTATACAAAATTTTATTTACAATATTTTTTAACAAAAAATATTGTAAATAAAATTTTGAAAGACCAAGTTATATATGTAGAGAAATAAAAAGTAATCAAGCGGTGTACATCTTCAAATGTATATATACAAATTGATTACACTTCACGGGTGTTCAACAGTTTAATACCCACCAGCAATAGCTAAAATCATTAAAAAAATGCCTTTTATAGCTTATTATAATATAAAATATCATTTTATATTATAATATAATATAATATAATATAATTTTATCAATTTACTCTTAATTTTATTTATTATAATTAATAATTTCTTTCCAATATTTTTCAATATTACTATCTTTTGAAAATTTACGATAAAAATAGGACTTACATTTTTTAATTTGTTCTAAATCTTCTTCCACATTAATAATTGTTTTAGGATTCTTAGCAATATTATTATATTTATTTTGTAATAATTTTAATTCTTGTGACATATTTTTTCCAGTTTTTTCTTGAATTTCATAACATTTACGTTTTTCATTTTTTATTTTTTGTTTTTCATATTCAACATAATCCCAGTCATCATAAGTTACAGCAAAATTTTTAACATTATTTATTGGATATAAAACACTTAAAAAAAATTCATCCCCCACGTGCATTTTATAAAAAAATTCTAATTGTTTTTCTTTTGATTTTTTTAATAATTCTCCAACATGATGACGGTTTAAACAAAAACGAGCTAAATGTTTAATAAAATGTTTGGGTTTATTTTGATTTGGTTGTTTATTTATTCTTTCTTTCCAATTATAATCTTTGATTTTTAAAAATTTAATCCAAGACCTTGGATCATTTATACAATCGTTATAAAAAATATCAAATGATTTTATGGGAATATCTGATTCTGATATAGTCACAAATTTCATATTATGTGGATTTTTATATGCTTCTTTAAATAATTCTATGTAAGCTCTTACTATGTGTCCCCAACTTGTTTCTTGTATATTTTCTATAATATTTTTAGTTTTCCATACTGTTTTTTCCCTATATTTAGGATGTATATAAATATTATATTTATCTTTATGACCACGAAAATAAGAATCCCATATTTTTGGAAAATGTGGATTATCTAATATTAAAAATAAAAAAGCTATCTGTGACATTTATATTTACTTAATAATAAAATATATATTATTTTATCATTTATTATTATTATATTATTCTTTTATTATGAATGATATAATTATGTAGGTCCACCAACTTGTGCAATTATAGGTAAATGATCAGACCCATATTTAATAAATCCTTGTTCAATATTTTTTGGATATAATGGACATTTAGAATTAGGTAATATTTTAAATCCTTTGGATAAAATATTATCAATTATCATTTTTTTTTCAATATAATAAGAATGACATTTATTATGAATTATAAAATCAGGAATTTTATAAAATTTTGTATTTTTATTATATTGATGATTAAAATCACCGCCAATAATACAATTTGTTATTGAACCAATAATTGGTGTTAAACTTTTTATTTGTTTATATCTTAAATTAATTGAAATATCATCTAAATGTATATTAAAAATAGCACAGACTTTCTTTTTATGTTTACATTTTGTATAAATTCCGAAATCTAATGCATTATGTTCCAAATTATCTTTATGAAAAATAGCCTTTTTAAATAATGATACGTTACCACTATTATTTTTTATAATGTCCCAATTGATTTGTTGTAACATTGAAATATTATATTTTTCCTCAAATGCTTTTTTAATTTTATTATATTCATATGGCATTACTTCTTGTAATAATAGAATATCTGCATCGGATTTTACTAAATAAGTAATTATTTTTTGAATTCGTTCTTTATTATTATAAAGTATTTTTTTATCTACCATATTATATGTATCATCATCAATCCATTCAGATGCTAAGATATTCCATGTTAATATTTTTAAATTAGTATTTTTATTTATATTTTTTTTTGGAATAATTAAAGTTGTTGTATTCATTATAAAATATAAATATAAAATTATAATAAAAATTATTATATATAAAATTATTTTATTTTATTATCATTGTTATAATATTATTAAGCTAAATTCAATAACTATTGTCATATATTTATATTATAATAAAAATTATTATATATAAAATTATTTTATTTTATTATCATTGTTATAATATTATTAAGCTAAATTCAATAACTATTGTCATATATTTATTATAATAAATTAATTATTAATTTTTTTTTGTATGCATATGAATTTATTATTATTCTACATCCATTTAGTATAAATTAAGCTTTAATTTCTTCCAAAATACTTATTCATCTTCTTTGTCATCTTCTTTATCATCTTCTTTATCATCTTCTTTGTCATCTTCTTCATCAGATACATCGCAGTTTTCACAATACCAATTCTCATTCTTACGAGAACACATAGTATTATTATGATCGTAAGAATCTTTTACTATTGGATAATTACAACCTTTACATAAAAATACAATTTCTAAATACATTTTACCGTTAATTTCAACAATTTCTGGCCCACCAGTTAAATCACCACGATTAGACATTTTTAATTTATTTTTGTTTTTGATTTATTTAAGTAGTATTTATCATTTAATCATTTTTTTATTTCAATTTTTTTTAAAATCTATAAAACTGCTAAGAATATACTTATTTTATGTAATAATCCTAATAAAAAATATTATTTATAAGTTTATTTTAAATATTAAAAATTATAGTTAATTGTATGGAACAAAATCAAAATATTTCATTAATTCAAAATATAGAAGAAGAAGAAATTTTAAAATATAATCAAAAATTTATTCAAAAAAAAATTATTCAAATTAAAAATATTTTAACATATGAGTCAGCAGAAGAAATATATAAATACATTTTTTTACATAAAAATTGGAATTTGTCCTCTGGTTTTGATAAATTTAAATTTACAAAACCTATACAAAAACAATTTGATAAAGCAAATGAACTCCAGATTAAAAATATAAATGATAAATTTAAGAATGATTTTTTTACTTATATGTTTCATAGAACAATGAATAATAATAAACCAGATTATCTAGAATATTTAGTAAGAAAACAATTAAATAGTCCAGAATTTATTACTATAATTAAAAAAATCACTAATTTAGAAATATCTTCCTTAAGTACATTATTCTTATCTAAATATAAACCCGGACATTTTTTAAGTCCTCATAGTGATAAAGGAAATGGCAAGCTTGCCTTTGTTTTAAATTTATCCAAATTTTGGAAACCTCAATATGGAGGAATATTACATTTTTTAGATGAAGACCGACAAAATATTATTGATTCATATGTTCCAGATTTTAATAATTTAATCTTATTTGAAGTTCCAGAAGATCATGATAGACCTCATTTTGTATCTCATATTGTACCTAATATTAAACATTCACGTTATGCAATCACTGGATGGTATAATTAAAAATTGATACATTTTTTTTATATGTTATTTTTTATATTTATATTAAATATAAAAATAACCTTTTAGAAAAGTATATATCAAAAATGTCAGCTTTCTCCAAAGATAAAATTATTAATCCTTCTTATTGTGATTTAGATCCATATGATATCCATCCAACAGCTACAAGAGGTTGTGATCAAAAAGGATTTCGTATTCGTTTAACATTTGAAGAAGAAAGAAATGAACGTCATGAGAAATCAAAACCAATCATTTCTTTGTTATCAAAAATATTAAATAAATCTAAATATGAAAAAGAAAATATTATAGATGATTTAGAAAAAAAATACAAAAAAAAAGGAGGCCGTAGAAAATTAGATCCATTTAATTATGATGAAGATGACTGGAGACCAGATGATGATTATTCTGAAAATGTTCAAGAATTGAATGAAATTTTTGAAAAAATAGAACAACTTAAAGAAGAAAAGTATGATTTTTGGCCTAAAACTAAATATGAATTAGCTAAACTATTCAAAATACAAGAAAAAATTTACAATGATGAAAATCAAGATACTTTTTTTCATTGGACAGAATCAATTGATTTTGAAGTTTGGCATAATCGTTTTATTATGATGAATATTAAAACTTCTGATTATGATACAATTATTCAATATGAAACAAATAATGCTTTGACATGTTCTTATTTGAATTCCATTACAGAATGGATTAAAACAGAAAAAAAAGCAAATACAAAACAACTTTCTAAAAATCAATGGACATCGCTGATTGCTCAATGGATTATTGAGAAAGAAAAAAAGGCAGAAATGCAGGAAACATTTATTTTTTATCCTCATGTCAAAAATAATAAGTACAATGTTAATCAATTAAACTTTTATGAAATTTCTATGAAAGATATTACATTTCAAATTGAACTTATTGATATTTACGATAGCGATATGCAAAACACTGATTCTATATCTTTACTACAACAAGTAAAAACATGGTTATTATCTTCAAAAAATATTTCTCTTGAAGAACTTTTGACATTTGATTATTATCAATGGTCAGGAAGTATTAGAGATTATACAACTGAAAATAATATAATTGTTAAAGATAGTATGGTTTTTAGACCACATGTATGTAAAGATGATGCTATACCTTTTACATTAAATTATTATCGCATTAAAAAAAATAATTTTAATGACACTGAAGAAGAAGACTATGATTTTATGTCATATTTAAATTTTAATCAATAATTAATAATTATAATAAATTATTAATTAAAAAATGATTTTTTATAATAAAATACAAATAGTTAAATATAAAATATAAAATATAATATTATACATAATATATATGACTTATTATGTAGTTCATAAAGGGCGAAAACCTGGTATATATAATAACTGGAATGAATGTAAGAAACAAGTAGATGGCTTTGAAAATCCTGTCTTTAAAAAATTTGATAATAAAGATGAAGCACAACTTTTTTTAGAAAATGGATTTCCAAATAAAAAAAATTATATTTCAAAAAAAACAAATATTGATAAAAAAAATGAACAAATACTCAAAGATGAACTTAAAGATGTAGAAGATAAAATATTTATTTATACTGATGGAAGTTGTATAAAATTCAAAAATGGTTTATCCAAAGCTGGTTATGGTATTTATATTCCTTCTAAAAATATTCGTGTTGGAGAACCCTTATTGAACCAAAAACAAACAAATAATCGAGCAGAATTAACGGCTATTTTAAAAGTATTTCTTTATTTAACTGAAGAAGAGAAAAAGAAAAAAATTATTATTATCACAGATTCGCAATATAGTATTTATATTTTTAAAGATACAGGATTAAATTATGAAAAAGATAATTTTATGAAAGATGGAAAAGAAGTCTTAAATAAAGATTTAATTATTGAAGCTCTTAAAATAAAAAGAATGTACAATGTTGTATTATTAAAAGTAAGAGCACATACTTCTAAAGAAGATATTCATGCTAAAAATAATGAAATTGTGGATAAATTGGCCAAAGATGGGGCACATAAAAATACGCATAATAATACATCATCCAATATTTTTGAAAAAAGAATTGAAAAATATCAAGAAGATGATTATTTTGATAATTTAGAAGATTATGCTACTTTACCTACAGAAATTTATACAGGAATGAATGATAATAATATAGATACAGATAGTAAGAATACTAATCTTACTAATAGTAAGAATTTTAATAATAATCAGGAAAAACAAAATATTAATTTTCGTGTTATAGATAAAATTAAAAAAGACATTACAATGAATGAATTATTTGGATATGAGGAAAGTAATGAAACTATTACAAAAATAAAAAAAAAATCATCCTCTACATTAAATAAATGGTTTATTAGTAAATAAAATTTATCAATTAAATATTTATATTTATATTTATAAAAATAGTATTATTATAAATATATAGATTTTATAAAAAATAGAAATCAATGACGTTCTATAATTTAGTATATTTTTATATATTTGTTATAATAATTGTATTATTATTTAATATTTGGATATTTATTCATTTTATTACATATCATATTATAAATGATATATATAATATTTATGATGAAATTATTGGATAATTAAAATAAAATATATAAATTTATTATATATATATATAATAAATTTATATATATATATATAATAAATTTATAATATATATATATACATGAATGAAAATAATAAAAAAATATATATATTATATGGTTCAGCAACAGGAAATGGAGAAAATATTGCACGTATTTTAGAACAAATGATTATTGAAGAATTAAATGAAGAAGTTTATTGTAATCCTTTAAATTCAATACTTCATAATATACAAGATTTACATAATAATAGTAAATTACTAATTGTAATATGTTCTACAACTGGAAATGGAGATCCTCCTGAAAATGCACGGCTTTTTTGGAATATAATTAAAAAACGTGCATTACCAAAGGATTTTTTAAAAGAATTATCTTTTACAGTATTAGGTTTAGGAAATACAAATTATGACAAATTTTGTTATATGGGAAAATCAATCAATAAAAGATTACAAGAATTAGGAGGAATAGAATATATGCCATTGGTATGTTCTGATGAAGCGGTTAATTTTGATGAAGTAATTGAAGAATGGTATAATAATGTAATCAATACTATAAAAAATAATGTATGATTTACTATTTAAAATTAATTTTATTATAGTAAATATATCATAAAATAATAAATTTTAAAAAAAATAATAATCATGATACATCAATTTTTTTTTATAATGATAGTATTATTTAGTATTTGTATATCAATTATATTACTAAATTTTACAATACAATATATAAAAAAAATATGTAAAAAAAAAGAAATCATTATAGATGATACAAACATTCATAATACTATTTATCATAATAAAAATATTGCTGAAATTTAAGGAAATATATTTAATTAAATAAAAATGACGCATATTTTTATATAACTAAAAAGTAAATCAATATTACTTATAGTATTAACAACACTAAATAAATATGAATGATTTTCTAGCAGTAGTTCTTGGTATGCTATTGTGTTGGGGAATAATTTTTGTTTTTTTTCATCACGCTGAGATGCTTGAAGAAAGTAGGAAAAAAGAAGAAATGGATCTTATGAGATGGAGGTCTTCTAAAGAATATAGAAACACAAACTAATATCCCTCAATCAGGTCCTTGTCTTGTTCGTCCATCAATTCCTTGAAAATTTTTAAGGAATCCTCCTTTTTAGAATTATAAATATTGGTTAAAAAATGTTGTACTTTTTCTTGTACTAAATTGTTATTTTTGAATTCATCAAATTTTTTATTGATAATATCTTTTTCTTCTTGTAAATATTCCCCATTAATGCTATATTCATTATTATCATTAATTTCTTCATGAAAATCCGTTAAATGCTTATGTAATTTGTCCATTGATTTATCAATAATATCACTAATTGTCATTAACTTAAATTTTTCAATATCATTTTTATAAACAATACCTGTTTCAGCATTTTTATCGTCTATGAAAACATTCAAGTTTGTATCATTATTTAATATTTGTTCTAATGTTTTAGTATATTTTAAGGAAGATAATACAAGTATATTTTTTAATGTGTTATCTATACTACTAACATCCCAATCATCATCAAATGGACGAATAATTTTTAAATTAATATTAATAACATTATTTTGTTGGTTTAATGTATTATTTGTAATATTTGTTGTATGATTTGGACATATATTTTTAATATGTTTATTATACAATAGTTTATCTTCAAAAACTAAATTACACGTAGAACAAGTAAATTTCTCAGTATTATTTATTTCTTCCTTTAAGTCAAATTCCTTTTTTAATTCTTCTATATTTTCATCTGTAAAAATTTTAATTAATGAACCATTTAATAACTCTTTGTCAGTTCCTTTATATTTATTATTATTTTTACATTTAAATTTTCGATTTATATGTCTTTGAATTTCAATTTTTTGTTTTGTTATATGATTGCAACGCATACATTTATAATAATACATATCTATATTATTATAACTTTTTATTTTTAAGTAAAAAAGTAAAAAAGTTAAAAAAATTTACTTTTTTACTTTTTTACTTTTTTACTTTTTTTACTTTTTAAAAATAGAAGATTTCATAATAAATATCTAATTTTTCAATAATACCGTGTATAATATCAAGATTTTGATTTGTAATTTTTAATAATTCTTTATTTTTTTTATATTTATATAATTCATAATTTATTATATTTAATTTTTCTTTTAAAATATCTGTAATATATTTTTTTTCAATTTGATTCATATCATCAAATGTTTTTTTATTATTATTATTATCATAAAGCATTATATCTGTATCAAAATCATACCAGTATATATTGTTTTTTTTATTTAACCATGTATTTATATATTGTTTATCAAAAGAACCTATGGAATATGCATATAATTGAAAGAATAAGGTAAAAAATATAAGTATTTTGTAAAATGTCATTTAGTATATATTTGTTGCTTCATATGAAATTAAAAATATTTTAATCATTTTTTATTACATTTATATAAAAAGTTAAAAAGTAATTTTTTAAAAGTTAAAAAGTTATTTACATAAATAAGCTTAAAAATAAAGTTAAAAAGTTATTTTTAAAAGTTAAAAAGTTATTTTTAGAGTAAATTGATAAATAAAGTTAAAAAGTTATTTTTAAAAGTTAAAAAGTTATTTTTAAAATAGCATTTTCAGAAAAATATAAGTACGTAAACAACTTTTGTCATTTTTCTGCAAAAAGTAATTATTTAAAAATTTAAAATCATTAAAACATATTTATAAAGTTAAAAATATGATTTTTTTCTATTATTATATATTTTTGTTAATAAAAAAAATATGAGTACGTGTTTTTTCTGTATATTTTTTTTACAAAAGTTGTTTACGTACTCATATTTTTTTTAAAAAACTGCAGGCTTTTAAAATTCAGAAAAATATGAGTACGTAAACAACTTTTGTTGTTTTTTTAAAAACCATCATTTTTTTACAAAATGGTTCCATTTTTCTATTTTTTATATAAAATATACCTTTTTTATGTATTATATTCATATATATTTTGGCTATAAAATAGTAAGATATTTAAATTAT
>Ga0209284_10005607_pt1 | contig 12839 bp, 8 predicted proteins | sample FRY03_FD_187211 | JGI IMG/M metagenome (GOLD analysis project Ga0209284, IMG submission 187211) | Freshwater microbial communities from Lake Fryxell liftoff mats and glacier meltwater in Antarctica - FRY-03 (SPAdes) (version 2) | ecosystem: Environmental > Aquatic > Freshwater > Ice > Glacier... | reverse complement strand
GCAACGCCATGAATTCAGGACAATCTGTGCAGCACGTTTTTGATATCCTGTTCGCCAAGCAACAGCCTCTACCTACATGACCAATATCCTGTCAAATTTGAACAACTCTCAAAACACAACTATCGAGCAGGTTGTTCATGTAGCGACTTGGCCGTCCCTTGCAATGGCCAGGCAGCAGCTTTTCTTGCTTCAAACCCTGTATGGCACCGATGTAAGAAGGGTTCTGGTTAACGTTGATGACCCGAGGTGCGGTGATGTTTGGCCTGTTCAGCGTCTTGCGGAAAAATCGCGTAGCCGCTCGAGTACTCCGGGTCTGGTTTAGAAGAAAATCCAGCGTCTGACCCGTCGAATCCACGGCCCGATACAGATACATCCACTTACCTCGAACCTTGACGTAGATTTCGTCCACACGCCATGGATCATTCGTTGGTTTGAGATGAGGACGGCAGCGCTTGTCTAGTTCCGGAGAATATCGTTGAACCCATCGGAAGATCGTCGTGTGAACGACTGACAATCCTCGTTCGGCCATCATCTCCTCCATATCTCAGTAACTCAGTGCATAGCGCAGATACCAGCGAACACAAGTCACAATGATCTCAGCTTCGTAGTGCCGCCACTTGAAAAGGTCCGTCATGATATTGCCTTGGTTGCGTGTGTCTCACAGAGAATGAAATACACGTTACCCGGCAACTGAATTTTTGCAACAGAACCCCTTATCTTACGTCACTTCGGCCCATTCTTCTATGCCACCACCACCTTGACCGATACAAATCTTGCCTCATATTGCATACTCCTCAACTACCTATGAACAATCTGCATATCGCGAATGCGCCACTTCCATTCTTCATCATCAATATCGACCTGTGCGATGGGGCAGCCCTGACTATCTGCTCCTGAGAGACGTGTCACTGTTGCTTCCTGGCCCACGTATCGATCCATATTTCCCTCAGACCAGTTGAGGTTGCCGTTCACAGGACGATGTTTGCCCAGAATCACCCGGCTGCCGAACACGATCGGAGCAAAGTCAGAATCCGTGCCGTCCAATCCACATTGCTGATTCGCCATCAGGAGGTCCAGCTGATCGACCTGCAAGGTGTATATCTCAGCTGGGCCCCCTGCGTCCACCAGCAGGTAGTGGGTTCCCGTGACAGGGACTGAGGCCTGAAGGACTGACTCCGGGCCTGGTTCGTCACTGGTCTGGGTATACTGTGGGAGCAGTTTTCCCGACAGATTGTAGAGAGCCAGATGGGGTGCTTCCCCATCCACGGTGGCGGTAATGGCAATGCCACCGGGTGATAAATCTGCCAGTTCCCATAGATGGCGGTTCATGCCGTCCCAGGTTCGTGTGACAGGGACAGCCAACGCAAGCGGCATCAAGTCTCCCTCGACAACGTCGACCTGCAGGGTCGCTCTCTCAGATTTGGCCTGAAGAAACAGCGTGTAGGCATCTCCTTCCGTCGCCATGAGCAGCGCAGACTCCACATCTTGCAGGAATCTGCTATTCTCGCCGAACAGGCTGAACCCTGTCGATTCGTCTGCGTTCGTCGGGTGAATATACAGTGTCTGTGTCCGATCCGGCTCCAGAAGCCATACCTGACTGACGCTGGACGCAAGAGGGGTGCCGATCTGCACTTGTGCCGGCTGCACCGGGGAAAGGGTCAGGGTGTAGGGCTCACTGCTGTCGGCCCGTCCGACCCACAGATAGTAGGACCTGGTCTCGCCCAACGGGTAGTTGCGAATGGCGGAGTCGTAGCCAGACCAGCCTTCTCCGCTATCGTCATTAGACTCCAACAGGTCACCCGCTCCGTCGTACAACCGTAGCATCGGATCATATTCGGGTGAGGCGCCGGACAGGACGAAATCCACCACATCTCCGGCTTCTCCTTCGAATCTGTACCAGGATTTTTCGGCTGTGCTTGCATGCTCCGTGCTGCTGACGGTTGTGGTGAAGACCTCATCTTCGGATACAGTGATGCGGTACGCCGCTTCAGACACCGAAGGCCCGACACGGATGTAATAAGTATCGCCTTCGTTGACAAAGACCCCGGTCAGCAAAGAATTTAGGCCATCGCCTCCATCGTCATCGCTTTTCAGTTCATGTCCCTCCCCATCTAACAGCTTCAGGAAAGGGTCGAAGTCACCCCCTTCGCTTTCCAGTGATATACGAAGAAGACGATCCGCATCGGAATCGATACGCCACAAAGAATGCTCGCCGACTGTGGCAGTCTCTGTTTCATCCAGGGCCAGGGTAGGTATCTCAAGCCGGTCGAATCGGATTGAATACGCGTGGGCATCATCGCCGTCTGCGCCCCGGACATAGTATTGGCCATCAGACCCAATCAAGAAGTCGACGATCTGTTCATTCATCCTGGAACTGGAAGAGAGCGGCGATAGCAGTTTGCCGTCGCTACTGAACAATTGGGGCGTTGACACATCAGCGCTAGCGGTCGTCACCTTGGTGATGCGAACTGCCTCACCTTGCCTGGCGCGGAACAGCCAAAGGTGCTGGTTACCAGCCGTCTGATTGCTCACCGTGACGGCATCCCCCACTGATAGAAGCTCTGGCGCTCCGGTGGTGCGCAGAAGCCGATAGGTTGCATCTGTTTGGGAAGAAACGGCTTGAACAGTATAGGTGTCATCTTTCGTAAGCAGAATGTTTTCCAGAGACAAAGTGGTTACACCCTCCTGCGCCTGGACAGTAGCCTGTAAATCGAAGCTGGAATCGACCAACTGTAACCCTGTGTCATCCGGCAACAGGCCCTCTACTGATTCCAGATGGACTGACAGCACATCGCCAGCCACCCCGTTGAACTGCCAGCGGACCCTTCCGCCGAACGCGTCCACCTGCGGCGTATCCAGGGCGAGTGGCTCTTCAGGTTCGTGATAGACAACCAACTGGTAGTCAACATCTTCGCTACGATCAGTCTGGACACTGACCAGATATAGGCCGCCTTTCTCCATTCGGATGGGACCATCGATCGATGTTACAGGCCGCAGGCCCATTGCCTCCAGGAGCGAGTAGCTGACCTGCTCCTCGTTCTCGAGTAGTGCAATCGTGACAAGATCGCCCGGTTCTGCAGGATAAGCCCAGAACGCCGGAACTGAAGGCTCCACAGTGCCAGAGACCATTATGCCGGCCTCCAGTGGGGACGCGTGGGCTGTGAGCTGCCCACATGCTGCTGTGGCCAGATGCTCCAGGGCGCCGGGAAAATCGAGTTGGCAGAGCTGGACGCTGTGATCTAGCTCGCCCTGATCTAGCTCGCCCTGATCGGCCGCAGCAGCCCCGGCCAGCGCAACCGCTCGCTGACAGACCCCGGAGGTAACGTCCGCTGGTAGCTGGCTTTCCAGGCTCCGGGCACATATCTGTTGCCCACGGAACGGCTGTGTATTCATTTGTACCAGCTCAATCGCCTGGTCACAGGCATCGGACAGCCAGCCTGTGATACTCTCATGTGTTTCAGCAAGTTCACACAGGTCCAGGTTACCATCAATGTCGCTGTTTTCCCGGGCTGTCTCGACTGCCCTTTCGCAAGCAGGACGCCCAGCGTCTGGAAAGCCTCTCTGGGCAGCCGCTTCACAGGCCTGGGACATGAGTTGCACGGTCCCGACCTCGACAGCCCAGGCTGATGCCTCATCACAGGCTTGCGGAAGGGATTGTCCACATAGGTCTGCGAAGGAGCGACTGAGCTTCTCCGCTGCGGGTGATGTCCAGGGAGCGGGGATCCCTACCGCAAGAGTATCTTCCACAATGTCCGCTGCACGCATCAGAACATCGAAAGCCTTCTTTTTTTCTTCTTTTCCCATTTGCGTTGCATCAGCGTCGGTTCCTAACTGAATCAGGGCATTCACCACGTCAGGCTCTTCTATTCCGGCCCTGACTAGATCTAGAGGCAGATCGTCCGGGTTGCGAAGATGCTCCATGAGAATTGACTGGTGGATGGGATAGTGGCTACAGATGCGTGCATCGTTTGCATGGGGGATGTCGCGACGCACGGCTGTCCATTCTGTAAAGGAAAGATTGCGTCGAACGAAGCCGCAAGTAACGTCGAGCAGGTCTACATCCAGCTTGATCGCGTAATCCCAGCTCCATCTTTCAGAATCCAGCACACGAAAACTTGCCCCACTCAGGACTTCAAGCTGTCGGATCGTTCGTCCATCGTATGGATACGAGAGTCGATTCCTCCCTTTTGAAGCCAGATCAAATAGTTCAATTTGGGACGCCCCGTCAGACTCAGCGGCGACCGCCAGCCAGCCACGCCCGTCCTGAGTAAGCACGTCTGTAGCCCTAATATGGCCATTGACCGCTGTATCGACCAGAATCCGACTGCTGCCTTCGTCTGATCGGACAACGAAGACACGATCAAATGCAGATTCTCCATCCTTTTGCTCTACAAGAATCAGATAGCGACCATCCCGGCTGAGCCTAATGCTGTCGATGCTATCCGGGACCCCGTCAAGTGCGTGTGAGTTCTCCAGCTTGCTATCCCAGATACGAACCGTGCCGGTAATATTGCGACTGACAAAGAATCTTCCCTGTGCGTCCTCTGTCCTCTGCCCGATGTACAGCTTCTCAATAGCATCAATGGCTGCCTCATCTTGCTGTGACCAAGAGAGACCTTTCTTTTCACCCTTGGCCTTCAAAGGCATGATCTGAACTGGCTGATCCCATTTTGGATTGGCAACCAGTAGGATTTCCTCACCTTTCTCGTTGTGCGAAAATTGTACAGATGTGTTGCCGCTAGCTAGATTCGCCGTGGGGACAGTAAATGACACTGTAGGTGTGAGAGGCGTCGTGACACTAGTAATCGCCACCTTGCCATCACGGGCCAGTGTGGCCAGATGAGACCCATCGCTGTTCAAAGTAAACAGATGCAGACCGATGGTCGGGGTGATGGTCCACTGGTGCTGAAGGGGAGCCTGCGCCCAGTAGGACAGCGCTCTTTCCTGGGTGTACGCGGCCGCGCTCGCGCCGTCGCCGCTATATTGAACCTCATTGAGCCCAGCAGGTAGTGGAGATTTCACGCGCAGGGGATAGATCAACGGACGCACAAGGACGAGACCGTCGGAGCTGACAGAGGCAAGGGCCTCCCCATCGGGGCTGAAGGCCACCTCCCAAACGTGCTGATCGTGCTCGTCGAATAGCGCCAGCCGCTCGCCGCTGGCGGTGTCCCAGAGCCCTACCGTTTCGTCCTTACTCGCAGTCGCAAGCTGTGACCCGCTCGGGCTAAAGGCGATGCCGTAGATCCAGTCTTCGTGGCGACAGCAGGTGCGGATCTCCTCCATGGTTTCCGAATCCCACAACTTGACTGAACCATCGTCACTGGCAGTGGCCCAGAGGCGTCCGTCCGGGGAGACGGCGATATGGGTGAGCGGTTCGTTGTGTCCCTGCAGAGTACCCAACAGAGCGCCAGTGGCAGCATCGTAAACGTTCGCCGTGCCGTCAACGCTGGCGGTAAGCACCTGAGTACCATCAGTTGTAAACTCAACGTCCTGCAACCCATCCGAATGGCCACGCAGGGTCGCCACCTGCTCCCCGCTGGCCAGATTCCAGACGATCCCGATGCCGTCGAAGCCGGCGGTTGCCAGGCGTTCACCAGCATGATCGACTGCCACGTCAACGATGCCCTGGGTATGGCCAGCGTAGCGGCGGACGATCTCCCCGCTTGTCGTGTTCCAGAGGATCGCCTGGCCGTCGCCGCTGCCGCTAATCAACTCCTGGCCGTCTGGTATGAAGGTGAGGCTGAAGACCCTACCACTGTGGCCGAACAGACGTCTCACTTCCTCGCCTGTGAAGGCGTTCCAAAGTATGACCGTTCCGTCTTCGTATCCGGCTGCGAGCAGGCTCCCATCTGGAGAATAGGCCAACGAGAAGGCAGGGCCAGCCGCCCCATCCAGTTCATAACCAGTGGTTTCATATACATCTCCCAAAGGCGACAATGCGTTTACCAGCGCATCATTGGCTCGGAAACGCAGCGTCTGTTCGTCTCCTGGCAACTCCATACTTGTACTTACAGCGCGGCGGCTGAATAGAACTGCCGCCTGCATATCCTGGGACTCCCAGGCTGCCTCGATTAGCGCGTCAGTGCTTTCTCGAAGGTTGGATCCCTCAAGTTGTAGGCGCAGCGCCACTGCAGTAGCAACGGCGTCTAATGCCTTCTGTTTCTCTGCCTCTTCGGTTTGGCGGGCGCTCGCCTCATTCATCACCGCTGTCTCCGCTACTGCCTGGTTGGCTTGGGCCGTTGCCTGGTTGGCTTGGGCCGTATCTGTAGCGTCATCTGCCACTTTCCAACTATTAAGGGCGAATCCCAACGCACCAATTGCAAGGAGAGCAAACCCGACAAGAAAAAGCCTTTGTAACCGTAGGCGCGCACCTCTATGCTGTAACGTTTCGGTCTGCTCCTGAAGTTCTGTCCTCTGGGTCTGCAACTGTACAGTCTGCCCTTGCAGTTGCGTCGCCTGGGTAGCTAGTTGTCTGTTTGCGCGGTCCGTTTTTTCGGCATGTCGACGAGCGTTCTCGGTTAGAGCTTTCTGCTCTTTCATCTCCTTTCTCTGCTTTGTCATCTCCCGCTTCTGATGGGCGTCATCGGCGGCTTCCAGATACGCCTTCACATCCGGATCGGCCTGGGAGAGGTCTCCAACGGTGGTAAGCGCCTCCTGCAACTGGCGGCCTTCGTACAGGTTCTGCACCGGTCGGTCGGCCCGGCGCCAGTTGGCTGCATCCTGGGCAATCGGGTCCTGGCGTAACTGCTCCTCACGCCATTGACGGTTGGCCTGCAGCACCGGCGGGACAAAGCGATCGTGCACCAGTTCGTACCAGATGCCGCCAGAACGGCTTTCCGCCCGCACCAGAAAGCGTTGCTCCAGGGCCTGGATGATCTGATTGTCCAGGCTACCTGTGGTCTCCTCCCCCTGATAGACCAGGCTACGGGTCTCGTCGGGCGTGATCAGCTCGTTGGAAAACCAGCTCCGCAGCGCCCGTGGCGTGGTGTTCAGATGCGGGTCCAACAGAACCTCCGCCAGTTTCTCTTCATAGAAAAGGCGCAGGGCGTTGGAGACGAAGGTGGAGAGGTTGCCGTCTGCGATGGCTTGGAGCTCTTCAGCCGTGATCTTGCCGTCCTCATCGTTCTGCAACAATCTCCAAAGCTGGTAACAGACCACCTGCAACTGCATAGGTTCCACGAACTGTCCCGGGTGTACCGTCACTACGCCATCGACCTTGGTGTGAATCTGCAGCAAATTCGTGACCAGCGCGTCCACGGCCTCCGACGTAAATTCTATATCTTGACTGGCGGCGGGCAAGGAGATGGCGCGAATTGCAGCATTCCGTTCCATCCGCTGCATGGGGATGCGGATGCGCAGGCGCCCGGGCAGGAGTGACACAAACGGGTCCAATCTGGCAATGTAATCATCGCGCATGCAGAGCAGAACCCACAGGGCCGGATCCTCCTCCATGGCCTGGGCAAGCTGCCGGAAAAAGCCGGCCCGCTTCGGCCATTTGTCCTGGTTGGTGGTGAATATCTCTTCGAACTGGTCAATGATCAAGATCTGGGGCAGAACGTCGTATTCTTCTGGGTCCGAGGGGGATTCGTCCAGACCACCATAGGCTTTGAGATAGGTGCTGAGGGTTGTGGACGCTGCAACTTCTGGTTTGGGGTCCGGTGCCAGGCCATTGATGTGGGTCAGCAGATTGTATACATAGACATTGTCTGCCTGGGCTGCGTAGGGATCGTCCGCGCTACCGGCAACCCGGCCAATAGGCAACACCAGAAAGTCCGCCTCCTCCAGAGCTGGGATCAGGCTGGCGCGCAGGACAGATGTCTTGCCTGCTCCCGACTGAGCGTGGAAAAGAACCAACCGATTGGACCGCACCAGGGAGAGCAGGTCTTTTGCCTCCTGTTCCCGGCCAAAAAAGTAGCCCCGATCGGCACGCTCGAACGAGCGGGGACCAACGTATGGATTCTTTCGAGAAGTCATAGATTCCCCTCCCAGTAGCTTTTCAACTCACTCAGGCAGTCTGTCGGCGGCCCCCAAAACACCTTGAGTTTCGAAGTCTCCAAGAAGTAGTTTTCCAGGTGGCGTCGCACTCGGTCCTTGTCCTTCTGGTCCGTTTTGTCCAGTTGGATGGCCACACCCTGGGAGTTGCGCTCATCGTTCTTGGCTTTGATCAGCCCCCGGAAGAGAACCCGAAAGTCCCACACCTCCATATCGTAGCCAAGCAGGAACAAAGTGGAAAGAACCAAAGTGTCTTCCACCCGGGTCGGAAGGCCGTCCAGATCACCGACCAGGGTCAAATCTTGAGAGACCCGCACAAGAAAATCCAGATAGTCGTTTTCCGTCAGCACAAGAGAATCGGCATAGTCATCCCGACCGAATAGGTGGTAGACAAGTGGACTGTTGGTGTCCGGTTGCCACCCAGGTTTCCTTTCGTAGATTGACTCAAACTTCCCACGCAACTCCTTGCGCCAGGGGTAGACCTCGCTGACCGGCGTCTTGCCATGTTGCTCCAGCGCTATCTCCAGAAATTGATGGTAACTGGTGGTGATATAGACCGGAAGCGGCAGGCTCGCCAGGAGTGAAAGGGGATGCTGCGGCTGGCTCTTGAAGTCGGCAAATCCCAACATCTCTGCGATCCTGGATATGGATGGCGGCGCATCACTCTTGTTCTCGAGCCCTTCAATCACCTTGTTCCACTGACGGTCCGATACGTTTGGATTGTTATCTGCTCTCTCCAACAACTCCTCCTGCAGAAAGGACAGATAGAAACTGCGGGACGCTCTGGCATCCTCTCGCATACGATAGAACTGGGCCACCCGGGTCCGATTGAAGCGCAGGGTCCAGGGGTACCCTACCTGTTTGGCCCATTTTTCGATCAACGCCGGATAGTCGTCGCCAAATAACGTTGACGTGCTGATCGAGTCACCGACGATGGGCGTGACGGTTCCTGCCTGGAGGCGCTGGAAGGTGTCGATCGGCCAGACGCTGTCGTCATCTGCGTCTCTTGTCTCGGGACGCGGTCTGCGCCTGGTGCGTCGCCTGCGTGTGGTTGCTTCCAGCGCAGGTCCAGTCGGTTCGGTTTGCGCCCCGACCTCTGGAACTTCTTCCTGCGGCGTTTCGGCTTCAGGCGTTTTTTGTTTCTCAGTCACGGTCTTCACTCCCGGTTGTCAAATACTTGCTTGCTCTCTAGATCGACGGCAACACGGAAGCCGATCCGATCGTTGCGCACGGAAGGATCATGCCAGTCACGCGCGCTGCAGCGACTCTGCCAGACGCCGTCATCATAGGCACCGCCCCGGCAGACCCGATACCCGTTGCGCTCCGACTCTGGCCTTTCCCGCTCGTCATCCTTCCAGGGGTAGGGGAATTCACTGCTTTCCTCGTGTTCATCCCGACCCCACAGGGTGCTTGTCCACTCACGCACATTCCCCACCAGATCGCAAACCCCTTCATTCGTTTGGGCCAGATACTGTCTGACGAAGGTGTAGGTGCGACCTTCTCCGTTGGCCCGTTTGGGGTTCCACTGGTTCCCCCAGGGGAAGATCGTTTTGCCGTCTGTGCCCCGGGCCGCTCTTTCCCACTCCGCCTCTGTCGGGAGGCGGTAGTCGCGGCCGGTCTCTTCTCTCAACCAGGCACAGTATTCCTGGGCGTCATGCCAACTGACGCCAACTACAGGTAGATCGTGGGCTTCTCTGATTGGTTCTGTTCCCTGCCAGTTGATCCGTGGCGCGTCTGCCTGACGGGCCTGGACAAACTGCCAATACTGCCAGTTGGTAACAGGGTGTCTACCGATCAGATAGGCGGGCAATTGAATATCCCCGGCTGGCTCCTCCCACGGCTCCACATCAGGGTCATCGGCGATTGCACCCATCCAGAAGGTTCCCCCTGCCATCAGTTCGAAATCGGGCTCAAACGGTTGCCGTTTGACAAATCGTCCAATGTCTACGTCGGCGAACAGACGATTCTGTGATGAGCGACTAAAGAGAACAGCGCTACTCCATTCGGTGGCCATCCGATCGTTGAAGAGCGCCAGACGCGCTTCTGTCACGGCGCGGTCAAGGGAGAGACCGTCCGCCAAAGCCTCGTAGAACTCCTGGGCAAAACGTATGCCGGCGCTGTCTGACAGAGGGAACTGCATCGCCAGAACTGACGGCAGTCCGCCATGAACGAGGGCTGGCCCTACACCGGCCAGTGAGTCTGTAATTCCACTGCGTGCACCCTCACAGGCGCTAAGAACAGCCAGACGCAGTTCGGAACTGTTTCCCAATATCTGGGTCAACCGCTTCGAATCGGCGAACTCAGCATCACCATTTCCGCCCTCCAATATTAGACCAGCGCTTTCATCCAGGCCATTGCCTTCACCTATCGGGTCAAAATAGCCGTGGCCGACGAAATGAAATACATGTATGTCGTTCTTTCGCAGCCGGTCCTGCAAGCTGGCGAGGTTGACGTTGGCCAGTCGTTCCAGGCGCACGTAGCCACTCGCCCGCAAAGGCGCCAGCGCTTTCTGGATGTTAAGCCACTCCTTTTCCACGTCCAGGCGTGGCAGTTCTTCTGGCGAAGCAGTCGCGACCAGGACACCTAGAGGCGGCTCTGTCAGCAGTGGCTTTTCTGCCTGGGCCTGTTCCACAAAACGGACAATCGAGATCGACGCTGAAAGTGCGAGTGGTTTCCCATTCTCAGGTTGCGCCAAGAGTTCCCAAGGAATCTCCGCCAGTTCAGGAACATCGCCCAGACGCAAGAGCAGTCGCAATCCATTGCCTTGCTGCTCCGCGGATCCCAGGCTCCGCTCAAAAAGGCCCTGGAGCGATCCGCATAACAGTGCCCTGTACAAGGATCGTCCGAATACCTGTGGTTGTGGAATCACAGCCTGCGTAGTTGAACCTGTGAATGAGGGCATGTCGTTTCTACCCAAAGAACGCAAGACCGCTTCAAGCTCCCTCTCTTCGAAGGGGAGATCGAAGAATTCGGTGCCCTGTCCACCGGGTGACCTCAGTACGCGGGCCTGATAGCCAAATTCAATCGGCAATATCAGTAGGTCAAAATCCTGATATTCCTTGCTCATTGTTCATATCTTTCTGCGCATCGCAGAGAAGGATTTTCTGATCACTGAAGTCGCTGCCTGGGAACATCACCGAAATCAGAATGCAGCGACTGTCAATTGGCAATTCACAACCCAGGATGCACGTATCAAATTGCGGAAATTATACCCATCACTTTAGGTGTGTCGAGACACTACTCTATCCACAAGTATCAACTTAAGCAATCTCGTTGACGCCTTGGCTGATTCGAGAAGTCTGACATCCAGAGTACGCCAGGGATCTTCATCTCTTTCAATCGCTCAAATCGTCGAGTCAAAATCCTTAAGTTGTCACTTATGGTCCGTCATGATATCGCCTTGGTTGCGTGTGTCTCACAGAGAATGAAATACACGTTACCCGGCAACTAAATTTTTTACAACAGAGCCTTAAAGTGCGGCCTGAAGACAAGAGACAACTTGGATTCAAGTTTTGATTTGCGAGCGAGATGGCCTCAGTATGGCGGGGAGAGGGTGTCAAAACCAGAGGTATAGGTGTCAAAAACTGTTGATTTAGGGTGTCAAAAGGTGTCACTCCCCTCAAATTACCCAAGAATGGCAATAAAAAGGCGCTCCAGCGGATTTCACTTAAGCCCCAGGTGGTTATTGTCAGTTCGCAGAAAGCCATTCCAGAAATTGGTGGTATATCGGACCGAATCAATGACCTGACCCAGAACAGACCGAATTGCTTGTCAACAATCTTCTTCGCCATTTCCTCCACCATCTCCGCCGTCACCTCCACCCCGTGAACTTCCTTGGCCTAGGCCGCGGCCTGGCCTAACACCTCTTCAACGGTTTCGGCATTCACAACCGCAGCACAGTCGAAACCGATGTCACTGCATTTGAGGATTTTCATCGGAACTGCTCCTTTGGTATAGGAAGGGTAGATCTGCCAGGTTTTCCGAAACCTGGCAGATCTCGCTGCTTACCCCTCCCGCGTCGTCGGGTCGATAATCGAGCGCACCTCCGAGATGCGATTGGCGGGGAAGCCGCTTTTGGTCGCGTGCTCCCGGATGGCCTCGGCAGTGGGCGCAATGTAAACGCAGTAGGTTTTGTCGGCCACAACGTAACTGTGAACCCACTGGATATGAGGACCCATCTCTTCCAGCACAGCGCAGGACTGGGCCGCTATGCCCTGGAACTGCTCTGGCGACGACGCGCCGACCTTCGGAATTTCTCGTTCGATGACAAACTTTGGCATTTCGTTCTCTCCCTTTTTCTTGCGTGGAGACCTGCCAGGTCTCGGAAAACCTGGCAGGTCTTGAAAAGACAGACTACTGCTGGAAAATCGCGGCCTGCACCAGCGCGCAGGTGTTGGGACCCGGCTCGCCGTCGGCTTTGGCCGTGTCCGGGAAGGAAGCGGGCAGACTCTCATCTGTGCAACCGGTCCGGTAGGTATTGAGCATCATTTCGGCCATCTCCGGGATCAACGGTCCGTGATCGTTGATGACCAGATAGATTTCTGCGCCTGTGGGCTTCTGTTGCGTCTCGTCGCACCTTTGTTAAACAACCCCCCAGGAGACACCCGGCGCTGATTGGCCGGGTGTCTTTGCGTTTGTGGGGTGTGCCTGGCTCTATATTTTTCGGCACTCATGGCATTGGCGAACTTGTCTTTCTCTAGGGCAGCTAATTGCTGGGCTGTGGTACGGCAAGCATCAAGTGTGCATAGGAGGTCTCTGGGAACATGTGCCATCCAGTAACCCATGTGAGTGAATCCATGTCCGTACTCAGGGCTGCCAAGTCCTCTTGGCTGCGAGGCGTGAAGATC
>Ga0209284_10005602_pt1 | contig 12851 bp, 13 predicted proteins | sample FRY03_FD_187211 | JGI IMG/M metagenome (GOLD analysis project Ga0209284, IMG submission 187211) | Freshwater microbial communities from Lake Fryxell liftoff mats and glacier meltwater in Antarctica - FRY-03 (SPAdes) (version 2) | ecosystem: Environmental > Aquatic > Freshwater > Ice > Glacier... | reverse complement strand
TCTATTGCGTGCACTGGCTGTGGGGCTGGGAAATATTCAGATGCTGTGAATGCATCCACCACAGACACATGCCATGAATGTGTAGCTGGCTTATACTCGGCTAACGACAGATCACGGTGTCTCCCGTGTCCAGCAACCTCGTACTCAGAGCCACAGAGTGGTGACATTACTTCCTGTGTCTGTAACGCTGGTTGGTCGGGCGTAAACAGTAACTGCATAGCCTGTGTGGCTGGCAAATACAAAACAAACCCTGGGTCTATTGCGTGCACTGGCTGTGGGGCTGGGAAATATTCAGATGCTGTGAATACATCCACCACAGACACATGCCATGAATGTGTAGCTGGCTTATACTCGGCTAACGACAGATCACGGTGTCTCCCGTGTCCAGCAAACTCGTACTCAGAGCCACAGAGTGGTGACATTACTTCCTGTGTCTGTAACGCTGGTTGGACTGGAGTGTACAGTAACTGCATAGCCTGTGCGGCTGGCAAATACAAAGGCATCACTGGATCAGCGATATGCAGTGTTTGTAGAACAGACACATTTGAAAAGATTAAATTGAAAGCAACATCGTGTAATAAGAACTGTCAAACTGCGATACATGGCACGTTTCTTGACCACAATCATGAGCAATATGGTGGTAGTCAAGTGTATATACTGCAATCGAATTGGTTTTTACAGACTATATATTTATGGAAAACTTTGGGTTCGAATGTATGGCGTTTCAGTGACACTGTTGGCTCAAACTGTGCAAATGCATATTTTATTTGGGATGGAAACAGCATTAAAGACTCTATTGACAGGTGGGCGTGGTGTGGGAATGGATGGAGTACTTCCATAGGAATGAATTCAGTATCAATAGATGGTGGACCATGCTCGCAGTGTCCATTACACTCTAAATCGCCAGATGGTAGCACATGTTTGGCCTCCTGCCTCTGCGAAGCCGGGTGGATGGGAGCGAACACGAACTGCATTGGCTGCGTGGCTGGGAAATATAAAGCTAATCCTGGATATGAAGTGTGCTCTGATTGTGTAGCTGGGAAATTTTCCGTTTACGTTAATTCAGTAACAGACACCTGTATGAACTGTACAGCAGGATCGTACTCGAACGACCAAAAAAGTGTGCGCCTCTCATGTCCACAAAACACGTACTCGTTTGTCCAGAGTGACAGCATCTCAGACTGTTCATGCAATGCTGGTTGGTATGGAACGAATGGCAACTGCAATGGCTGCGTGGCTGGTAAATATAAAGCCAATACTGGGTCTGCGGAATGCACTGGTTGCTGATCTGGCAAATATTCCACCATGTCAGCAGTCAGCTGTATTGATTGTGCAGCAGGCTCCTACTCGGCAGACGATAGTTCAAATTGTCTGCTCTGTGTGAACGCAGACTCAGTGGCCTGGAGTGACAACATTACGTCCTGTGTTTGCAATGCTGGCTGGACGGGAACAGATGGTGCCTGTACTGCATGTGTGCCTGGTAAATACAAACCCACTCCCGGGTCTGTTGCGTGCACTGTGTGTGCAGCCGGGAAGTATTCAGATGTTGTCAGTACACCCACACACAAATGCAATGATTGCACAGCAGGCGCGTACTCAGTAGACGACAGATCAGAGCGTCTGCTGTGTGTGAACGCATACTCTGTGGCTGGGAGTGCCAACATTACGTTTTGTGTCTGCAATGCTGGCTCAATGGGAATGCACAGTAACTGCACTTCATGTGTGGCTGGCAAATACCTCCCCACACAGGAATCTGTGGAGTGCGCTGATTGCGCAGCCGGGAAATATTCCAACATATCCGCAGCGAGCTGTGTGACTTGTGCTGCAGGCTCGCACTCGGCATACGACAGATCAGAGTGTCTGTTGTGTGTGAACGCATACTCCGTGGCTGGGAGTGCCAACATTTCGTTCTGTGTCTGCAATGCTGGCTCCATGGGAATGCACAGTAACTGTACTGCCTGTGTGGCTGGCAAATATCTCCCAACCCAGGAATCTGTGGAGTGCGCTGCTTGTGGAGCTGGGGAATATTCCTACACGTCAGCAGCGAGCTGTGTGACTTGTGCTGCCGGCTCGTACTCGGCAGACGACAGATCAGAGTGTCTGCTGTGTGTGAACGCATACTCCGTGGCTGGGAGTGTCAATAATACGTTCTGTGCCTGCAATGCTGGCTGGACGGGAACAGACAATAACTGCACTGCCTATGTAGCTGGTAAATATTAAGCCAGCAACGGGTCTGCAACTTGCCTTCATTGCAGTGCAAGGGAGGCTTCCGCGACCTCAGCATACACTTGTGTGTGCATGGCTGGCTTCTCGCGAACGAACGCCACATGTGTAGGTTGCGTGGTAGGCACGTACAAGCCCAATGACGGGGATGATACTTGTACTGATTGTTCTGTACACTCACGCTCTGCTGATGGAAGTGATTATTGTGTCTGCGATGCTGGTTACTTGCGAATCAACAGCACCTGTACATTCTGTGATACTACTCCAAAGTCTTACTTGCAGTGGCAATTGCCCGTGCTCACCAGGATTAATGAATTTGAATGGAGTTATTACTAATGGACATTTGCTTGTTCCATGGAATACAGATTGTGTATGGCTTATTACCAACAAGGCTGTAATTTATTTTAAGTTCACGGAAGTACATACAGAATATGAGACTGACTGGGTGAACATTGATAAATGCGAGACTGCAGCATGCAATGCACCAATACAACTTTGGAGGAACTTCTACGGATATGAGAATGCAAAAACATTAACAGCTGCTGGTGTATTCCAGTCTGATCCTGTACTGTATCCCTTCTTGCGAATTCAGCTCCACACAACATATCCGCAAAGATAAGCTGGTTTCGTAGGAGATTGGAGCACTACTGGAATTAATCAAAAGTATTATTGTCTTGCTAACATGTATATGGATACTAGAGGATGTTTGGATTGCCCGACAAATTCGCATTCAATTTCCGGGGGTATGACAATCACCACCTGCAAATGTATTGCTGGCATGTTTATGAGTCCTACAGGCTGTTCGACCTGCAACTCAAATTCGAATTCGAAAATCGGGAGCATCTCCATCTCAGATTGCACGTGCAATGCAGGGTATACCCAGACGAATTTCACTTGCACTGGCTGTGCGGCTGGCAAATATAAACACAGCCCTGGGTCTGCTGCGTGCACCGCTTGTGGGGATGAGCAACACTCACATTTGGCAGTTGCATCTACATATTGTACAGTATGTCCAGCAAGAACGAGGGCACCTATCCCTGCATCAGACACCTGTGTTCCTTTACCCAGATGTTTGAATTAGCTTGTCAACACATGGTCCAACCGAATTTTATTCTCAAACAAGGTAGAACTATTGGTGAGTGTGGTCTACAAGGGCCGCAAAGTACTCTCTAAGGGCACAACAGACTATTTTTGTCTGTTTGGCCTCCTGACGCTACATGCGCACGCCAAAGAAATACAAAGACTATTGCATGGCCTGTAGGAGGACCAAGCTCGGGCGTGGCGTCGTTTGACATCGAGAACGAGACGTATGACGTATCGGCCGCGACCCTGCGCAGGTTGGGTGTTGTCTGCTTCGAGCTGGATCCTACGGGCACATTCTTTGGCCCGGGGAAGCTCGACGAGCATCAATTTTTCCGCACGATCGTGCAGGATGCCGGAGAGATCAAGAGCATGGAGCACGTTCTCGGGGGGTTTGCTGCTTGCAACTTTCCCACGAGTTTCCATCACCCGAGTGTCCGACGCCTGCGCGAATACATTTTCTCGCGTGCGATGAAACTCAATCTGTTTGACGAGGACAAGTATGTGGCGATGGGGTTCGACCGTGTGCTCTACAGGTTGGATTGGCAGTCTCCCGGCAACGAGAAGCCCCATCGCGATATCAGTCAGTTGAAAACGGATGGCGACGTCTTTGGAGGTTGGACCAACCTGACCCAACACTCGCAGTATTTCCGCTGTGCCCCTGGTACACACACCGACCCCATCATTGGCACTGGCTTTGCGAAACTACCCGATACCGACGTGGCGCACTACAAAGAGCTCATGCAGACCGTCGAAATCAAAGCAGGGCATACGCTACTGTTTAACCAAAAGGTCGTGCATGAGATCCTATCCCAAAAAAGCAAACACACCCAGGTCCGGCTCTTCAACTGTATCTTCACCTCGAGCTCGGATGCGGAGGTGCTCCACGGCAAAGCGTACCTGGATAATGTGTTCAAAGAGCAGAGCGTCCCGAAACTACCCTCCAATCAAGAGTGTCGGACATTCCCTGCGTGCTTCTCCAATTACCCCCGGCTATACAAAAAGCTGAGCGACTATGCCAACAAGGTGTATATTGATGCAATCAACATCCCGCAAAAAGGCAAAATCACAAACCCCAAGACAAAGGAGGTTTCGCATGCTGACGTGACTCGCCCCGGCCGTAATCAGCTGGTCAAGGGCAAGATGAGATTTCAACCGTACTTTCCCTCGCTCAAAGCAATTGGCAAAGAGTGTGTCCGTACGAACAGGCGCATAAGGACCTGTTTTCCCTCAAAAAGGAACACTGGTCGCTGACAATCGGGTATGGAGATGTACGCCAGCGCCATACAGTCGGTCCTGTCCCCGAGGTGATTGAAATTGACTAGGGTCGGATGACTTTGGCATACACTGCAACTGTTACAGACTGTCCCTCCGGGGGGCTGTGGGGACAAAGGGGATTGATACACGTGAATAAAGTAGATTTATTACCATTTTTTGTCTGAAAATTTTATTGCTGGGTATGGAATTTCGAGATCCTTGGAATGGTGTGTTTGTGTTGTTGTATCACAACTTGGTTTTGCGATCGCAACATATGCTGCGTGATGCCAGCAGCGTCTCATGGTTGGGATTGTTTACTATATTTCAAGTCTGGTAGGATGTGGTCCAAGGAACTTTGCCAATATTGTATTGATTCATTGGAATACACGCCAGAACACCCCACCATATACTCGCGAACATGTTGTTCCTCTATCTGGTATTTTTGGCATATTCACATGATATCAGCACAACACCTTGGTAGTCATTGAGCAAGGGGAAATATCCCCTAAATATCCCTCGAGGGGTGGGCCCAAATGCACCAAATACCCCTCACGGGCCATGGGGTCCTAAGGACGATCAGAGGCAAAAAGGAGGGGAGGGGCAAGGGGGTGAGTGATGCAGGATGTAGTTAGACATTAAACAGTAAGGCTGTGTTTTGTGTGAGTGATTACAATGTCAAAATAAAAGTGTCTAATAACTTGTAGTGGAAGATGTGAATGCCCACGAAGCTTGCCAGTTTTGTCTGGCGTCATTACAGATGGGCCTGGAGTATATTGGGCACATTCAAACTGTGTATGGCTGCTAACTTCTGATACAGTAGTTTCTCTAAAGTTCACGTCTGTCATGACAGAGCAGTATAATGACTTTGTTACAATTCATCAGTGCACGACAGCAGCATGCAGTCAAGCAACACAACTTTTGAGATTTAGTGGAACTATGGTTTCACCCACCATTAACACAGTATACCAGACCAACACTGTGCAGTATCCCTTCTTCCGAATTGGCCTTGAAGCAGATTTCAGTGGTCAAAATCAAGGCTTTAACGCAGATTGGTGGGCAGCTTCAGGTAATGTTCCCAATTGCCAGTGTCTTTCTGGAACGTACTTGGGCTCTAGAGGCTGTGTAGACTGCCCAGCAAACTCCTTCTTGCCTAATGCTAGCACGATCACTGCCGACTGCATCTGCAATGCTGGATGGAACTGCGCAAATGGTGGCCCGTGCGTGGGGTGTGCCGCGGGCACGTACAAGGTAGGCACGGGACATTCAGGCTGCGTGGGCTGTCCAGCAAACTCAGTCTCACCTGTTGGCAGCACAACAATAACCGCCTGTTTATGCGACGCCGGGTGGACAGGGGCAAACGTCAACTGCACAAGCTGTGTGGCTGGCAAACATACAGCCACGCCTGGGTCTGCTCCGTGCACGGGTTGTGTTGCTGGTTCATACTCGGCAGAAAATAGATCACAATGTCTGCTGTGTCCCACAGGCTCGTAATCAGCGTTTATGAGCAGCTCTATCACTGAATGCATATGCAATGCTGGTTGGTCGGGAATAAACAGCTTATGCGCTGTCTGTGTGGATGGTAAGTATAAAGCTGAATCTTGTGACTCGACGTGCACTGATTGTGATGCTGGGAAATTTTCAGATTTGGTCGCAAGAGGCAGTGTCAACATACAGTGTGTGATGTGTCCGCGAAACACGTACTCTGCTGTCAGGAGTACTAACTGTACATGCAATGCTGGTTGGTCTGGAACGCACGGCAACTGCACTGGCTGCATGGCTGGCAAATATAAAACTAATGCTGGGTCTGGCGCGTGCTCAGATTGTGCAGCTGGGAAATTTTCAGTTGCCTTGAATTTGACAAGCAACACATGTACAGATTGCTTAGCAGGATCATACTCGAACAGGACAAGGAACGTATGCATCTCATGTCCCCAAAAGTCACACTCTTCTGTGGGCAGTGACAACATCACTTACTGTTCGTGTAATGCTGGTTGGTCCTGAACGCACAGCGACTGCACTGGCTGCGCGGCTGGCAAGTACAAAGCCAATTCCGGGTCTGAAGCGTGCTCTGATTGTACAACTGAGAATTTTTCAGTTGTCTTGAATTCGACAAGCAACACATGTACAGATTGCTTAGCAGGATCATACTCGAACAGGACAAGGAATGTATGCATCTCATGTCCCCAAAATTCACACTCTTCTGTGGGGAGTGACAACATCTCTTCCTGTTCTTGTAATGCTGGTTGGTCTGGAAGCAGCAACGACTGCACTGGCTGCGTGGCTGGCAAGTACAAAGCCAATCCCGGGTCTGAAGCGAGCTCAGACTGTGCAGCTGGAAAATTTTCAGTGTACCTGAATTCAGCAACAGACACATGTATAAATTGTGCAGCAAGATCGTACTCTGTCGACAACAAAACTTTGTGCCTGTCATGTCCCGAAAACACGTACTCTTCAGTCGGGAGTGACAGCATTGCTGACTGTTCATGTCAGGTTGGTTGGTCCGGAACGATCAGCAACTGCATTGGCTGTGTTGCTGGCAAATATAAAGCTAATCCCTGGCCTCAAGCGTGCTCGGATTGTGTAGATGGGAAGTTTTCAGTTTACCGCAATTCAGCAACAGACACATGTATAAATTGTGCAGCAAGATCGTACTTGGTCGACAACAAAAATTTGTGCCTGTCATGTCCCGAAAACACGTACTCTTCAGTCGGGAGTGACAGCATCGCTGACTGTTCATGTCAGGCTGGTTGGTCAGGAACGATCAGCAACTGCATTGGCTGTGTTGCTGGCAAATATAAAGCTAATCCCGGGTCTCAAGCGTGCTCTCTTTGTGCTGCTGGGAAATTTTCAGTTTACCTCAATTCAGCAACTGATACGTGCATAAATTGTGTAGCAGGATCGTACTCGGTCGACAACAAAACTTTATGCCTCTGGTGTCTACAAAACACGTACTCTTTCGTCGGGAGTGACAGCATCGCCGACTGTTCATGCAACGCTGGTTTGTCTGGAACGATCAGCAACTGCACTGCCTGCGTGGCTGCGAAATATAAACCGAAGCACGGTTCTCAATCGTGTTCTGATTGTACAGTGGGCTCATATGTGGCCAACGGCAGATCTGCATGTCTCCCGTGTGCGAAATCAAACTCTGCTTCTGGGGATTGCGCTTTTTGTGGACCAGGGGAGTATTCCAGCACGCTGGCAGTGCGCTGCATGCCTTGTTCTGCAGGCTCGTACCCGGCAGCCGACAGAACCAAGTGTCTTGAGTGTCCAGCAAACTCACACTCTATGGTGGGATCTGGCGGAATTGAAGCATGTTTCTGCAATACTGGTTGGTCGAGTGCGATTAACAGGCCCAACGTGTGCAGAAATAACTTTCCATTGTGTGTGGTTACCTGCAGTGTTGCTTGTGAGGGAAGCTGTGCTTGCAACCCAAGTTCGAATGTTTTGACTGGACCTATTTCAGATGGGCCTGGGTGGTATACTAACCATGAACGTTGTTCTTGGACTTTTACTTCCAATGCTGTCATTTCTGTTCAATTGATGACTTTCGACACACATGGTGCTAACGACTACATTCAAATCTCTAAATGCCAAACTGTTGACTGTGATGTCGCTATACGGCTTTTGCATTATTATGGAAACTCGTAATGGATGGAAATTGATTTTTCCAAATTATACACAAGTGACAACAATTTTCCCTTCTTGCATGTTCATTTTCAGACACTTTATGCGTCAACCTGTAGAGAAGGCTTCACAGGAAATTGGTTGATGTCAGCACCTGTTCGCACTATTTGTGGGTGTCCCGCTGACCAGTATGTAGATCCTAATCAGTGTATAGATTGCCCAGCAAACCGTATATTGTGCACGCACTGCCCAGCAAACTCCGCCTCGCCTGCTCGTAGCACCCACGTTACAGACTATGCTTGCAACGCCGGGTGGAAAGGCGAAAACTGCAAGGAATGCGTGGCATGCGCTACAGGCAAGAATAAACCAAACAGGGGCAATACCAACTGTGTGGGCTGTCAGGCGAACTCCTTCTCGCCCAATACAACCACAGAATGTAAATGCAATGCTGGTTGGACAGGCACAGACGGTAACTGCATAGGCTGTGTGCCTGGTAAATTTAAGGCCCAGAGTGGGTCAATGGCGTGCACTGCTTGTACAGTTGGAGAGTACTCAGATTCGGTTGTTGCATCCACACACTGTCTACCATGTCCAGCAAATAATACTGGCTGGTCTGGAGTTATAGGGGACTGCACAAGCTGTGTGGCTGGCAAATATAAACAGAGCGCTGGGTCTGGAGAGTGCATGTATTGTGCACGTGGACAATTTTCAGTTTTTTTGATTGGATCCCTGAAAACATGTAGTGATTGTGCACAAAGAGAGTACTTGGCAGACGACATGACCAAGTGCATCAGGTGTCCTGAAAACTCCTACTCTGTGTCTCGGAGTGCCAACATCATGTACTGTTTGTGCAATGCTGGCTGGTCGGGAGCGAATGGCGAATGTAACGGCTGTGTGTCTGGCAAATACACACTCAGTGACGGGGCTGATGCTTGCATTGATTGCGCTGCGGGGACATATTCCAATGCTGTTGCAGCGAGCTGTGTGGATTGTGCAGCAGGCAAGTACTTGGCAGATAACAGGACCGACTGCATCTGGTGTCCTGAAAACTCATACTCTGTGTCTCGGAGTGCTGGCATCACGTACTGTTTGTGCCACGCTGGCTGGTCAGGAACGAACTGTGACTGCGCTGGATGTGTGTCTGGCAAATACACACCCAGTGACGGGGCTGATGCTTGCATTGATTGCGCTGCGGGGACATATTCCAATGCTGTTGCAGCAAGCTGTGTGGATTGTGCAGCAGGCAAGTACTCTGCAGATAACAGGACCAACTGCATCTGGTGTCCTGAAAACTCATACTCTGTTCCTCGGAGTGGTGACATCACGTACTGTTTGTGCCACGCTGGCTGGACAGGAACGAATGGTCACTGCGCAGGATGTGTGTCTGGCAAGTACAAAGCCACCCTTGGCTCTGATGCGTGCATGGATTGTAGAGCTGGAAAATATTCAGTTTCCGTGAACGCAGGCCCATATCCATGTAGGGTTTGTATTGCAGGCAAGTACTCGGTACACAACAGATCAGTGTGTGTGATGTGTCCACCAAACTCATACTCACTTGAAGGCAGCGGCGCAATCTCCAACTGTTCCTGTAATGCTGGCTGGTCGGGAGAATAATGGGACTGCGTTGCCTGTGCGGGCGGCACATATAAACCTGATGATGGGCCAATTGCATGCACGGATTGCGCCAATGGAAAAATTTCCAACTCGTCAGCTGTCACCTGTTTACACTATACAGCAGGCAAGTACGTGGCAGACAACAGGTCTGAGTGCATGCGGTGTCTGGCAAGCTCATACTCTGTCATGGGCAGCGGCGCAATCTCCAACTGTTACTGCAATGTTGGCTGGTCAGGCGTGAATGGCAAATGTAGCCGCTGTGTGCCTGGTAAATTCAACCCCAATGAAGGGGCTGTGGCGTGCACTGCCTGCGCTGCGGGGGCATATTTGAACACGTCAGCACTCAGCTGTGTATACTGTACAGCAGGCAAGTACTCAGCAGACGACAGGTCTGAAGGCATCAGGTGTCCTGCAAACTCATACTCTGTTATAGGCAGCGGCGCAATCTCCAACTGTTACTGCAATGCTGGCTCGTTGGGGGCAAATGGCGAATGTAGGCGCTGCGTGCCTGGTAAATTCAACCCCAATGATGGGGCTGTGGCGTGCACTGCTTGCGCTGCGGGGGCATATTCGAACACGTCAGCACTCAGCTGTGTATACTGTGCAGCAGGCAAGTACTCTGCCCACGACAGGTCTGAGTGCATCTGGTGTCTGGCAAACTCATACTTTGTGTCTCGGAGTGCCAACATCACATTCTGTTCCTGCAATGCTGGCTCGTTGGGGGCGAATGGCAAATGCAGCCGCTGCGTGCCTGGTAAATTCAAACCCAATGAGGGGGCTGGGGAGTGCACTGCTTGCGCTGGGGGGACATATTCGAACACGGCAGCACTCAGCTGTGTAGACTGTGCAGCAGGCTCATACTCGGCACACGACAACTCCAAGCGTCTCTCGTGTCCGGCAAACGCACACTCTACGATCAGAAGTGGCGCAGTTGAGGCCTGCTTGTGCAATGCTGGTTGGTGGAAAGTGAACAAAAACAGCCCCGCTTTGCATGTGTGCATGCAGATGGTTCAGTCGTGTTGGATCACGGGGACGATGGCATCTATTCCGAATTGTGGATGTCCTGCTGACCAGTATGAGGTCTCTATTTCGTGTGTATATTGCCTGCCAACCCATGTTTACTGTACAGATTGTCCAGCAAACTCAAACTTTGTGTCTGGAAGTAACAACATCACTGCATGTTCGTGCAATGCTGTCTGGACGGGATCAAACGCTTACTGTACAGCCTGTGTGTCTGGCAAATACAAAGCCAGCTCTGGGTCTGAGGAGTGCACTGATTGTGCGCTAGACTCGTATGCGCACACGGACAGAACTACATGTCTCTCATGTCCCGCAAACACATACTCTGCGGGCGGGAGTGGCGCCATTACTGCCTGCTCTTCATCGCAGTGTGGTCATGGAGGGATTGTTTTTTCAGTTGACGCAACTCGACAGTGCATTACTGAGGGGACAGCAGGCCCGTGTAGTGTGTACACAAAAGGATCGAGTGGTGATGCAGATCATTATCTCCTGGATGGTAATGTACAATTCAATTCACACGATGGGAACACTTGGGCAATTTGCATGGATTGCCCGCAACAGCTCTACTCATCCGCGAACATTGTGATTGACCTGGGACATTCTTATGATGTAAGAAGCGTGACAGTATGGGCTGGATATCAAGGTGAAATGTTTACTCAAACTCAATTGTCGTTGAGTGACACCAGGGATGGACATAACCAGGAGTCTTGTTCGGGTGGTGTCCAACGCATGTGCTCGACAACTCCAGAACAGTGGAAGCGAACACATTACATAAATTGCGCAAGTGGGACTACTGGTCGTCATTTTTGCATTCGCAGAAGACAAGCTTTCGTTTACACAACTTCCCAGATATATTTACAAGAAATTAATGTGTTTGCGACTTTATGTCACTGTGCGGCCGGCTCTTTCTCCACAGACGACGAACGACGTTGTAAGCGGTGTCCCGAAAACTCATTTTCCGATGCCATGAGTAACGCAGTCACTGCCTGTTCTTGCAATGCTGGATGGACGGGAACGAACGGAAATTGTGTAGGGTGTGTTCCTGGAAAATACAAACAAATCTCTGGATCTGGTGCGTGCACAGAATGTGCTACTGGGAAAATGTCCAACATTTCATCACAAACGTGTAGCGTATGTGACCACGGCTCATACCCGACAGACGAAAAGTCCAAGTGTAATTTGTGTCCAACAAACTCGGGCTCTTTGGCAACAATTATTAATATTTCCAGATGCTCGTGCAATCCTGGTTCGACAGAAAGGAACTGCCTATGTGAAGCGTGTGTGCCAGGTAAGAATTAACCAAACACTGGACCTGAGGCATGCTCTGATTGTGCGGCCGGCAAATATTCCAAGGCACATGGGTCTATGACCTGCATTGATTGTGATGCCGGGAGAACTTCCAACATATCAGCACAATTTTGCATATGCATTTTTGACGCTTGCATATGCACTGCTGGTTTTTATGAACTGAATGGTGAATGTATAGACTGTGTGGCCGGTAAATATAAGCCCAACTCTGGGTTGGAAGCATGCACCAATTGTTTGAACGGGACAACTCGTCAGCACACAGTTGCGTGTGCATGGCTGGCTGGTCGCATAGAAACGGCTCGTGTGTCGCGTGTGAAGTTGGTAAATATAAACCCAGCACTGGTTTGTCCGCTTGTATAGGCTGTCTTGCAGGGGAGACTTCCAGCGTGGCTGCATACAGGTGTGTGTGCACTGAAAGTTGGTCACTGTCAGTCGGCAAATGTGTAGGCTGTATCCCTGGCAAATACAAACCCACAAATGGGTCTTCCACGTGCACGCATTGTGATATTGGCAAAACATCCCACGCGTTTGCCAAGTCATGTTTTTGCAGTGCTGGCTGGTTTCCAACGATTGGCACATGTGTTGCCTGTGCGGCAGGCACATACAAAGCCAGCTTGGGGTCGGGACTGTGCATGGAATGTGGTGTAGGAACCACGTCGGAAGCATTGTACGACCGTTGCGTGTGCAGTGCTGGCTGGTCGACATCGAACGGCTCGTGTGTTGCC
>Ga0209284_10005601_pt1 | contig 12852 bp, 7 predicted proteins | sample FRY03_FD_187211 | JGI IMG/M metagenome (GOLD analysis project Ga0209284, IMG submission 187211) | Freshwater microbial communities from Lake Fryxell liftoff mats and glacier meltwater in Antarctica - FRY-03 (SPAdes) (version 2) | ecosystem: Environmental > Aquatic > Freshwater > Ice > Glacier... | reverse complement strand
CTTCTGAATCTGTGGACAGACACTAATTAAGATTCTTGTGCGCAAGAGCAAATTACATTTTACGCAGAGGCTTCTTCAATACGTAGAACTTTATATGCGGTTAAATATTTTAAATTTCCTAAATTTAGAGCATGCAAAAGACATGGTTTATTACTGGAGCTTCCAGCGGATTTGGAAAGGCTTTAGCCGAGGAATTATTGAAGAACGGTCATAGAGTAATTGCAACATTTCGAAAGCAAATTCAAGCAGACTCTTTCAGTGCTTCAAACTCAGAGTTAGGAACTGGTGTTGTTTTGAATGTGAATTATTCAGATAAAATTCATGCGTTAATTCATAGAATAATTACCGAGTTTGGTAAAGTAGATGTAGTGGTTAACAATGCTGGCTATGGTTTAACAGGAGCGGTTGAAGATGCTAGTGACGAGGAAGTTAGGGCACAAATGGAGACTAATTTTTTTGGAGCATTAAAAGTGACTCAAGAGTTTTTGCCTCATTTTAGAAAGAATAAATCGGGACTTTTTATTCAGATTTCATCTCAAGCAGGAATGGTTGGAGTTTCCGGATTGGGAATTTATAATGCGAGCAAATTTGCTTTGGAAGGATTTAGCGAGGCATTAAGTCGCGAAACATCACACCTTGGAATTAAAGTTATGATTGTCGAACCTGGGCCTTTTCGGACTGATTGGGCTGCTTCTTCCATGATATTTACGGCCAGTGAAACCGCAGATTATTCCGAAACTTCCGGAGCTACCAAACAACGGCTTCAAACTATTTCAGGCAATCAACCTGGAGATACAATGAAAGGTGTTCAATTAATTATGGAAGCTGCTTTGTCTGAAAACCCGCCTTTGAGATTACCGCTGGGGACTTTGGCTATTAATATTATTCGCAATAAACTGAAGCAAGTTGAAGCAGACATAGCACTTTGGGAGAGTAAAAGCAAGCAAACTGATTTTTAAGATTTTGGCACGTTGATTGAACGGCAGATTCTAAATCAACGGTTATGAAATCGCAGCTTCTACCTCTCGCCCTCAGCTTCGCATTATTTGCAACTATAGATGCTCAAGTTGTAGTTCAACAACAAACTGTAACAACAACTCATCAGAGCCAAGCACCCGGATTTCAAATGAATTTCAATACTTGGAATCCAATGATTTCACACCAAGGTCAATTTTCTAGCATGTGGGATCCAGCTCGAGGAGAATATATATTAGTGCCCTTTACATCTAACCAACCGATACAACATCATAGTTATTACGATCAGTTCGGCAACCTAGTTCAAAATCAGCAGCAAGGTGTTTATTTTGATCAGTTTGGAAACCTAATTCAAAATCAGCAGCAAGGTGTTTATTTAGATCAGTTTGGAAACCTAATTCAAAATCAGCAGCAAGGTTTTTTTATAGATCAGTTTGGGAACCAAATTCAAAATCAGCAGCAAGGTTTTTATATAGATCAGTTTGGGAACCAAATTCAAAATCAGCAGCAAGGTTTTTATATAGATCAGTTTGGAAATCCAATTCAAAATCAGCAGCAAGTTTTTTATATAGATCAGTTTGGGAACCCGATTCAAAATCAGCAGCAAGTTGTTTATTTAGATCAGTTTGGTAATCCAATTTATAACCAGCAACAAAATCAATTTCAAAATCAGCAGTTCAATCCCTTTGTTCAGCCGCGGGTAGAAATGTTTCCCCAGCAAATCGTTTCATCTCCTGTAAATGCGGCAATTCCTATGAATCCAGGTGCATTTTCTCAAGCAATCACACAAGTTATGCAACAAAATTTTGAATCAACCCGATTAACGGTAGCAAAACAAATTATTGGTTCTAACTTTTTTACAGCAGATCAAGTTCGTCAACTAATGACTCAAATGAGTTTCGAAGCGAGTAGGTTAGAGCTGGCGCGATTTGCCTACAATAGGGTTTTAGATCCACAGAATTATTTTGTTGTAAACAATGCATTTAATTTCTCGTCGAGCGTAGACGAATTAAATAATTCACTTTTCGGTCGCTAAAGGCCGCCTATATAGGATCACTTATGAAAAGGCTGCAATTTTTGTGGCCTTTTTTATGCTTCCATTTATTTAAAATGCAGTATTGAAAACAACGATAATAATATTTTTGACGATTTACTTTACTCTAAATCTCCTTTTATTTCCTCCTAAGTTTGGTATTAAGTAAAAAGTATTGAGACTTGATGATAGGGCCAATGTTGGATATGACTCTTCTTAAATCTTTATTTGTACTAAAATCTTAGATGGTTGAAGAATTCACTTTTTACTTTCTTGACCCTGGAATGAGCTTGTCGAAATTCATAACTCCAAAACTGAGATGAGCTTGTCGAATCTCCTTTCTCCAAAAATTGGTACCAAGATTTAAGTACAAAGTTTTGAGACTTGCGGATGGGAACAATGTTAGACATGACTCTTCTTGAATCTTTAGTTTGAACTAAATGCCTAAATGGTTGAAGAATTCAATTCCACTTTTTAATCTCTATTTTTCACTTTTCACTTTCTACCTTCTACTTTTTACTCTCTCCTTCTTTCTCCCTTAACCTCATCCTTCCTGAAAAGGAACAGACACTGTCTTGAACTTAGATTTTGATAAAGTAAAATTCATAGAAATCTGAAAAAAGCTTCTTCCTGTTTCGTCATTAATCTTATAATCGAATTGATGAAGGTATCCAGCATGAACAGTCATGGCAGGAAATTTTTTTCCAATCAAAATTGAAGATCGGATTCTTTCGAAATAGGGTTGGCGATTGGTGAAGAATATTTCGCCCCATCCCGCCAGGAAATAATCGGATTTCTTTCTCAATGGCAAAATGGCTCCTAAGCGATACCGAAAACGATTTCTAAAGCCATTATTCGTATAACGTTGCTCGATTCGATAGCGATGTTCTAGCAACAGTATGCGACCTGGATCTCGCATAGAAAACTCAAGCCAAGAACGAATCTCTTTTACAGCCGCTGGCGTTCTGAAATTTCCTCCTGATAGAAAAGTTCGATAACTACCAATTCCGGTTGTGATTGATCGTGTCTTGGAAACGGAATAAGTTAAGGCAGATTTATACTCGTAATAGTGAAATTCATCATAAAACGAAAGGCTTCGAATTTGACCTTCGGCAGAAACTTGCCATGATGAGTCTAATGTTAACTTAGCGTTCAGGATATTCCACGAACCAATTTGCGCTTCAACACGATGATTTCCTAAACAGAAAATTTGGAATATCATCAAAGCCATTCGAAAATATAAATGCTGCATTCTTATTATGATTCGCAGCAAATATAAGCCTCAAATCTATTCAACTAAGCTTCGTGTAAAATGCTTTAGTATATTTGAAAATGAGATTTAAAATCGCCACCGCTCTATTTCTTAGCTTTTTAATTCAGATAAGTGCTTTTGCCCAGTATTTCGAGCCTAAACCTAACGAAAATGATCCCAATTTACCCATTTGGGTAAAATTGATGTACGCCGAAAACCCCAATGCAATTTCGGTCGATAATGCTTTCAAGGCTTTCTATGATGGTAGACCATTTAAGCATGATTTATATTCGAGATATTATAAGCGTTGGCGCCGGTTTGTAACGCCATATGTAGAAGATAATGGTAATGTTGTTTATCCAAGTCTCGAAGAACGCATGGCAAATTCGCCTCAGATTCAAGGTGTTAACAATGCTCGCGCGGATGGAGATGACTGGTCGTATTTAGGACCTGATATACATTTAAATGCAAAATATGACCTAGGCGATGAAAATGTTCCAGTTTCTGAACAAGCAAACGTATATGCTGTAGATCGTTGTAATGCCAATCCTCTTGTTATGTATTGTGGAACAGAAAGTGGAGGCGTTTACAAATCTATAGATAAAGGTCAGAATTGGTTTTATGTCACCAAAGGACTAACGGTCGAAGATATTTCAGCAATTGGCGTTGATCCAACCAATCCTGATGTGGCACTTTTTTCATCTGCAAACGAGATTTTTAGAACATCCGATGGAGGATTAACTTGGTCTATTACTGGTAATTCTGCGTTTCAGGCATTGAATATTTCTGTTTGGCAATTTGCTTTTCATCCAACGAATCCAAGCATTGTGCATGCAGCAACAAATTTGGGACTTTATAGAAGTACCGATAATGGGGTAAATTGGACGCAAGTATTTGCCAATGAAAGCATGTCGGTCGAATATAAAATTGGAAATCCTTCAATTGTGTATGCTCTAAGATATAATACAACTCGCCAAATTGCAGAATTCTATAAGTCGACCGATGGTGGCTTGAGCTTTACCGTTCGTTTAAATGGCTGGTTTACAGTTCCTCCAGCTGATCAAGGGCTAATTACTTCTCGAGGTGGGAGGATTGCTCTAACCGAGGCGAATCCCAATCGTGTTTATGTTTTATTGGTTGGTCAAAGTCAAGATGCAGCAGCCCTTCAGCTTAGAGGAACAATTGGAGTATATAGCAGCGCGGATAGTGGCGATAATTGGACCTTTCCGCATAACTTAATTGGTATGCCTTATAATTTGGCCACTCATCCAAATTTGATGGATTTTGATGGATTTTCAAGTACCTACAATCAAATATATTACAATACAGCGTTGGCCTGCAGTCATTTAAATGAGCAAAATTTATTGATTGGTGGATTAAATCTTTGGCGCAGCAGCGATGGAGGGGCAAGTTATCAACCTGTTGGCGGATACGTTGGTGGGTTGCCATTGATGCATGTCGATTTACAAGAATTCAGGAACTATAAAACATCATCGACGACTGAGGAAATATGGTTTAGCAGTGATGGCGGACTTAATTACAGTGCAGATTGGTGCACTTCGCATGTTTCATTAACAAAAGGAATTGGAGCAGTAAATTTTTGGGGCCTAGATCAGGGCTGGAATGATGATATTATTGTTGGAGGCCGCTACCACAATGGAAATGGTGCATATTCGGATTCATATGGTCCAGGTACATTTTTATCGCTTGGCGGAGGAGAAAATGCTACCGGATATGTTAATTACAGTCCAGAACGTAAAACCTATTTCTCTGATATTGGAGGACGCATAATTCCAATTAATTCGGGTGATTTGGTTGGAAGTTTCGGAACAAATCAGTTTCCAAATGAAAGTTATTTCGATAATAACAGTTCACGAATAATTTTCGATTGGGAATATTGGAATATTGCTTACCAAGGAAAGGATAATAACTTGTTAATCAGCACAAATGGAGGATCGTCGTTTAGTAATCACTATTCATTTCCAAATGTCGCAAGTACGGTTTTATGGATTGAACAAAGTCACGCAAATCCGCAGGTATTATTCGTTCAGTTATTGATTAATTCGAATAGCAAGCTGTATAAATCAAATGATGGAGGATTGACATTCAATGAGTTAACACTACCTCAAATCAAACGTGAAATTTACTTCAGCCTAAGTTATACAAATGTTGATGAGTTATGGTTGGCTTATACAGCAGGCACGAATAATAATAAAGTGTATCGAAGTTTAAATGGAGGTACAACTTGGAATAACATCACAACAGCAACTTTAAATGGATTAAGTATTAAGGCAATTGCTCATCAAGCAGGCACAAATTCAGGCGTTTATATTGCTTCGCGAAGAGGTCCTGTTCATTATTTAAATTCAGGAATGATAGACTGGCAATTAGTAGGAACCAACGTTCCATCAGCATCATATCCGCTTCGCTTAATGCCATTTTATCCAAAGAATAAACTTCGTTTAGGAATGTGGAATATTGGAGTTTGGGAACACGATCAAGCAGAAGAATCTCAATTAATTGCCGATTTCTCCTCGAATTTTAGAGCGTTTACGTGCCCAGGCGACACAATGTGGTTTGTGAATCATTCAGTTTGCGATGCGAATGCAACATTGAACTGGACTTTTGCTGGAGGTTCTCCTGGGACTTCAACGCTTAAAGCTCCAAAAGTGACTTACTCGAATTCTGGAACTTATGATGTTCAGCTTATTGTTACTCAAAATGGCAGTAGCGATACCATTGTTAAACAAGCATTTATAACAACTATACCTATCTCGAACTTTCCAGCTAATGAGAATTTTGAATTAGGTTCATACGCTGAAGGATGGAAAAATATAGACGCAGGGAATGATGGCGAAGCATGGGAAATTAAAGAAAATACGAGTGGTTTTGGTCAAGGCGTTTATTGCACACGTTTTAATAATTATATATACGATGTAGCAGGCAAGCGAGATAAAATCATCACACGACCATTGAATGGATTGCAATCAGGAGCATCGTTAACATTGAAATTTGATGTAGCATACGCTCGTTGGGCCGTTAATTATTCAGATACGTTGGCAGTTTACATTTCCTATGATTGTGGCAATACGCTTGAGTTGCTCTATTTAAAAGGAGGAACTCAATTGGCAACAGCGCCAGATAATTCTTCTAACACATTTGTCCCAACAAACTCGCAATGGAGAACCGATTCTGTTGAGGTTTTTAGCATTTCTAGTCCAGGGGAAGAATTCGTAATTGTATTTGAAAATCGAGGTCATTACGGGCAACCTATTTATTTGGATAATATTCTAATTGATGCAGATGGCGTTGTCACTCCAATCGAGATAAGAGAAAATGCAGAAATCTCATTATATCCAGTTCCTGTTGAGGATGTTTTAAATGTTACTTCAAAAGGTTTCAATGGGCAACAATTGTCTTATAGAATATTCGATGCTAGTGCCCGTGTTTGTATTGCTGGACAAGCTATAGGTGAGCTAGTATCAGTGAATACATCCATGCTGAGTTCGGGCTATTATATTTTTGAATTGAGTGATGGAAAGAAGCAGATTCGAAAGTCGTTCACAAAAAAGTAGAAAGGGAATTTCGCCCTTCCTCTATAAATTATTGCACGTGAGTTACATTCCCTGAGCCCGAAATAGAAGTGCTCACGGTTGCATTTCCTTGGTAGCGAATTTTACCGCTTCCACAAATTCTTGCATCTAAATGTTCATTTACAAATACATCTACATCGCCTGAACCGCTTATATTAACTGAGGAATTATTGCTGTTAAGTGCAAAGCTGCGGATATTTCCAGAACCCGAAACAATGAAGGATTCAATGGGTGTGCTGCCAGAAAGGTATATGTTACCTGAGCCGGAAATATTTCCGTTAATAAGGGAAGATGAAATTACTGCCGCAGTGATATTTCCTGAGCCCGAGATGTTTATATTGAATGAGTTAGATTGAAATTCATTCGTGGTTTTCACATTACCCGAACCACTCAAATCGATGCTTACTAAATTTGGGAGGTGAATATAGATTTCAAGGTCATCATATTTGATGCTTCCACAATTCTTATCGAATCCGAAGCGTAATTCGTTTGAAACAACTTCCAAATTAAGGATTTCGAGAATGTTCGACTGGCCAGTTACGCTGATAGAGGCAATTGAATCTTGCGTCAAATAAATATTCGCGGATACAGAATTGCGAATCGAATTAAAGGCGGGTATAGCGAAGTTTTGGGTTACAGGTCCACCTTTTCCTTTAACGGGAAAACAGTCTTTTTTACAAGAGTTAAAACCAATAGAGACAAACAGAATAGCAATTAGGAATTTTGAGATAGATAGGGTTCACTTAAAAAGTCAGAAACACGTCAGATGCGAGACAAGAGGATTTTTTGACGTACAAATAGTACTTCAAAATACTCTTAACGAAGCAGATGGCGTGTTGCTGGCTAAGCCAAATTCTAGAAAACAATAAAAATAATAATTTGCGATGCATACAATCTAATCAATTTCGACAAATAATGGACACCAAATCAAAAATTAGACCTTGTAACATTCATATAATCAATAATTTAGGTGTTTTTAAGTGGTCCCTACATAGAAACTACTACCTTTGCAATCGAAAAAAGCAGCTATATAATTATTAAAATTGCAATTCTTCAGGAACATCGTTAAGAATTTATGTTTCAAAAAACATACGTTTTTTTGTGAGTAAACGGTTTAAATCTTTTTACCTGACAGGTCGAAAGTTCATTGCCTGAAGAATAAATTAGCATGAACATGAAGGCAAAAAAGAACAAAAAAAAAGATAAGGTCCTCGTAAAATTATTTCTCGAGGACGTCCTCAATTACTTTAAAAACGACCCCGGCAAAGCACATACCTATAAAGAAGTGTGCGCAGGTCTGGGCCTTGAAGCACCTGAAGATCGCGTAATGGTCATGGAAGTGCTTGATTCGTTAGTTAACAATATGCAATTATCTGAACCTGAACCTGGTAAATTCAGATACACAAGCATGGGAAGTAGCTTCATTGATGGAGTTATGGATTTAACAACCAACGGCGCTGGATACGTTGTTAGCAAAGAATCAGCAGACGACGTATACGTTCGTGAGAACTATCGCTTAAATGCCCTAAACGGTGATACGGTTCGCGTGCACTTATTTGCCCGTCGCAAGGGTAAAAAAGTTGAAGGTGAAGTGGTTGAAATACTCGAAAGGGCAAAAACTGAATTTGTTGGAATTGTTCAACTAAGCTCCAAATTTGCCTTCGTAGTCCCTGATAACAACAAAATGCCAATCGATATCTTTGTGCCTCTTCACGAGTTGAAAGGCGCAAAGAATGGCGATAAAGTTCTTGTTAAAATGCTTGATTGGCCTGAAACGGCTAAGAATCCTTTTGGTGAGATAATAAAAGTTCTTGGCAAACCTGGCGATAATAATGTTGAGATGAATGCGATCATGCTCGATTATGGTTTGCCCTATGAATTTCCAGAAGAAGTTGAAGCTGCGGCCGAAAAAATCCCCATGGAAATTCCAGAGGATGAAATCAAAAAACGAAGAGATTTCCGTGGAATTACAACATTCACAATCGATCCGGTTGATGCCAAAGATTTTGATGATGCATTATCAATACAAAAACTAAAAAATGGTAATTGGGAAATCGGTATCCACATTGCTGATGTTTCGCACTATGTAAAACCAGGATCTCTCCTAGAAGAAGAAGCATACAAGCGTGCAACCTCCGTTTATTTGGTCGATCGTGTTGTACCAATGTTACCTGAACACCTGTCAAATGGTGTATGCTCACTTAGACCCAACGAGGACAAACTCACCTACTCTGCTGTATTTGAAATGACAGACGAGGCTGAAGTGGTTGATAGCTGGTTTGGAAGAACGGTTATCTGCTCTAAACGCCGCTTTGCATATGAAGATGCGCAAAGTGTGATTGAAACAGGAGAAGGCGATTTGAAGGATGAGATTTTAACACTAAACCGTTTGGCCGGAATTCTTCGCGCAGCTCGATTTAAAAGTGGTTCAATAGCCTTTGATAAGGCAGAAGTGAAATTTAGATTAGACACAGATGGCAAACCTTTGGGAGTATATTTCAAAGTTCAAAAAGAAGCCAATATGTTAATCGAAGATTTCATGTTGCTCGCTAATCGCCAAGTTGCTGAATTCATCGCTACCAAAGGAAAAGAAAGTAAAAATAAATCTGCAGCCAAATATCCATTTGTATATCGTGTTCACGACAAGCCAGACCCTGAGAAACTAATGGAATTCTCAAGGTTTGTTGCTCAGTTTGGATATAAATTTAACGGTAGTCGCGAAGGCGAAATTTCGCAAAACATGAATGCCTTAATGCAAGAAATCAAAGGCAAAGGCGAATCGAATGTGATTGAAACACTCGCAATTCGTACCATGGCGAAAGCAATTTACACCTCAAAAAATATTGGTCATTACGGATTAGGCTTTAAATACTACACCCATTTTACTTCACCAATCAGAAGGTATCCAGATGTGATGGTTCATCGCTTGTTGGATGCATATATGGCAGGGAAAACCTGGGAAAAAGAACCTGAATTAGAAATACGCTGCAAGCATTCATCTGAACTAGAAAAGAAAGCTTCAGAAGCCGAACGCGCATCCATTAAGTACAAGCAGGTTGAATATTTGAAAGACCGCGTTGGTGAAAGTTTCGACGCCGTTATTTCTGGTGTTACCGAATGGGGAATGTTTGTCGAAATTATTGAGAACAAATGCGAAGGCTTAGTGCGTTTACGAGATATTCCAGACGATTATTATTTCTTCGACGAAGAGAGTTTCTCGATTGTTGGAAAAGGAAACAACAGACGCTACCGTTTAGGTGACAATGTGAAAATTCAAGTTAAACGCGCCGATTTAGTTCGGAAACAGCTCGATTTTAGTTTGGTTGAAGATAAAGATGCAAAATCTAATTATAAGCCTAAACCTAAATTTGAAGTGAAAACGGATAACAAAATCCCGAGCAAACGCAATCGATATAAGCGATAAGCAGGGTCAACTCAAAAATGCTTAACTCATCTTAAATGCTTTGTTTCTCGATGAATGATTCATTAGAAATGCATGAATTTAACTGACTTTAAGTAAAAATCCATTCGAGGAGATTAAGTTGATACTTGAACATATAATTTTTTAAGTTAGTCAAAAATGCCGCGTTTACCTGGTTACAGCCATTTCGAAGTATTAGCTATACATCTCCAATGTCTGTTTCTTGAGCGCGTCTCATTTCTGACTATTTGCTTGAACCTTAAGTATTCTTTTGTGTTTTCTTGTTTTCCTGCGGGATGTGAGTAAATACTAATGTTTATTTGTCCTTTATGGATGCAACACCGCATGTACAAACACTTTTGAAATTACTTCCAGACAAACCTGGAGTTTATCAATATTTCGATTCGGAAGGCAAAATTCTTTACGTTGGGAAAGCGAAAAGCCTAAAAAAAAGGGTTACTTCCTATTTCAACAAGGATCATTTCGATAGTGGTAAAACACGTGTTTTGGTTTCAAAAATTGTGGATATTAAAACCATTGTTGTAGATACTGAATTAGATGCCTTACTTCTTGAGAATAACCTGATTAAGAAGTATTTACCTCGCTACAACGTTCTCCTAAAAGACGACAAGACTTTCCCTTGGATTTGCATCAAAAAAGAGCGTTTCCCGCGCATTTTTCCTACGCGACGTATTGTGAAGGATGGTTCCGAATATTATGGTCCATTCCCAAATGTGAAAGTGATGCGAACCATGTTGGAGTTGGTAAAATCAATTTATCCAAGAAGAAATTGTAATCTGGCCTTAGAACCAAAAGCTATTGAAGCCGGAAAATTTAAAGTTTGCCTAGAATACCACATTAAGAATTGCTTAGGTCCTTGTGTTGGTTACCAAACCGAAGATGATTACAATGCAGTTATCAAGGAAATTCGATTAATACTCAAAGGGAATTTAGGCGATTTAATTTCTACCATAAAATCCCGAATGTTAGAACACGCTGCTGCCTATCGTTTCGAGCAAGCGCAGGAATTGAAAGAACGGATTGAGATGCTCGAATCTTTTAAAAGTCGCTCTACAGTTGTGAATCCAAGCATTTCAAATGTAGATGTGTTCTCAATTCATTCCGATGAAAAAGTTGCATACGTAAATTACCTGCGTGTCTTGGAAGGAAGCATCGTTCAAGGTCACACTATTGAGTTGAAAAAGCGTTTAGATGAAAGTCCAGAAGAGCTCCTTTCGATCGGTATTGGCGAGATGCGTCAAAGATTTGAGAGTAACTCGAAGGAAATCATTGTACCGTTTAGGCCCGATTGGGAAGACGATGCTCTGCAGGTGACTATCCCACAGCGTGGAGACAAGAAAAAACTACTCGAACTTAGTGAGCGCAACGTGATGAATTACTTGCGCGAAAAGAATAAGCAAATTGAATTAGTCGATCCAGAAAGACATACGAAACGGATCCTTGAACAGCTTAAGAAAGACTTGCGAATGCCCGTATTACCAAAGCATATAGAGTGTTTTGACAATTCAAATTTACAGGGAACTTATCCAGTTTCGGCAATGGTTTGTTTTAAAGATGCACGTCCTAGCAAGAAAGATTACCGTCATTTCAATGTTAAAACCGTTGTTGGAGCCAATGATTTTGCAACTATGGAGGAAGTCATTGAACGAAGGTATTCGCGCTTACTAGCTGAAGGAGAACCCTTGCCGCAACTGATTATTGTCGATGGTGGAAAAGGCCAACTTAGTTCAGCTTTGTTAGCTTTAGATAAAATTGGACTACGTGGCAAAATCAGTATTATTGGTATTGCAAAGAGACTTGAAGAGATTTATTTTCCAGAAGATTCAATCCCTTTGTATATCGATAAGAAAAGCGAGAGTCTGAAACTAATTCAGCATTTGAGAAATGAAGCTCACCGTTTTGGAATTACACATCACCGTAAACGTCGAGACAATGGCACTTTGAAAACCGAATTGAGCGATATCGAAGGTATCGGTCCAGGAGCAATTGAGAAATTACTTACAGATTTCAAATCGGTTGCTAAAATAAAGAAGCTTACTTTGGATGAATTGAGTAAATCAGTAGGACCGTCAAAGGCTGAAAAAGTATTTTCCTTTTATAACCCAGAAGCATCTTTATAATTTATGAGCAAACACCTTATCGTAACTGGCGCAGCTGGCTTTATAGGAGCTCACATTTGTAAAGAACTAATCAAACTTGATTACTCCGTTTTGGGAATTGATAACCTCACTTACGGTTCAGAAGAAAGATTACAATCCATAGCTGATTCAACAAAATTTACATTCATTAATGCTGATGCAGCAGAAATAAATGAAATAGTTTTTGGCGGGGCCGATGGATTAATTCACTTGGCATCAGAAAAGATACCACGCTATAGTTCAGGTTGGGATACCTTGGAAAAAAACCAACAAGTAAGCGATGCGGTTTTAAAATATTGCATAGAGCACCAGTGCAAATTATATTTTGCTTCAACGAGCGATGTTTATGGTAAAAACCAAATAATTCCGTTTTCGGAAAAGAGCGACTGTGTTTTGGGTTCGAGCTTAAATAAACGTTG
>Ga0209284_10005600_pt1 | contig 12853 bp, 9 predicted proteins | sample FRY03_FD_187211 | JGI IMG/M metagenome (GOLD analysis project Ga0209284, IMG submission 187211) | Freshwater microbial communities from Lake Fryxell liftoff mats and glacier meltwater in Antarctica - FRY-03 (SPAdes) (version 2) | ecosystem: Environmental > Aquatic > Freshwater > Ice > Glacier... | reverse complement strand
CACATCTGCAACGATATTTGAATGAATTTCAGTACAAATATGATCGCAGGCACCTCCTTCATTCTAACCCCGAAGAAATATTGCGTAAAATAGTAGAAATGCCCTGGTTGCCTTACTCCATGGCGAAAGCGAGCTAAGTAAGAAATCGAAAAGGAGCTGGGGAGATGGAGATTAGAGCTTCACAATAGTAAAATTGCCTTGGTTGACTTACTCCAAGCCGAATGCGAACTAAGTAGGAAATCTAAAAGGAGCTGGGAAGATGGAGATGATAGCTTCACAATTATGAAAGTAGGTACCTCCTCGATCCTAACCCCGAAGAAATGTTGTATAAAATAGTGCAATCGCCCTGGTTGCCCCACTCCAAGCCGAATGCGAACTAAGTAGGAAATCTAAAAGGAGCTGGGGAGATGGAGATTAGAGCTTCACAATTATGAAAGTAGGTACCTCCTCGATCCTAACCCCGAAGAAATGTTGCATAAAATAGTGCAATCGCCCTGGTTGCCCCACTCCAAGACGAATGCGAACTAAGTATGAAATCAAAACGGAGCTGGGGAGATGGAGATTAGAACTTCACAAATATGAAAGTAGTCAACGCCCTCATTCCAACCTCGAAGAAATACTGAACAAAATAGTACAATCGCCCTGGTTGCCTTACTCCAAGCCGAATGCGAACTAAGTATGAAATCAAAACGGAGCTGGGGAGATGGAGATTAGAGCTTCACAAATATGAAAGTAGTCAACGCCCTCATTCCAACCTCGAAGAAATACTGAACAAAATAGTACAATCGCCCTGGTTGCCTTACTCCAAGCCGAATGCGAACTAAGTAGGAAATCTAAACGGAGCTGGGGAGATGGAAATTAGAGCTTCACAAATATGAAAGTAGTCAACGCCCTCATTCCAACCTCGAAGAAATACTGAACAAAATAGTACAATCGCCCTGGTTGCCTTACTCCAAGCCGAATGCGAACTAAGTAGAAAATCTAAAAGGAGCTGGGGAGATTATAGCTTTACAATTATGAAAGTAGGCGCCTCCTCCATCCTAACCCCGAAGAAATATTGAACAAAATAGTACAATCGCCCTGGTTGCCCCACTCCAAGCCGAATGCGAACTAAGTAGAAAATCGAAAGAGGGCTAAAGGAATGGATTTTTGAGGCAATTAAGTTCATCTTAGGCTTGTCTCTAATCAAAATGAATCACCTACGTTTTAACAAAGCGATGAAACTTTAGAAAACAGCATCATTTTCAAATTAAAAATGGCTCCCTCACTTCTTCAGTAAGTGCATTCCTGTTCAGCTTTGGATAACAATAAAGCAATGTCTAATCCCTGCTTTTGAATAACCAAAAATGTAACTCGCTTGTTTCTTCTACAATCTTTTTGAAGTAGATGTAGGATGTCTCCGCTCAACTTGAGCTCTTTCTTTCGTCTAAATACCCCAAAAGATGCCAAAAACCATTCGGGCCAGCTGATATTGAGACATTTTGAATTTTAATACATTGTATATAATCGTGTTAAATTTTGTGATTTTATCATTTGCGGAAAACAAAAAAGCTCAAACTGAGAATCATTTTGTCAAGAGTTCAAAGAATATGCGCCATTTTTCAAGTGGATCAATATTGAACATGCCAGTGTTCATGGTTTGGTTTTAGAATACCTCTTTTAAGGGATTGAATCTCAATTTACAAGCAGGTAGCTTTGGAAGATAATTATCGGAATCATGATTCAGAATTCAACGCCCATCAATCATCTCGCAGAAATAGACCATCAACTCCTTATGTACCTTCGCAGGTTCGGTAAACCACTTGATGAGGTTTTAACAGTTGGCGATTTGAATCAAGAATTGGGTTACCAACCCGGATTTTTAAAAATGCTCTTGAATACTTATTTCAATTTACCTGAGCAAAATAAATCCGAAATTGAAAAACAATTTTACCCTGATCTGATTAGGTATTTAAGGGAAAGTCATACTTATTACACCAATGTTGCATTTCCTCAAATTAACAGATCGCTCGAAACAATTCTGAATCAAGACGATCCTTCTGTGCCTGCGGCGTTTATTTGCCAAACCTTTATTCAGCATTATGCACATAAAATGGCATTGCACTTTGAAGAAGAAGAACGATCATTATTTCCTTTAGCAGAAAAATTAATGGCTGTGAATTTTGTTTGCGGTCTTAGTGATTTGAATAATTACTCTATAGTTTTAATGATCGAAAACGAACATGAATCGCTCAATGAAGAATTAAAACGAGTACATGAAGTGCTATTGAGATTCAGACTTTCAGAACGCAGCTATTCGCCAATCCATGGCGTACTCGCGTTTATGTCAGTGCTTCAGCGCGACATTAAGTTGCATGAATTGATCGAAGATGAAATCCTATTGCCATTTGTGACTTGTAGATTGAATGCTATCCGTATAATGAAGAATTGATTCAAAACGGAACTGTAAATACATCATTGCGCTCGAGGTAACCGTGTAGCAATTGTTTGCCAAACCCTGAAACATCAATGGATTGAGCATAGAGAGCTAAATCTTCCTTGGTTCTGATCATTTCGTTTTTCGGAAAAAAGCCAAAAGAAAGGGGGATGCCATTTTCTACCAGAATAAAGCTTTGTTCATTATGGTTTCGTCCTTCACCCGGAACAATAAAGCTGTCTTTTTCATTCAATAATTCATTGATACTCCTTTGCAAATCTTCATTCCAATCACCGGAATATTCTTGATTTTCGGCATCTTCAATTCCGCAACAGGCGAGGGGAAGCTGATGTTCATTGACAAAATTTAGCATCCATTCTCTGGCAGTTCCATAGCTATCGAAAACACGAATTGCACTGTTGAGTCCATTGGTATTTTGCAGAGCTAGGCGCAGTCTGTTTTTACCATCCGTATAGGTGTAAATTCCAAATTGCCTTGTTCTTAGTTTCTGCGCGCGGTTGAGTGGTGGCCAGTTTTTGCGGATTTCCTGATCTTCAAAAAGCAATGCAATGAGTTCTGTTCCGCATAGTTGGAAATGGATATCGCATACTTTTTTAACCAATTCCTGCCTAAAGAAATTGAGGTATTGTCCATTGAAATGAGAGCGAATTCTTTGCTTTATATTTTTGGCTTTACCGATATAAAGAATTTCACCTTTTTCATTAAGGAAATAATAGACACCGGGCTCATCAGGGAGTTTCTCCCAAACCTCAACCCGCACGGAAGGTGGAAGAAAAGAATCGGGTTCGTTCCGCTTTAATGATTTGCTGATAATACCTTCAGTGTCTGCCTCAATCAATTTTGTAAATATTTCGGCAGTTGCTTTAGTATCGCCCCAGGCGCGGTGAGGCGATGGATTAACAATGTGCAATGATTCGCTAAGGTTAGCTAAACTGTAAGATTTGAATCCGGGAAGTATTTTCCGGCTGAGCCTCACAGTGCAGAGTTTGAGAGGGTTCCAAGCTAGTCCCTCTTTGTTAAAACATTCTTTTAAAAAAGAGAAATCGAAATTGACATTATGAGCAACGAAAACCGCATCTTGTAAGAAATCGTGAACTTCAGCGGCAATATCTGAAAAGGAGGGTGCATTTTCGAGCATTTCATCTGTAATGCCCGTCATTCTGGAAACGAAATATGGAATTGATCTTCCTGGATTCACAAGGGATTGAAAGGAATCGAAAACTTTTTCACCATCGTGCAAAAGAATACTGATCTCCGTAATTCCATGTTCCGACGGATGTCCGCCGGTGGTTTCCAAATCAGTTATAGCGAATATCATAGTACAAAGTTAGTTTTTCGTGTGAATACATGTCGGCAACAAATAAAGGATGGCACATTGTAATGTATTGGAGTGCTTATTAAATTTGGACATGAAAAAGTCAGTTCCCATTGGTATTTCCGTAATCAGCTTGCTTTTAAGTTCTTGTGGAAATACAGAAGAGCCGAACAGTTCTGGTCTAGTTCCTGAACAAGTTTCGGATTCTGCCGATATTCCTGAACAATTAGATAAATCAGTCGTTTCCATGCCTGTTTACCCCCGATTAGACAATGAAAAATGTGAGGAATTCTTGTTAAAATACGGTGCTGAACATCCTGAGAATCGGGTGATTATTCATACTGATTTGGGCGATATGGAAGTGGAATTATTTGATGATACACCTATTCATCGGGCTAATTTTCTGTATCTCATCCATCGCAATTACTTCAATCCAACTGAAATATTGCGGGTAATCAAGGGATTTGTAATTCAAGGAGGTAATTCAGACGAGGAAGAGCCGCAAACCAAGCGTTTTCTGATTGGTGATTATACCTTACCATCCGAAATTAGGCCAAATAGAATCCATCTGAGGGGAGCCTTGGCTATGTCAAGAAGCTATGAGAAAAATCCTGAAAAAAGGTCATCCTCTTATGATTTTTACTTAGTGCATGGCAGCATTCCCGGATCGGTGCAAATTCATGAATCCAAGCAGAAACGCAAATACTCCGAAGAGCAAATTGCCGATTATTTGAAAATAGGCGGTGCCATGCATTTGGACGAAGAACATACAGTTTTCGGTCGATTGGTCAAGGGTTTTGATGTGTTGGATCGCATTGCAAATGTTGAAGTAGATAAAACGGATTGGCCCAAAAATACCATCATGTTGAGGATGGAGATCAAAGAGTGATGTATGATTAGATGATATTTCTAGTGTAAAATCGGTATTTTTGAGCAAACGAAAAGTGATGAATAGATACAGTTTACTTTTTCTGATTTCCATAGGTTTAGTCACGGTAACGCAAGCGCAGCTATCAAATTCGTATAAATATATCCCAACTAACAGTGCAATTGGCTTCTATCAGGACGATGATGAAGATTGGGACGATGATGATGATCGCGGGTTCAGTTTTGGGATCAATCTTGGAGTTTATTTTGCTAATAAGAAGAGTGCAGCCGTTTATAATGGCACTTGTTCCTATACTATTGAAGGTGTGAATGCTGGTGTTCGATGTTTTGAAATTTATGAGCGCTTAACACTTAATATCAACGACATAAATTTTATTACATCGTATTACAATATTACCAGTTTTGAAGCCCCGGTTGATATGCATCCTGCTAATATGCGATATCAACCGGCGATGATGTACGGATTGAGAATGAAATACAATTTCAACAGTGATAATGCGATTTTGATTAATGCCAATTTTGGTCGAATTAAATCCGTAGATCAGTTTACACTTCGATTTATTGGCGGCCCAATTCAGCAAAATGCTCAGGATAATATTCAACTTTTTGATATTACCGGTGAGGAAGACCGTTTTCAGTTTTCTGCGGTTTACAGGGCTGGAGCGATGATTAACGATCAGACTAATTTTTATTTTGAACTTGGACCTTCCATGGTTGGTGTGAAAGTGGGCAAAAACAAAATTTTCATTGCAGAACGCAATTATGATTTGTTTATCGGAGCGCAAAATCCGAACCAGTTGATTGCATATCAGCCAAGAACGGATATTGGATTTGGTTTTAAATTAGGAACAGGGCTGGAGATGAGATTTAGCGATAAATATGAGATAGATCTTGGGTTTTCAGCAGCCAGAGAGCGCGTTATTTTAGGTTCATTTGATCAGAAGATTTGGAATTATGCCATTATGCTTGGTTTTAGCATATAGTTCTATGGTAAAGAATTCAAAATTAGTTAAAAATTAAGCCCCGAGTCCCGGGGCTTAATTTTGAAACCTTAACCAAAAAAACGCTCTTAGAGCATGAAAAAACGCTATTCAACAGAAGGCTAACCAAAACCTTCATCATAAATTTAATAATCTTATTTCAGCGCTGAAAGCGCTATTTGAGTAACGGTATAAAATCAAAGGATAATGGAAGATATTTCAATAGAACGGTCAGATCGATTTGATAAATTCAATGATTATTTCAAATCTTATATCAATAGGGTTAGCGATTCGGAACTATTAGTTGTTTTGGTGTATCAAGTAAAGACTTTAAATGCACTCCTTGAAAATATATCCGAGGAGCAAAGTGAATTTCGGTATGCCGAGGGGAAATGGTCCATCAAAGAGTTGTTGCTACATATTACTGATACAGAGCGCATTATGTCCTATCGGGCTTTAAGGGCGGCGCGAAATGATAGTACCTTAATGCCTTCTTTTGATGAGAATGCTTTTGTGGCGGAGTCTTTTGCTTCGGAAAGAAGGTTTGAAAGTATATTGAATGAATGGAATGCAGCGCGCAATTCGGTGATTTGTTTGTTTGAAGATTTGAATGAGATTCAGTTGGCCAGAATTGGCAAATTCAGTGGGTCGGAATTATCGGTGGAGGGCATAGGGTATTTAATTGCAGGTCATTTGCTGCATCATGTGGAGGTGCTTAACACCCGTTATAATATGAAGTGATATTGCGGCATAGCATCGCAAAAGGAACAAAGAAGAAGTAAAATAAAGACGCAGATTATTTGCGTTCTTTAGCCCTCATTTGCACCCTTTGATAGGCTGAAAAAATGTAAACTCAATTAGCCGGAATCCGCTTTAAAGTCTCTAGCAAATAATTCCAGAATTTATTGACGGATGAAATCTGAACTTTTTCTTCCGGTGAATGAGCACCAAGAATATTCGGCCCAAAAGAAATCATGTCCATTTCTGGATAATGCCTACCGATAATTCCACACTCCAATCCCGCATGACAAGCCATCACATTTGCTTTTTCATTGTACATCTCCTGATGTAATTCAGCCATGATTTTAACAATGTCGGAACCCGGGCGTGGAGTCCAACCCGGATAGGATCCTGCATATTTTACTTCCGCATTCAGAATAGCAAACGCCGAAGAAATAGCATCAGCAAGATCATTTTTTTCTGAATCTACAGCACTTCTGGTAAGGCATTGAATATTGATTTTTCCTGCACCAACCGAAACTTTAGAGAGATTATTGGAACTTTGAACCAATCCCGGAATATCCGGACTCATTCTATAAATTCCATTCGGACAGGCATAAATGGAAGCGAGTAATTTCTTTTGATCGTCAACATTCATAACTAAATCAGCCTTATTTCCTTCCTTCAATACCAATCCACCATCAGGATCAGTACTTGCATATTCATTTCGAATAACTTGATTTATTTCATTGATCCAGGCAGCAAACGCTGAGCATTGTGCTTCAGGAACAAACACAGCCGAAAAAGATTCACGTGGAATAGCATTTCTCAATCCCCCGCCTTCAATTGTTGCAATTCTAATTTGGAATTTACTACTAGCATTGAACAAAACACGATTCATGATTTTATTCGCATTGCCTCTTCCTAAATGAATTTCCATTCCGGAATGACCGCCTTTAAATCCTCTCACGCTCAAGGTGTAAGACTTGTGCTGTGCTGGAATTTCTTCCGTTTTATAGTTTGCAGCAGCCGTTACATCTATCCCGCCAGCACAACCGATAGTAAGTTCGGTATCTTCTTCAGTATCGAGATTGAGTAATATTTTCCCGTGTAATTGATTAGGCTGAAGTTCCAAAGCGCCCGTCATTCCTGTTTCTTCATCGATAGTGAAAAGTGCTTCGATAGCAGGATGTGGAATGGAATCAGAAGCGAGAATCGCCATAATGGAAGCAACACCAATGCCATTATCAGCTCCGAGGGTTGTGCCTTTGGCTTTTACCCAATCACCATCCACCAACATTTGTATACCTTGAGTATCGAAATCAAAGTCGGTATCGGCATTTTTCTGACAAACCATATCTAAGTGACTTTGCATCACTATAGCTTTGCGGTTTTCCATTCCGGGTGTTGCGGGTTTGTTGATGATCACATTTCCAACTGCATCCACTCTGGTGGGCAGACCGAGTGATTCCCCAAACTTCTTTGCGAATTCAATTACTCGTTCTTCCTTTTTAGAAGGACGGGCAATGGCATTCAGATCTGCAAAATAATTCCAAAGGGCGCCCGGTTGCAGGCTTCTAACATCTTGTGACATATAATAATATTGATTTTCAAATTTAGTGAATTGTTCTTGTATTCATGATGGGCTTTAGAATTGAAAATGGCACAAAAAAAAGGCTGCATTAAAAACGCAGCCTTTCGTTTTTTGATGAAGAAAATTAGTTCTTCAAGAATTTCTCTTGGTAAGTATTACCTCTGATGGAAATGCTCAATACATATACACCGGCATTCAATTCTTGTATATTTATTTGACCGTTTTCAATTTGAGTTTGTTTTACCATTCTTCCTTCCATATCGTAAATAGTTGCGATTCCTTTATTGAAATCGATGCTGCTTCCGATATACAATTCAGCACTGGCAGGATTTGGATATACATCAAATGCATTCTCAACTGAATTTGCTTCGGTAATTCCAACGTGAAAAGTGCCTTCAACAACTACCAAAGTGGTGTTAATTTCAGGATTTTCAATAACATCAGTCATGCCTGAAGGCCAGCAGATATCGATTCTTTGCACTTCAGTATCAATACCAAGGCCGAAATGTGCAGTTAAAGAACTCATTTTGCTAAATCCTTCACCACTGCGAACATCTCTGATTTGAGTGCCCAATGCACTCGTAACGGTAATTCTTGCACCTATGCCATCCGCATTACTGTCATTACCTTTTAAGTGAATTTTAATATGGTTATTGTCATTGCCATTATTCAAGTAAAGTTGATTGGCAACAATATCCAAAAATCCATCATTATTAAGATCACCAATTGCACCTGATGAAGCAGGGGCAACGGCTTGGGAAAAGGTTAAATCGCCATTGTTAAGCATAAACTTACCTGCTCCTAATACGTCAACGTATCCATCATTATTGAAATCACCGGGAGCCCATTCAATGCTGTTGGATGTGTAAAAGTCCCAACCAGAGCCTTCAGTAATGTCAACAAAAGTGCCATTTCCATTGTTGAGCATGAGTTTGCTTGAACCATTGGTGTTAGAACTCGCGCCAATTAACACGTCCATGTCACCATCATTGTCATAGTCAGCCCAAGCTGAAGACCATGTTTGAATATTGTCTGCAAGTCCAATTGTTTCACCTACTTCAGTAAATGTTCCATCACCGTTATTGCGATGCATTTGATTGATATTCGCATCTGAATCTCCGCCGCGACATTTGGCTATAAATAGATCCATATCGCAATCATTGTCGTAATCAACCCAAACAGAACCATAATTTCCGCCATCTGAAGTATCGCCTAATCCACCTTGATAATAGGTAAATCCTCCCTCTCCATCGTGCAAGTAGTAAACATTAGGCTCAACGTCGTGACAAACGAAAGCATCTAAAATTCCATCATTATTGATGTCGATGGTGTTAGAACGCTGACAGAAAATCCATTCTCCTGGAGAGATTTCAGTATAAGCCGTTCCATCTTCGTTAGCCATCATAATTGTTGCCCCGCCGCCCGCATAAAGAAGATCGCAAAAGCCATTGTTGTCAAAATCACCTGCTGCGATACTCCAATACGGTGTTTCATCCACAGTAGGATGATCGTAATCCCATGTTACAAATTCAGCATTGGCTTGCTGAAAATTGATTCGCAACATATTGGATTCTACTGAAACGATATCATCCAATTGATCATTATTCATATCTACTACACATCCGGTAATTCCCATAATGTCTATGGCTTGTGTGCTAAATTCGATAGGGTTTTCGATTGGTATATTTTCAATGAGATTGAAGTTAAAACCGGCGCTAGACCAACGATCATCAAAAGCGATAATATAAGTTGTTCCCTGTGCCACATTGAAAGTAGCAGTAGAAGTAAGTCCGTTTCCCGAATCATCATCACCAGAAAAGCAAACTAATGCCCCACAAACTCCGATATAGACGTGAAATCTTGTGTCAACAACAGGAGAATTAGGCACTTCTGTAGTGATAGTTACCGAATAATCTTCTGTTGGAGTATATGAATACCATTCGCCGTATTCTGCGCCATTTCCATTATTTGCGCAAATTGGTAACGGAATTTCCATTCCATCAACTTGTGTGATAGTGTGAATGCCTGCCGTGATAGGAATTGCGTCAGCACAAGAGTTTTGTGCATAGCTCCCCATCGAAAGCATCACAATGGCAATAAGGAGTAAAATTGATTTTTTCATACTTGCAGTATTTATTTATGAATTAGGGACATGGGGGATTAAGACTGTTGATCCATTCTTCAAATAAAGTTATGGCTTCATTGTGAATCATTGTCCTACCTAACAAGGGCATTCTTTGAGCAGGATTAGTAGTATTCATTCTATAGTGCATAACAGATCTTTCAATATTGCCGGCAGCTACAACATAGGTAAGAGCCGCACCTAAATCTTCTGCCGGCTCCATGCAAACTCCAAGATTATGCATATCCGTTGTTTCGCTGTAAGCAAATCGCAAATCGCGATAAGAGCAATGTGAATTTTGGCGATGACAATGCGCGCAGTTAATATCAACATAAGCTCGCACTCTATCGGTGAGATTTTGAGACGCATCTTGCCAATCAACCACAGTTATAATGTTTGCCGGAAGAGTATTCTCCAAATATCCGTACTCAATCCATTTCTGCAATTGGTTCATGCTTCCTTCGTCATATTCGAAATCCCGATTGAGATTTTGCGGTTTAGGACCGATTGGCATGGCCAGGTCATTGGACTTATGGCATGTAAAACACTCTGATTCAGCGGGAATTCTAAAATTTACGTTTTTGTTATCGGTACCGTTTTCGAGCCATTCAACTGGAACTTCAGCACCATCGAGATTAAAATAGGCCTCTGTTTGCTCTTCGTTCCAGATATAATCTGCGAATTTCCACTCTCCATTTTTGAGATAGATCAATCGGGTTTCGAGATATTTTCGAGAATCGTTTGGCAAAACATGATCATAAAAAAAACTTTTGATCATCACCGTTCCTTCTGGGAAATTCAGGATTTCGGAATCGGATGCGTATGATGCAGAGCTGCCTTCAGGCATCCAGATGAATTTTTTCTTTTTGGCGTAATCGGCAAAAAGAGGGGTAATTACATCGTATGGTAATACTCTTTCATTGGGATTAAGCTCAGTAATTTCACCAAGGAAGAACTTATAGTCGGAGAGTTTAGCATAAGGAACTTCATTCAGATCAAAGCGCACATCGCTGCTTTCCGGAATAACGGGAACCGGGTCAATAATATCCTCTTCCTTTCTGCACGAACCTACAGCAAGGATCAGGGTGAGCATCATCCAGACGTATTTTTTCATGAAAATTGCAAGTTCAATACGCTAATGTAAGGATTCCTACTCAAGATAAAACGACGAAACGGGGGCAAAGGTTGCATTCTTAGAGCGGGAGCGGGCAAGCCAGAACGGGCTAAATAGACAATCAACATTGGTTGAAGGACATTGAAGCATTATTAAAGAGAGATTTTGGAACTGGCTTAATAAGCTTTAAGAATACGCATCTTGCTTTTGTTAGATATTAGGCAGAAAAGTATATCCACCAATACTTTGCTCAATTTCGATAATCCAATAGTTTAGACAAGATTCAAATTGCTATGATTTGCAAATGAAGCGATCCTTATTTTCTTAAATCATCAAAATGTTAGCCCCATTTGTTACAAGGTTCACTAAATTTTTCTCTACTGCTTCTACAAGTACGATTAAAAATTACCTTCATTCTATAACATGTTTAAATGTTGACCCTTATAAAATGAAAATTTCTAAACTAAATTAGAATAGAACAAGGAATTTAATGTGCGCTAATCTGCGGGAACCTCTATTCTTTCTGAATTTTAAACCTTATTTCAAAGCCCATCTTCGCTAATCTGCGAAATCTGCGGGAACTCTTTATCTGAATTTTAAACCTATTCTCAAAACCTCATCTGCGCCAATCTGCGAAATCTGCGGGAACTTCTGTTCTTCCTGAATTTTAAGCTTAGGGTCAAAATACGATCTATGTTATTCCGATGAAATTCCATACCAAACTGGGGATGGGGAATGGTAAATACGATTAGGAATGAGCAGTTCTGGCTTGAGAATTTTAATTTAGATGATCTAAATGTTCTGGACGTGTCTTTTGGGTAGTAATCATCAAAGTTGTGAACCTCCGGAAAATTAAGTTACTATTACATCTCACTTTGGAATATTTTGTACATTCGTAACTGAAATGGAAGTAAGAAACACTTATACATGGAAGCATTTCCCGAACTTGGGAAATGTGTTTGTTGCATTTGTAGTTAGCTTATCTATTTTTTTACCACGGTCTTATCAAAGTCATTTTGCTGAGTCATTTGAAGTTCAATGGGCCGAAGATAATGTCTTGACAATTCAAGATATCGATAAGACTTGCTGTTCTGAGGATATTCTCTCTCAAAATTCAAGATTTCCTCTTCATTCACATCACAGGCATGAGCCTATAGTTCTTGAGGCCCAAGATACAGATGATAGAAGTAATGAAAATCCTTCTAAAAACTGTAAATCCTCGCTATTAGCAGGAAAGGGATTTTGTCAATTTAGTGAATCAGAGCATTCTAAACTCAGGATTAAATTGCTCGTTGAGAATTTATCCAATCGAAATCTACCTTCGATTATTGTGCTTAATCACGCCTGGAAAGGCTTTCTGGCATAGTCTTATTAAGATTCCAAACAGGAACTTAATCTCATGGCACATCTCCTCTGAAATTAATGCATTGTTATTTTCGAATAAGGCAATAAACAATCTAGTGATGTATAGTCGGTATAGTCTGATTACTAATCATATATTGTCAATTCCCATATTTCGAATATTATATTAAATGCTTGTCCGTAATATTACCACTTAAAAGCTGATCCGGCAATTGCGGCCCTGCTAAAAAGCTGACCAGACATATATCTACGATTGGCTTTATAGCTGAATTCATCCAAATAGCTTTGCAAATACTTATCGGAAACCCGATGATAAATTCC
>Ga0209284_10005598_pt1 | contig 12862 bp, 10 predicted proteins | sample FRY03_FD_187211 | JGI IMG/M metagenome (GOLD analysis project Ga0209284, IMG submission 187211) | Freshwater microbial communities from Lake Fryxell liftoff mats and glacier meltwater in Antarctica - FRY-03 (SPAdes) (version 2) | ecosystem: Environmental > Aquatic > Freshwater > Ice > Glacier... | reverse complement strand
TGCTTTTTCAACTTCTTCTTCAATACTAGAAGTCACCGCACTGTTTCCAATATTTGCATTAATTTTCACTAAAAAGTTACGTCCAATAATCATCGGTTCACTTTCTGGATGATTGATGTTATTCGGAATAATAGCTCTACCAGAAGCAATTTCGTCTCTTACAAACTCTGGCGTGATGAAATTCTTAGGAGTTTGTGCGTCAAAACTTTCTCCTGCATGCTGAAAACACATCGTATCATACTCATCTTTCCATTGTAATTTCAAATCTTCAATACGTTGATTTTCACGAATAGCAATGTATTCCATTTCAGGAGTAATCATTCCTTTTTTTGCGTAATACATTTGAGAAACATTCATTCCTTTTTTAGCACGTAAAGGCTTAGCAATGTGTTCAAAACGCAAATGATCCAAAGTAGCATCATTCAATCTTTCTTGACCATAATCAGAAGTTGAAGCGTCTAATTCTTCTACATCTCCACGGTCTAAAATCCATTGTTGACGAATACGAGGAAGTCCTTTTTTAATATCAATTACAGCATTTTCATCTGTGTAAGGTCCACTTGCATCATATACTGTAACAGGAGGATTTTCAATTGTTTTACCGCTGAACAATTTCGTTGGAGAAACATAAATTTCTCTCATTCCAACTTTAATATTATGTATTTTTCCTGATACATACACTTTCTTAGAACCACTAATTGGTCCAACCGAAATACTATCTTGTATTGGTGATTTATCTTTCTTTTTCATAACTATCCTCCTTGGGTTGCTTTAATGATTAATAAATTATCGTTTGATTTTAAATAGGTTCTTGCCCACTCACTTTTAGCTACAATAGTTTCATTTATTGCAACAGCAATACCGTTTTGTTTTTCGCCAACTTGACTAAAAACAAAATCAGAAACTAATGTTTCTATGCTTACTTCTTGAATTTGATTGTTGTATGTAATCTCCATGTGTACTAAAAAATATACTTCAGGGAGACACAAATGAGTGAATCATCTACTTTTTTCTGCGTCAGTACTAACTGCATCAGATTCAAAGGGTATAATCTCAGCCTAACAGCACCCCTAAAGTTAAAGCAAACATAATGAATTAATTTTAATAGATAAAGAAAGAGTGTTATTTTATTTTGAGGTACTGTAACCTGTATAAAATGAAATAAGCTTGAATGCATAATCCATATTATATATTATGAAGCACAAATTTCCATCCATTTGCACTGGCATAAATATTCTAAGGTTTCAAGATGACGCTTTGCTTCAAATAAATTTTTGCCCCAAGCATAAGTTCCATGTTGTTTAATGATAAAACTATGATTGAATAATTCATCTTTCCTTATAGCTAATTCACTTTCGAAAAAACTCATTTCTTGGCTGTTTTCAAATATGGGAACAGCTACATGGCTTTCATGTGTAGTTTGTCCTGCGAATCCTTTTTGTATCTCGTACCCTTCGAAAATAACACGTTCACCTGCTTTTTTAGATAACATTACAGAGAAAACAGAATGACTATGTAAAATAACATTTGTTTCTGGAAATAAATCATAAATAGCACAATGAATCATTGTTTCTGCGGATGGAATGGCAGTTGGATTTAAAGCAGTTGGATTTCCCTTTCGATCTACTTGAATAAAGTCGTCTGCTTGAAATTCTGATTTATCTACTCCCGATCTAGAAACATAAATAAAATTCGCCTCTTTTTCTATACGAAATGAATAGTTCGTTGAAGTTGCGGGAGAAAATCCTTTAGCATTGTAATTCCGAATAGTAGAAGCTACTGTTTCTTTCATTTCTAATAAATGTTTCATCTTATACTATTTTCAAATATTTCAAGCCTTGTATATGCTCAATTTAAAACGAAATTAATTAAAAAAACAAAAATGCCATTTAGAAGTTTTCCTAAATGGCATTTTATTTATTTCAAAAATTTTATTGCACAATAAATTGTAATGTTTGAATTGAATTTCCAGCAATTATATTTACAAAATACACTCCTTGTTTCAAGCCTTCTGTTTGCATCATTACTAAATTAGATCCAGGATTTGCTTTTATCAAATGATTTTGTAATTTTTTACCTGTAATATCAATTATTTCAAGTGTTACATTTTCATTGTTTTGAGAAGTAAACCTTAAATTAATTTCTCCTTCCGTAGGATTTGGGTATAGATTTAATCGTGATAGAGAAGCGTTTTCTTCTAAACCTGCTGTTACAATTGATTCAGATGGATCTCCTTCATAAAAATTGATGTCATCTATGTAAAGGTTATTGCCTCCATCAGACTCAAAACCAAATTTATAGCGTAACGTTTCTACAAAAAATGAAGAAGTAATAGAAGTTACATGTACCGTTTCCCAATCAGACTGACTTGAAGGAATCCAATTAGAACTAGAGGTTAATGAAGACAAAGTAGAACCAGCAAATGTTTTACGATTACTCCATGTTTTACCACAATCTTTTGAAGCAAAAACTCTTAAGTATTCATTGTTGCCACTCGCTTTTTTACGGTATGCATATCTAAAACTTAAAGTAACTTTATCCGAAGAAGTGTATCCAGATAAATCGATATTTGATGAAATTAATTCGTCTGTAACTTGTCCAGATTCGCCATAATTGTTTAACCTTACACACTTATTACCAGTATAGCTTGTGCTATTATAAATTTCAAATGCTCTAGATCCAGCTTCATCATTAACAAACCATTTCCCTGAATTTGCAAGACTTGTATAATTCTCAAAGCTTTCAATCAATGGTAATGTTGCCGCTGAAGGTAAAACTGTAATTGCGTTTGTTTTTGTTGAGCTCAGTGAAGACCCGCCTGAATAAGCTGTTAAAGTAACAGAATATTTACCTGGACTAGTATAAGTAACTTGAGGATTTTGTTGTATGGATGAAGAAGGATTTCCACCTGGGAAACTCCATGACCAAGAAGTTACATTGTTAAAAGACTCATCAGTAAACTGTATTAGCTCACCTGAACAAACTTTATCATTACTAATAATAAAATCTGCCGCACATAAGCTACCAGAACCTGTAGTGCCAGTTGCGTTTAAATTTGAATTTTTCCATAGATGACTTCTTCCGCTAGTACTTGAATTTAATATTGCTCTCATTAAATTAGCTTGTCCTTGAGTAAACATTTTAGAGCAATAAGAATAATCCATATAATTTTCTACATTGTCAACTACATTATAATTCCATGAAGAAGATGTTCCTCCAGAAGGGTTGGTATCATCACATGTATTAGAATTTAAAACACAAGATGTTACTCCAATTGTTAAAGGAGTATCGGCTACGCCATCATCATCTGAACAACTTGCACTATTTCCAGGGTTATTGTTTGGTCCCCAAGTATGATGTAATCCTAACCAATGACCTAATTCGTGTGTTAAAGCCCTACTTGTTGTTGCGGATGAAGTACCTACTGAACCAACATAATTGTTTAGCACCCAAATCCCGGCATACATAGAAGCACCAAAATTTCCAGTAGGTCTGTAAGTATATCCAGCTGCTCCATGCACTTCTGCACATACATATATATTTAAATATTTATTTCCTGGCCAATCGCCATTATAAACATCGTTACCATTTACAATTGCATCTACTTGAGCGGCTCCTTCAGAACCATCATAAGTTAATTGGCTAACCGTTCGTGTAATCCCTCCAAAACAAGCCCCATTTGGTGCTTTAGTAGCTAATACAAGTTCAATTTCGCTGTCCGCTGCAAATCCTTGAAATGCTGAGGCGACATTGTTCGCGTCCGAATTCAATTTTCTAAAGTCAGTATTAATAATTTCTATAGCGTCTAAAATTTGTTCTCTAGAAATATTTTCAATTCCATTATTGTGGAGTATGTGAAATACTACTGGAATTTTATAAACCACTCCTTTTTCTATAGAACCGTTTTTAATCTTTTCTAAGGCCTCTTCTAACAATATTTTATCAAGATTAGATTTTTCATTTTGAGGCAGTTTTTGTTGTAGCTCCTTCATTCTTTTGTGAGTGCCACAATATTCAACTGATTCTCCCTCTCTACAATTTGAGTGATCGATTTCCCGTACCACAGATTTTTGCTGAGCAAATAAAGCGGTGGTAGAGAAGAATAAAATAATAAGGTAAAAATATTTCATACTTGTAATAATTAAATAATAGATTTTTATTTTTATTTAGCATTTCTAATTTATGTTTTTTATTTCAATATTCCACATTAAAAAATACAAAAGGTGTATATTATTGAGTGAAGTGGTATATTACTTTGAAATTAGTAGTCTATTATTTTTACATCTAGATGTAAACGATCAATTATTCAACTTCAACTTACAATTTAATTCTTTATTCATCTATCTAGTACCTGGTCGGAAATTGACTATTTTTACAATGAAATAAATTGTCGAAGAGATTCTTATTTCATTTAGATGAATTTCCGTTCAGACATTATCTACTACTTCATTTTTTATAACTACCTTAACAGTCAATTATGAAGTTTACTGATTTACAACTAGACGAGTCGCTTTTAGAAGCTATCGCACACATGGGGTTTGAAAATGCAACTCCAATTCAAGAATTTGCTATCCCAAAGATACTTGACAACAAAGATATTATTGCTTGTGCACAAACAGGTACAGGGAAAACAGCCGCTTTTATTTTACCAATATTGAATAAGTTAGTAGGCAAGGAAGATATGTCTATTGATACTTTAATTGTAGTTCCTACGCGTGAATTAGCTGTTCAAATTGAACAAGAAATACAAGGATTGTCTTATTTTGTATCTGTTGGATCGGCTGCAATTTATGGTGGAGGAGATGGAAAAGATTGGGAAACTCAAAAAGATGCTTTAAAAAACGGTAGAGATATTATTGTAGCAACACCTGGAAAATTGATTTCTCATCTTTCTATGGGTTATGTCGATTTTTCTAAAGTGAAGCACCTTGTTTTAGACGAGGCTGATAAAATGTTAGATATGGGATTCTTGGATGATTTGGAAAAAATTATCTCGTATTTACCTAAAAAACACCAAACGCTATTATTCAGCGCGACGATGGCTCCTAAGATTCGTACGCTTTCTGCTAAAATTTTGAATAATCCAGAAGAGATTACGTTATCTATTTCTAAACCAGCTGCTGGAGTATCCCAACATTTATATTTAACGTTTGACAATCAAAAAATAGCAGTACTAAAACATATAATTGAAGCAAAACCTGATTATAATAGTATTATCATTTTTACTTCTTCTAAAGTTAAAGTATCTGAAATTGTTCAAGGACTAAGAAAAAACGGATTAAAAGCACAAGGAATTTCTTCTAATCTTGAACAAGATCAACGTGAAGAAGTTTTAAGAGGTTTCAGGTCTAAACGTATTAGAATACTTGTTGCAACAGATGTAATGAGTAGAGGTATTGACATCAAAGAGATCAACATGGTTATTAACTACGATGCTCCTCATGATGCTGAAGATTATGTTCATAGAATTGGAAGAACCGCAAGAGCAAATACAAAAGGAGATGCATACACGCTTATTAATGATAAGGACATGCAAAAAATGCAACGAATTGAGAAATTAATAGAAATGGAGATTCCTCGAATAGCTTTACCTGTAGAATTGGGTGAAGGACCTATTTGGAAAACGTCTTCAAATTTCAAGAAAAAGAAACCGTTTAAAAAGAAATAGGATCGTGTTGCGTTTTGGTCATGGTCATGACGCGTGTATGGTCAAGTCGCGACTTGACCATACACGCGTTTGTTCATCCACACGTTTCCCTAATAATTCCTATAATCATTCCACAAACAACTTCTTAACCCAATAAAAAGTTGATAAGTAGAATTAGATTGAAGGGTGTTTGCTCTTAAATGATTTTCAATAAAGAATTTTAGATTATTTGTTTTACTGACTAAATATTCTGCTCCTACCATTAAATGAGTAATATTCATGCGGACTCCTTGTCCAGTTATCACGCCATACTCAAAAGGTCGGTTATTGTAAGATTGATAAATATCGCCTCCATAGTTTAAGTTATTGTCCTCTCCTTTCATGTAATAGGATAAAAATGACTTAACAACCCACTTATCTTTTTGCCATTTAAACTCTAGTAAAAACTCATTGAAGTTCGCTCCTAATGGATGAGCTAAAACATTTCCTTGATTTGCATAATTTTGAGCTGAACTGGAATGTGAATAGGTATATGGTCGAGCAAAATTTGCTTCTACTCTATAAAAATAATGTTGACCATCATAATCGAACCTTCCTTTAATTCCAGCTTGACCTGCATATTTATTTGCCCACCAATTTGTTTGTGCTCTAAATTCAGCTAATACAAAATCATCTAATACAAATTGTCCATAAGCTGTATGCGTTTTGTACTTTATAGTCATCTGAGCACCAATTAAACTATTATCCGAAGATCCTAAAGCGTATTCTTGTGGTCTGTAAAATATAACAGGATTTAAGTATTCAGCATCAAACCCTCTGTTTAAATTAATGTCTTTTGGAGCGAAAATAATATTTTCAAAAATTCCAAAATTCAACCATTTAAAGGCATTGAAACTAATTAAATGAGAAGTTGCATATTTTGATTTCCAACCTGGAGTTTGATCGTTTTCTCTTAAAAATTGATACATAACGGTGTAATCTAATCTCCAGAAATTTGTTCTAATTTGTGCAAATGGGTAAGGTGTTCCATAATCGCCTAATAACATAGACCGATTCCCTTCGCCTACAAAATTATGATCAATACCTGCTTGAAAATTAAAAATGTGATTCGGTGAATATGAAACCCTACCTCTTATGTCGGTATAAACATATCCATTGTTTTGAATAGAATCAACAATAAAGGCTTTTGGCCTAACATTTAACGATGAATTCCCTATTCCTTGTATTGCCGTTAGTCTGTAAAACCATTTATTGGAAGCTTTACTTTGAAATGAAAGTCCTAAACCACTTCGTGTAGCGATATTATCTGTTAATTGATACGTTAAATCTATTACTGGAGTAACATATCCTTTTGGAAACCATTTTGTGTTTTCGCCATGTTTCAAAGAAATCGTTGGTGTAAAGCTGTTTTTTATACCGAGATGTGGTTTTATACCTGAATGAAAGCGCAAGGTAACAGGAATAGAATCATTTGGTAACTCTTCATACATCAATGAAACTTCTGCTTGAGAAAAACAGAGCGTAATACTGAAGAGAGAAAGGAATGTAAGCAGTTTCATTAGAAATCGTTATAATGATTAATCAATCCTGTACGAATACCAACTGAAAAAAATTGAGTAATAGGAGAACTTGTAGCATTGTCTTGTCTGTATAAATAGGAACCAAAGACTTGTAGATTAATTTTCTTATTAAACCTATATCCTATTTCATAAGTATGGTGTTGAATGTTTCCACTTACAATTGACTTATCATTTGCAAAAGCATTTAAAACTGTGTTTTGATGATCTTTCAAAGTATATAAGACCAATTTAACATCGATGTAAAACCGTTGATATTCATAGTTGATTCTACCAACAAACTCTTGAAAACCGTTTCCTTTAACGTGAGCAAGTGGTAGGTTACCATTGCTATAACTTAACCTGCTATTATTAGCTAAATAAAGAGAAGAGGGAACATTGTTATACTCTAATTGTAACAATGCTTTTTTGAAACTTGCAAAATTATAGAAACGAATTCCTAGTTGATAACCTGTAGATTTAAAATCGGAAGTTGCTAATTGACCGTAACATTTTAATCTATCAGTAACTGCATATGAAACGTTTAACCCTGTTAAGGAAAATAGGTCTTCTTTTTCTACAATTGAACCATTTAAAAAAGGTATTGGATTGTAAAACATTCCATTTACTTTCTTTGAAGAAATAGAATCACCTTTACTCCAAACCCCACCATCAAAAAGACTTAAAACTAATTTTTCATTTGCTTTATAGGTCAAATAATTTACTGAAAATCCTTTAGGTTCGTAGTAGGCCTCAGCACTACTTGTATAAGGTCTTCTAAGAAGATTTAGCATCCGAGCTCTCAAATAAACAAACGAAAGTTTATCGCTTATTTTAATGTTTCCTTGAATGTACGGGGTATTTAAACTATTATCAGACAATAATAAAGAGCGATATCCTGCTCCTATAAAATGTTGATCGTTTCCAGTTTTTAAAGTAATTCGTTTGTTTACTTTATAGATAATATTTCCAAAGGCAAAGGCATAATCATAACCATCAACTTTAAATGGTTTTGTTCTTGCCCCACCAGGAATAACTGCATTTTGAGCACTATATCCATTTCCTGCAGGATACAATTCACCTAAAGACCTAAAGTAGGTTGACTGGTATTCAGTAAAGCGTGCTTGGTTTTCATAAAAAGAAGAAGAGAAAGATACATTTTTAAAAAAATCTCCCTCCACTACAAATCCTCTGGTGTTTTGAAACTTTTTAGGTGCTAGACTATCATCATCTTTGTTTTTACCAACCGCTAAATTCATTACTGGTGAAATGGTGAAATAATAATCTTCTCCTTTTAATTCAATTAAATGTTTCTTGAAAAGAATGGTTGAAACTTGATAATATTGTTTTGAAGAGTCAGCAATAAAGGCGGGTAAATTATATTCATTTTCTGAAATTGGCAGAAAATCTCCACCACTGTAGTTTCCTTTTTTTTGTGGAGCATATAATTGATCTTTGTAAAAACTACTGATTGGAATAGTGTTGTTTTGAGCAACTAGCTGAAAGCAAAAGAAAAGAATTATGATTATAACGAAAGACTTCATTTTAAATCATAGGTTTAGTTTTAGCAATAAAAAAAGGGTTAAGGAGGTTTTCTTTGTTGTATGTTAGTGGTTTACCCGTTTCCACATTTAAAACTTCTCCACCTAATTCATTTAAAATTGCTTGTCCTGCAGCAATATCCCATTCCATTGTAGGAGCAAATCGCGGATAAATATCTGCTGTACCTGAAGCTAAGTCAAAAAACTTTAAAGCACTGCCTTTTTCTTTAAAAACAACCTCGGTATGATTTTTCTTAAGATTTTCTATGTAATCTTCTGAATGCGAATGAAACGATCTTGATCCTAATACTACAAGCGGATTGTTTTTAGATGATTTAGTTTCTAGTTTTTCCCATTTATTATTCTGATCGATGTCTTCAAAATCAACTATGAAAACACCAAAACCTTCACCTCCTACTAATATTTTTTTTTTAATAGGCCAAGCAATTACGCCAAATGTAGGAGTGTTGTTTTCAATTAAGGCGATACAAACTGAAAATTCACCATTCTTTTTGATAAATTCTTTTGTGCCATCTAAGGGGTCAACACACCAATTTTTAGTCCAATTTTTTCGGATTTCAAATTCAGGATGAATACTTTCCTCACCTAATACTGGAATATTGGTTTTAATTAAATGTTCTTGAATTTTAAGAGAAGAAGCTAAATCTGCTTGCGTAACAGGAGAACCATCTGATTTAATTTCAGTAGTAAATCCTTGCTCATAAAAATCGATAATTATTTCAGAAGCTTCTTTTGCTGCTATAAGCGCTTGTTGATATTCAAAGGGTAATTTATTCAATGTTATAAATTAATGTCGAACAATCATTTTACGGCTTACACTCTTTTTATCTTTTGATGTGATTGACACAAAATAAATTCCGCTTTTGAAATGAGAAACATCTATTTTTTTATTTTGTTTCATTGAATCCGTTAAAACAATATTCCCAAGAACGTCAACTATTTTAATGTCCATTTCTGAATTATTATTGACATTAACAACTACAAAATCAGTAGCTGGATTTGGGTTTATTGTAAATTGAACCTCTTTTTTAATTTCTTTAACCGATGCAAGTCCAAAATTAAAAACAACATCTACAGAGTCAAGATAATTCTTGTTATCATTTAAATCAACTATATAATAACGATAATGACCTGATCCATTAATGTCTTCTGGGTCAATTTCCAACTTCAATTCATAAGTGGACCCATCAATACTTGATGCCGCTTCATTTTCTGGAGTACTTGCAATATTATCTGTTCCAATATCATAACATCCAACTGCCCAACATATTAAATCGTGCCATTGAATAGGGACATTAATTTTAGAGCGCGTAATAATTAGGTCTTTTGTTAAACCTGTATTATTTGTAACATCAAAGTAAATGGATATAAAACCATAATCTGAATATTGTTTATTGTTTTCAGCTATATTTAAAACCAAAGTATCAGAAGCTAAATTGGTTTGACTATCTCTTTCAACTATTGAAATTTGACTATAAACATTTATAGAAATAAGTGTTAAAAGTATAAGTAATTTTGTTTTCATAAGCTTGTAATTTTCATTTGTAGTTGTTTGTTATCTATAAGTAAGCGAACGAATTAAAGTACAATCCGAGTGATTTTATAAATATCATTATTTTACATTGTTAACAAATATAATAAAAATGGTTTATTTTTTGTACTAAAAAAAAGAGAAAATGTACATAATCTTGAATTTTACAAGTTTTTTTTAAATCTGTCCCTTTTTTTTGTAAGTTTGATAATTGCTAATTCAATAGAAACATAAAATTAACAACGATGAAGAAATTAATGCTATTCTTAAGTTTTAACCTATTTTTTTTGACTTTAATAGCTCAAGAAAATCATGAGTTAATTCAAACCAAAACGCTTCCATCTGTTCAATTAAAAGATATGGAAGGTAATACGGTCAATACTTCTGAGTTAGGTTTTGACGGACCTGTTATTATCAGTTTTTGGGCTACTTGGTGCTCTCCATGTAAGCGTGAATTGAATACTATTCATGATTTATATGAAGATTGGCAAGCAGAAACAGGTGTTAATTTAGTAGCTGTTTCCATTGACGATGAAAAAACTAAAAATCAAGTTCCAATGTATGTTAATGGAAAAGCTTGGGATTATTTAGTATTACTTGACCCAAATGGAGATTTTAAAAGAGCGATGGGAGTGAATAATGTACCACACACTTTTTTATTAAATGAAAAAGGAGAGATTGTATATTCACACAACAATTATGCACCAGGTGATGAAGACATCTTATACAAAGAGATCTTAAAAATCGGTCAGAAATAATTCAAACTTTTAGTACAATTTTCAATGCTTAGAAAAGTCATTCTTGGATTCCTTTTTTTAGGAATAAACTATACGTTCTCACAAAATACAAACACTTCGAATCTGACAGGGAATATTGAATCTACTTTTCAATATTTGAGACAAGACTCTCTAATTGGAGCTGAAATCCCTCCTGAAAAAGCAGTTTTAAATACATACATGAATGTATTTTACACATACGGAAATTTCAAAACAGGACTGCGTTTAGAGTCTTACATGCCTAGAATTAACGGTTATCCAGATAGGTTTGATGGAACTGGGTTAGGAATGAGGTACGTTGGCTATGCTAATGATAAAATAGACGTAACACTTGGTAATTTTTACGAACAATTTGGAAGTGGATTACTCTTAAGAGCATACGAAGACAGAGCATTAGGTTATGATAATGCAATGGATGGAATGCGATTAATTCTTCGTCCGACCAAAGGAGTTATTTTAAAAGGAGTGTACGGAACGAATAGACAAGATTTTAAAGAAGGAAGAGTAATAACATCAAGTGGAATTGTTCGAGGACTTGATGCAGCCCTTCATTTAAATGAATTAATTCCATCATTAAAAGACAAACCACTCGATGTATCCATTGGAGCAAGTTTCGTAAGTAAATATCAAAAAGATGATAATGGCCTTTTAGAACTTCCTGAAAATGTAGGGAGTTATGGTGGTCGTTTAAATATAAGATATAAGAAATTTAGTCTAAACGGAGAGTATGTATTTAAAGAAAATGATCCTTCTTCAGATAACGGTTATATCTACAACAGTGGCCATGCTGCATTAATTAATTTTAATTATTCAACAAGAGGATTAGGCATTTCAATTTCAGCGAAATCAATTGATAACATGAGCTTTAGATCTGACAGAACGCAAGCACTTCAAGTAGATTTAATAAATTTCCTACCCGCCCTTAATAAGACGCATACCTATAATTTAGTTGCATCCCTATATCCTTATGCTACTCAGTTAAACGGCGAAGTTGCTTACCAAGCTGAAGTTCTTTACACTTTCCCTAAAGCTTCAAAAATAGGAGGAAAGTATGGAACAACTATTAATGCTAACTTTTCTAATGCTTTTCAACCTTATCAAGATGCTTCCATATACAATCCAAAAGATTCTACTGGAATAACTTATAGATCTACTCCTTTCTCAGCAAGTTCATACTTATACTGGCAAGATCTTAATTTTAGTATTTCCAAAAAGTTATCTAAAAACTTTAACTTTATTTTAAGTTATTACAATATAAAATTGAACAATGATATAGCAAAAGTATCTGAAGCAGAAGATTCTAAAGGTATTATTAATCCAAATATTATAGTTGCAGATATAGGTTACAAAATAAATAGGAACCATTCTTTCAGAGTTGAATTACAAAGCCTGGTTAACAGTAAACAGTTTTCTCGAGATCAGGGAGATTGGGCAACGATTGTGTTAGAATACAATTATAAATCTCACTGGGTATTTGGATTAATGGATCAATATAACTATTCAAACCCGGTTAAAAGACTTCAACTTCATTACCTAATAGGAACAATTGGTTATGTTGAGGGATCAACTCGTTACATGTTTTCCTATGGTCGTCAAAGAGCAGGTTTATTCTGTGTTGGTGGAGTTTGTAGGTTTGTCCCTGCATCTAATGGATTAACGTTTACATTTACACATAGTTTTTAAAACTAGATAAATACTTAATATATGAGAGCATTTTATTTTTTATTGTTTAGTATTCCTTTTTTTATGTATGGAATAATTTCTTGCGATAAAGTAGATAATCCATTTCT
>Ga0209284_10005596_pt1 | contig 12870 bp, 9 predicted proteins | sample FRY03_FD_187211 | JGI IMG/M metagenome (GOLD analysis project Ga0209284, IMG submission 187211) | Freshwater microbial communities from Lake Fryxell liftoff mats and glacier meltwater in Antarctica - FRY-03 (SPAdes) (version 2) | ecosystem: Environmental > Aquatic > Freshwater > Ice > Glacier... | reverse complement strand
GTACCGTGCAATGGCTGGTTCCAACAGTTTTTCTGTCTCTTCGATTCGCCTCCGGAGCAATTTGACCTTGCGAGTAAGCACGCATTTCTCCTTCTTACAGACCACCCGGCCCGAGTTGATGTCGAGTATAATGGATTCGCACACCTGCTTCCAGGCTTTAATGTGCGACTTCCAAGCATTTTTTTTTTCGGCGAGCAGCGGATCCAGCAGTGTGGCGACGTCAGCCACAGACAAGTTCCCCACAAACGCGTTGATTTTCCACACCCCCACCAAGTTCCACACATAACGAATAAAATCAGCCTGCAGCCGTGTGCATTCCGCACGATCGGCCCCGCGCGTAAGCGCCATTTTCTCAGTCTGCGCCACAATAAAGTCCACGAGCATTAAAATTTCCGAGAGCTGCAGCTTCTGCAGAAACAGTTTTTCATCCACCACAAAGCGATGCTCCGCATGCTCTTGCATGTGGCACAGGCTCGCCTGCCGCATCGCACCCATAGCCAGCACAGAAATGCCGCATTTTTTACACCCACCCCGTTCGCACAGCTCGCCAACGTAGCGTTCACGGTCGCAGCACACCATTGCAGGGGCCTGTTTCAAAACTCCGTACGCAGCATCGACCATTGTTTGTATGCCGACACAGAGCACTGGCATGTTCAGGGCGTTCATTTTGAATGCATAGCAGGAGCTCTCATATATCACGCCGCCGCCAGCGGGCTGGAAAAAAAACATCTGCTTGTCCTCGGGTTGGTGCCGCAGCAGCATGCCCGCGCGAAGGTTCTGCTGCACCATGATCCCATCACCCTTGCCAGGCTCCGGAGCGACCCTCAGGTAATTCCACGCTGGGAACCACCACGGCTCCGTTGGGTGTCCAAACGCCGCGGGCGAGTTCTGTGTATGAGTGGGCGGAGGGTCGATCGAAAAAACATTCTCGCTTTTGAGACGCAGCTCCTTGTTATCTCCGTCCAAACGAACGCATACCCGTGCATCCACACTCGGTCCGGAGTCGGTGAAAATGGTCCCCACCCGACAGTTGAACTCCACATCCCTCTGCAAAGAAACCACCATTACTCTCTTCTGCAGCACCATGCTTTGGAAAAATGAGGCGAACGTCAAAAAACGTGGCAGTTTTTACAAGGACCTGGCAAAAATAGGTACCTGCGAGATTTTCGAGATTTTCGAAATTTTCTGGATTTTCCGGGATTTTTAGGGATTTTCCGTCGAAGCAATGGCACAGCACGCGCCCCAGCGGGAGGTCCCCTGTGGGCGGGGCGCTCCTCTCATGGACATGTCGTTCACGGTGGCACAAACGTCAGCGAGCTTCTTCACGACAGTACACAAGCACATCGGAGACTATGTTCGCGTCACTTCAAGAGAACTCAGGCTTCATCTGCAGACAGCACAGATCATGCATGTCGAGGGCCGCGCTCTCACGGTGCGGATTGCAGAGATCCCCCTGCGAGCGCCGATCGACGTGCCTGCCAACTCCACCACTGCGCTGCCGGATCTGGTGCTTGACATGTCGTCCAAAGACAACCAGATCCAATATTGCGACATTCCAGCCAATGCCACCGTCAGTCTTGCCAAGGCAACACCGTGGACCGCTTCCCACGACCCTGCTACTCTGCAGTACAAGAAGGAGCATATTGGCAATGTGACAACCGTGGAGGTGACGCGCATGGGTGTTTCGGAGGACAATGCAATTGTGTACACCCCAGCTGGGCGCATCATGCAAGTCTACTGGAAAGCGCACAACTTTGAGGCACATCACGTGCAGAGGGAAGACGTCATCATGAGATTCCAGCATTCACCAATCGACAACATCATGCAACGCACTGTCGAGGGCGACTTGCTCGAGCTTCTATTTCCTTTCAGCAGGCCTGGTGCCGTCAAAAACTTTCTCAATCACCATCTCGTCATGTTGGTGAATGGTGGAGATTCGTTGCATCAAGGCTCCGGCGAGGCGAGATCGCCCTCGTTCCTGGTACATCACGATGGCAGGGGATTTACGCCCGCACTACGCCAGTCGTTTGGTAACCTCAGCGAATCCGGCCCTGTGCAGTTGCTCATTCACGCCAAGAATCTTTGGTACACCAAGCTTTCTGTTGGCGATGCCGTGTACACTTCTGACGATGCAGGCACAAAGCATGGGACCGTGCGGCACGTCCTCAAAGAGTGCCGTGAGCGTGGTAAATCGCAATACGCAGTTGAATATCGAGGCCAAGCAGGCTATGCTCTCCAGCTACGCAGCCAGCTGGCGTGCCTTGCTCCCAAGAGCATGCTGTCCACTGTGTCGGGGGGTGTCGCTAGCGCCTTTTTTTGAGATTCCTGCGCGAGTGCGCTGGGTGTCTTTCGATTTTGATGTTCCCCAATCTGTTTGCCGGGATTACTCGTTAATAAACACTCTTGATTGAAAAGGTAGTGGCAATTCAACTGAGCAAAACTTATGAGAAGTTACCAACACTGGTTGCAGGGTAGATACATCTACGGTCCAGATGTTTTTCATGGTGTCGATGACGTGCAGGTTGTGTAACAGGTCCCATGGAGACGGATTGATCCCTTTGGTGTGTGGGATGCTTGATGAGAAGGGGATCCTGTGTACTGGCTACTCTTAATTGAAGAAGGAGCGGCAATTAAACTGAGAAACGCCACGTAGCCTGTTGGTATATAAGCTGGACATGTGTGTCAGGACATGTCTTTGGCCCAAGATGTTTGTCGTCGAGAATCCATTCGTGATAAGGCATTACACGTGCCATGATGAATGGGCCGATTTCTTGCCCGACGAAGACGACAGCCACTGTAGCGGCGACAATGACGATGAAGAGGATGTTGCCTGGGTAATGTGTCAAGAACGAGAAAACAGCTGTAAAATTGCAAGTCAACAAGAGGTGGACGACATTGAGAGCAAGCTGCAACAGACGTTCGGTCTGTGTCCTCAGCCTGCGAAACATGTGATTCGCCGGGGAGAAATGTGTTTTTCGGAATGTTTTTCAGATGATATCAGCCCAGATGATCTCCATGCATGTGCTGTTTTTGTTGACACATGTTACAAACATAAAATTCGACATCGCCACAAATCACAATACTACAATGAAAGCGTTTGGACGCAAAATTCCGAGAGATTATACGCACTGAACAACGTAAATTATGCCAAACGAAATATATACCAAGAGCAAGAAGTGTTCGACGACGACATACGCGGCGCTATGCGGTTTGCGCTGTCTGGAAATATAATCGTGATCGGAAGATTAGAAGGAAGTGCCCAAATCGCATGTGCATGCATGCTTATGATAAAAGGGGATGTCGACCACGGCAACGCGCCAATTGTGTGGTCTGCGGAAGTCACAAACGTTTGTGCATATCCCTTTGGTCAGGGTCGTGGTGCACACCTCATGGAACATGTCAAGTCATTTTATTTTCGAAATAAGCAGTTGGCTCAGCTTGTATTGCATGTCGAAATAGACGAGGACTATGAAAAAAACTGTAGGTTTTATGCGAAGGCAGGGTTTCACATAAAACGACTGCCTACCTACATGACGACAGAAGACTGTCTGTGCATGGTGTATGATGCTACAAAAACGGACCCATGTGAATATTCAATGGTCTACGGGCTGCCCGGGTCACTGGTGCGCAATCCGACATGCCGTGGTCGCCTTACCCTTGCTCGTCATAACAGAGATTCTGAGTGAAATAAACACGCCGTGTCTATTCTTTTGTGTTCGAGGGTCACATAGTATATATGCAGCAACATCAAAAAAATCAAACCTTGGAGCATAGCGCAGATGCAGTCTAGTACTATTATTGAAGATGAATTTCCGCTTCGGGCGGCATTGGAACAAGAAATTGTTGTGCAACGACGCCGAGCACAGGCACCCGCAGAATCTGTGCGCGGCAGAGAAGCTTTGAAAATGCGCGAATTAATTGACGATTTTGAAGACTTGTCTTTCATGCGCCAAGCCGACATGCGCAGAATTCGCAACGAGAGTATGCACAGACAAGAAAGTTGGCAGATGCAAGCCCATCGCCGCAAGGAGGAATATGAGCTGTTGAAAATGCACAAGGAAGAGACATATCACAGACAACAGCAGACAGAAGCAATTCAGAGAACTGCTGCCTTGAGGTCTGCACGCGAGAACATGCAGCAAAATGCAGTGGCGGCGGGAAGATTTCACTCCCCGCTGGCGGCCGGCTACCTGAACACCAATGTCGCTGGATTCAGCGATGTTACCCGCAATCGTATTTTATTACACGAACAAGGTCTGCGGGAGCGCGCTTTGGTATCAGCCCACGCCGAAAGGATGCGAATCGATGCGCTTCAAACAAAGCGCAACGGCTACCGATGAACCAGAAAATAAAAAATACATCATGCGTAATCAAGACTGGTACACACTTGTGGGCGAAAAACGTCGCGTATGCGCGAAAAGGCCCACGGATCGTGAATGCGGGCGTGTTTTGTTGGGCTGTCATTTTCTGTGCACTGACGGTACACGGGGTCCGCTGATCGCTGCCAATGCAATGCCGCCAGCATGGTGGTTTTTTCATCGGCACTGTTTCGGTATTGCATGGTGACATTGAGAGAGTTGCGACTCTTGGCGCTCTGCACCGCAAATGACACATCCTGCAGGATAAAACGCGACAAATCCGCAAACGTGATGGTGGGTTGCGATAAATTAAACTTGATGGCATCGGACCCCACCGCAAACATGTTTTTGCATCTTTCGCAAAGCTTGTCACACGTACTCAGGGCTTGCGTTTCACTGGCACGATCCGTGCCCTGACAATCCCGTGCTGTGAGTTGCTCGCCATGAAACACAATGTTGGTTATTAGTTCAAAGTCGGGGGATGGCACGTCAAATGCAATGCTAGTATGACGGGACCCAAGCGTGTCACGGGGGATATTTATCATGGAGGCGCTCGGAAATTTGTCGGAGCCTATTGTCTTGCGTCGTTCTGCCTCGAGCGCATTGTAAATGGCAACAATTTCTTTGACTTTGATTTTGTAAATATCAAGCGTCCATGTTGTCACGAGTATGTCTCCGTTGAAAGAAATTCTTCCTGACAGCATTGTCGCAAGAAGTCGGAAGTAGAAATCAACAAAACTGATGTAGACCCTGTAAGGTTGCTCCATGCTGTTGTCGAATATAGGGACGACACCGGATATCCACCATTTCAGCTCCTCCGATGCGAAAATATTGTCGAATCGACCCGGCACGGCAACGTACGAGTCGCCTCCATCGTACAGGGCCGACAATAAATTCTGATTGACACCTCTAGGCTCCAAGTTTTGGAACAACCCCGTCCGCACATCATCCGTCCTCAAACGGGACAAACAACGTGTTAGCACACACGCCGCGCCAAATTTTCGGGCCGTTGGCATGTCCAGTGCCTTGTCGTATTCATAGAAGCCGCACAAAGAACACGTCTTTTCCATGTGCAGGGACTGCCTCATTACCGTGCACGGCTCGCATTTTTGACACGAAAACGCCCCACGCTCACGGGACTGCTCCAGTCGATGGTCAAAGCTACAGAACGAACAATCCTGCACACCGATCGACGCCCCACCGCGCGTAGTCGTGCCGCCAGGACACACGATACATGCGCCCTGCCCTGCTGCATCCTGATATTTGCCTGCTGCGCAAGACACACAATTGTTGCTATTGGAGACGTGCGAATACCCAGGGATGCACTGGTATTGCGCAACTGCCTCGTTCCACACTTGATGTTCCATTGCACGGTCGTGTAGATCGCATGACCGCCTGTCTGGATTATTGTTGATATTTCTGTTCATGGGACAGTACTCGCAAATGCGTGTTGTCCCGTTCAGATACAGTCGTTGCGTGATATCACATGTGTCGACAGTGCCAGCAGTAAGAGCATCACGGAAAAAAGAGCACCCGCAATCGTCGCAGATTGGCGCCCCAGACGCATAGGAGAGCGCTATCGCGGGGCACTGCTGCGTGAACAAATTCACCTGTGTGAGACCCCATCCGAATGTGTCGAGTGTGGTCTTCATTTTCGCACAATAGTCTTTGCCCAACGCGGTACAACCCGTGCAAACATCATTTCCGTCCAGAAATTCCCCCGGGAGACATTCCTTGCATGCGGAAGAACTCGACCAAAACTGCCCTCTTTTACATTTTACGCATGCTGCGGCATTCGAGCCAATTGCAATACCGTCGAGTTGGGTGCACGACGTACATTCTGTCGCTGGCGATGCGACAGTGCCATTGGCGTACTTTCCAGGCGTGCAATCCCTACACGCTGTACCGAAACGATTCCCCATACTCTTCCCCGCCGCACACAATTCGCACAAAACAGCCCCGGGTTTATCGGAAAATGTACCTGGTTTACATATCGTACACGTCGCATCGGCATTCGTCATAGTTCCAGGTTTGCATATGCATTGCAACAGGCTGTTGCTACCTGCAGGCGATTTCGAGTTGAACGGGCAGGCTACGCAGACGTTTATGATGGCACCCACGCGATCGGAATATCTGTCCTCCGCGCAGTCTGTGCACGCAGCACTCCCCGCAATCACTTTGTATTTGCCGGCCAAACACTCTAGACACGGCCCACCGTCAGGCCCACTGTAACCGGGGTCGCAGACGCAGTCAGTCTTCTCGTTGCTTGCCGCAGGTGCTTGTGTTCGTATTGGGCACTCTTCGCATCTGTTAGACACAGCACCCACCACTGCCGAATATTGGTTCATCATGCAATGGGTACACGCGGCATCACCCGTGTGTGGCTTGTACTTCCCTGCCAAACACTGCACACAAGATTGATCGTTTTGTCTTGTGAACCCACTGTTACATGTACAGCTTGTAACTGTTGTACTAGTAACATTGTTATTACCAGAATTCAAAGGACAGGCATTGCAATCCTCTACGCTATCATTGCCAGTTGTAGAGAGATACGTCCCCACCGGGCATGCCTCGCAGGACAGGGTTTTGCCTGGCGTAGATGAATATTTGCCTGCCTCGCAGTCGGTACAAGACATCATGTTTGGCCTAGGTGTATATTTACCCGAGGGGCAAATGTCGCATCCAGAAGCAGAAGAAGAGGAGATATATCCGTCCAAGCAAGCCTTGCGACATTCGCCCATGTTATAGATGGAGTCCAGTGGCCATTGTATGGGACTCTGCTGGATTCCCCACTCGTATATCCAGAAATAACGCAGCTGCACTGTTTCGCTTCCTAATGTAGTATGCTTCTGTGAGAAGGGGGCATTGACAAACGGGACCCGTGGAGAAAACCCACCACCATCCCACGTGTTGATATATTGGCGTGAATTAAATTCCGCGTCCGTGTAACTGTCCAATTGCGCTTTGATATCATCCAGCGTTTTCGCACTCTGTGGAGGTATAGGGGTCAGCGCATTGCATCGACATGCGAAACAGAAGACATCGTGTATATGATTGATCGTATCGGTCCACCGATCTCGCATTCTTGCAGCTCGATATATGCTTACAGGAGAATTTGGTATCAAGCTCGCGCCTTTTACTACCCCCATACCCCGCACCTCCATAGTTTCAGAAAAGATATCATACTCGATTGCGGGCTTGGCATTCATTTTGGAACAAAGCGTTTCATGCACATACCACGTTGGGAATTTAAGAGATACCCTTTCTCCAATCCATTCGTCGAGAGGAAGCATCGCTTGTGCATCTACAATTGTCATGTGTGAACCTGGCCAAAAAAGAAATGGATTTGCAACGACACCATCTTCGCGGAAAATGTTGCAGTAATAATGAGGTACAACCGACGCGGAAGCATGCCAGACAGGCAGTAAAAACGCGCACAATTTCAATAACCGACGCATCAGGCGACTTTCCTATCTATGGAGACGACCTTTATATATAATAAAACGCAAAGAGAATTCGCACCTGTGGAGGTATAGGTGTCAGCGCATTGCATCGACATGCGAAACAGAAGACATCGTGCGTAGCACTGTGCGTGTCGGTCCACCGATCTCGCATTTTTGCGGCTCTATACATGTTCACAGGATTTCCCTTTTTTAATTCACCGACGTCCCGCACCTCTACATTATCAGTTTCCCCGGCTTCTGTGGTATATATTGGGCGCGTGGCTTTCATTTTGGAACAAAGTTGATCGTGGATTGCAGGCAATGGGAATCTAAAGTATAACGAGCCTGCAGAATAATGGTCGAAAGGAAACATCCATCTTGCATCTTCCCTTGATATGTGAGATTGCGGACCTGGGGTAAAACCATAGGGAGCTCCCGTGACAGCATCATGGCGGAAAATGTTGCAGTAGAAATGGGGTACAACCGACGCGGAAGCATGCCAAACAGACAGTAAAAACGCGCACAATTTCAATAACCGGCGCATTATGCGACTTTCCTGTCTGTGGAAAAGACACTTTATATACAATACAACGCAAAGATACTGCATGTACAGATACGTTTCAAACAGAAGCCTCGCGGTCCAAGATGACTTTCATCGCAGAAAGAGCTAGTGTATATAAACATGTGCAGTTTCCGATTAGGTCTGTTGTATATAAACAACGTTTGCGCTTTGAGTTGTCAGAGTATGGCGACGGACGCACAAGCGCGGCGCGACATTGCGCTGCTCCAAGAAACGGTCGCGTTCCAGTCGCAGATGATTGACTGGGCGAATGTACAGATCCGCGACCTCAAATTGGAAATCAGTGCGCATCATGCGCAAATCGAGCAGTGCAAACACAAAATTCACAGCGCAGTGCAGGACAAGCAGGAGTGCGTCACGCCCCGTGGCACCGTGTTGCCATCGGCGGCGACGCTGTAAGTGTCTGGTAGCATAAGTGAGTGGTCAAGCAAGTTCCTTTGTCGGGGATTTCAAGGCATAGATCAAACCAGCAGCGGTGGTCGTGTGTGCTATTTTCAGCAATAAACTTCCTGTATTTACACGTGACCGTTTCATATTGATATATAGGATTGCGACAACAATCCATAATATTCCACGCGGACCATGTTTGTGCCCATTCCCGATCAGCTGCGAAAGGGTGTAGCGAAAATCCCTGGGCGCCTAACATATGAGCACTTTGTTACATGCTGTCGGGCGCTGGAGGATGGCAGAATCACAGTGACAGAAGCGCGCACGCAGATGCAATATGCTATTCCCAAGCGCCCCTGTTGGAGCTTTTCGTTCAGTGGAGCACCCCCATCCCGGCGAACGGCATGTGTTTCTACTTCATGCGCACTGTCGACTTGGTCAGCGATTTGAATCACCTTGACGCTGCACTTGATGTCATGCGGTGCGCGCTGGAGATAAAACATGCTCGCTACGGCTCGATTCCACACCCCGCCCTGTTTTTGCGCGACTTTGCCGCATTCCAAGACGCGTATAACCAACTCCAAAACACAGAGGACAGAAAAAAGCTTGCGTCCGTGTTTACCGACGAGCAGCGCGTAAAACAACAGCACGTCGGCCCAGTCGTCTACCTCCCGCATACACGCAAACCCAAAAACACCCACTCTACCATCAAGCAAGACGATCTGGATCTATCTCTTGCACAGTTGATGGAAAAAGTGTCTCTGTTCAGCGAACTCTACCTCCAGATCAGAACACAGGAGATGACGTGGGCCAGAAAACTGAAACACGCGAATACGGAAATTCAAGACGACAGTGTCCCAGACAAAATTGATTCAACCGCAGATGTTACTGAAGCAGGTATGGGTGTTTTACTTATGGCAACGCGATTCTGACACTCACCGTGTTGTTATGCGCTCTTACTGTTGCTCGTTTGGTCATACGCACACAGATGTCGCGACAAGCGAGTACACCAATGCCCACATCGTGTCTACCTCTCAAGAAGCACAGATACACCAGTGTATCTGCCAGGAAAATCTGCGCGAGACCATGGCGTTTCTGGGGCGATGCTCGCCAACCATGGGCAAAATACTGCGGGCTTCGTCTGCTGACTCTTCCCGAGAGAGCCACCGTGTTTCAGTCGGCAGTGTGCGCCTGTTGTGGGAGCGCGAACTGCAACGCCGGAGCGTTTTGTCGTCTCCACACCCCGCCGATCTTTAATGGACGAGACCCTCAAGATTGGATTGTTTTTGGTTCCGGTCGTCGCAACACTTTATCGTGTATTTTCCCTGGTGGTCAGACCAGCTCGGCAGTCGATTTATTGGGTTTTAATCAATTACAAGCAAGAAAACTGTAAATTGTAAGTCTCACAAAAACGTGCTCAAATTTAAATCGTCGAACTGTTTCACGTAAAATCAGAAAATGTCTAGATTCATGCATCCGCTTGTGCCATGTGTCTGCGGTGGTGGCGCGCTGCATGGACGCCATACATGTGCGATTGCCACTGCTGTAGCTCCCCCGGATAGGGAGCCGCCTGTAGCAGTGCGCTGAGGGCCAGTTTCTTGTGTTTGTAATCGCATATGCCGCACGGTTCGTCGTCGTCGTCGTCGCACAGGTGGAAGCGGTCAAACTCGTGCGCGTCTGCCACATACAGTGCATGCAGTTGGCGCTGCATACTGTCGCGATCCTGCGGCACCGGCCAATTTGTGTGCCAGGGTTCAAAGGGTCCAAAGTGCACCAGCGGCTGGAATTTGGCCAGCGCTGCGGGCATGTCGCCAAAGGCCTTGAGGGTAGGCACAAGTTTTGCGCGCGCGCCAAAGAGAGTGCTCTCGTAATCATAGCCGTCAATGCACCTTGTGCATTCTGTGCCCCACAACTCGTTCGTCGCAGCGGGCATGCCGTACAAGGGCGAAATCCCGGCCATGACGAGTGTGACATACTTGGAATCATCGCGATACAATTGTGGGGTGGGTTTGTGGAACGCGTGACACGCAACCTGTGTCAGATACAGTCGTTGATCGCGCAGAATGCGTGCGCACACTGCTGGGTCGGGGTTCTCGAGTTTGCACACAAAAACCGTCTCCGTGCCACCATACTCCGAAATGATGGCGATGATGGTTGCCGTCTCGTTATACACCTCGGCATACCCATTCCCCTGATTCCCACCGAGACGTGCCGCCTTGTCGACAATACGCAGGCTTTCTCCCGTGCGATACACCCCGCAGCATTCCGCCCGGGTCCACAGAGGACGCATAAGGCGGGGGCGAGGCGAAAGCGGAAAAAGCCGAGGATTCCAGAAACATAAGGGATTGGTGTCAACCATTTGTTGCAGTTGCGAGTACCGGGTGACCGTTCTTATATACATATACAACATTGCCTGTAATAGAATGATCGCCGTCACACTCGCAAGTCGCAGTTTCACATACCGGAAACGCTGTTCACGGTCAAAGCCGACGGGTGAAAACAGCGCCGGCCATCAGGTCGGACGCCCCGACACCGCGTTGAATATGCCCCAAATAGCACATTATGCCAAAAAACAGCGGATTTGCCCACAATAGTATGCAGCACATGTAATATATACCTTGCTAGCAACATACAAGTGCAAAAACAAGATTCTTGACACACACTCGCAGCCAGCAAGGACTTTGGGATATTGATGGACACCGGTACGATAGAACCCCTCTATACTGAAACAAATTAATGGACTGAGTTCTGATGAATATACATTTTCTTCCCTAAAGGGCCTTTAGGGCTAGTGTGATTTGAAAGTTGCATCACCTACCTTGCTAGCAACATGCAAGTGCAAAAACAAGATCCTTGACACACTCGCTCGCTTACTTGATTTTTTTGTAGCCTCAAATTTGTTTATTTTATAAACCAAATCCAGCCCTGACCCTGTACTCGTATCGGTAAACCATCGAAGGCGCACGCGGTGTGTGCGTGTATCATCTGTGCACATAAGCGCGTTCAAAATGGGGTGGATTCAGCATCCTGACTGCTTTCGCATACATACGTGTGTGTTGACGCTTTCAGAAATAATATGTGGAAGTTATGCCATACCCGACATGCGCTGTACACCGCGCTCCTCGTTGCTGTCCTCACGCTGTGCGTTGCACTGATAGTGGGACAAGCGTATGCACTACAGCGGACGCACCCCCTTGTTTACGTGAAAAAGACCGTACACCGGGTCTTTCAGCGCTTCGTCGCAGACGCTGGGGATTCCAGTGCACAAAACGGGCTGGGCAAGGACGACGACCGAGCGATGGTGGTTCGTCTCGCGCCAGCACACGCAGGGAATCGTTCGTCTGTGCGGCAAAATGCATCGATCCCGCCGTGCAGTATGGTAGTTCAAGACAGCACAGCGGGAATGTTTTCAAACCTCATGGGAGTCTTGCGGGCGCTCTCAGAATACAGAGATGTGCATGTGCAGTGGACACAGCCAATGTACGCACGCGACAAGAACGCATGGACGCAGTACTTTCTGCCCACTGCGACATGCAACTCCTCCGCCTCTCCCCGCGCACGCTGGCAGGGATTGAGCGTGGGGCATCCCGGAAAGAGTCGTTTGTCACAAGAACTCACTCGCCAAGACTTCCACGCTGCCACGCGCCAAATCCAGCTGGTCCCGCGCCTGCTTGCCAAAATACGCTGCGTGCAACAGCGCGAATTCGGTGCGCATACGTTGGGCGTGCACATTCGAAACACAGACCGAATAACAGACCGAGTCGGCCTGGCAAACGGGCTGTATCTCGTGCCATTTCCCCGCATTCAGCGCGCAGTCGAGGCGTACTTGACATCGCACCCAGAAACGACGTCAATTTTTGTTGCCACCGACGACGAGACAACCATGGAGGAAATGAGGCGTGCATTTGGACCCCGGGTTGTCGGCCAGGATATCCCCCGGAGCCGCGGAAACATAGGCATGCACGACGCTCGCAACAGTGGGTTGACGCCGTACGAAAAGGGCGAGGGTGCGTTGATTGACGCGTACCTGCTTGCAGAGTGCGCCCACCTGATTGTCACGGCGTCGCAATTGAACATGTACGCGCTCTTCTTGTCCCCGAAC
>Ga0209284_10005595_pt1 | contig 12870 bp, 14 predicted proteins | sample FRY03_FD_187211 | JGI IMG/M metagenome (GOLD analysis project Ga0209284, IMG submission 187211) | Freshwater microbial communities from Lake Fryxell liftoff mats and glacier meltwater in Antarctica - FRY-03 (SPAdes) (version 2) | ecosystem: Environmental > Aquatic > Freshwater > Ice > Glacier... | reverse complement strand
AGCGCCGACGGCGGCCAGTATCAGCGACAGAAAGGATCTCTACTTCGGGTCTGTATCTATGGTCGGTCATAGTGCCGGATTTAAACTGAAATCGTCAGCTCAAAAAGACGGCCCCCGGCATAGGCTTACCTTCAGCATCAGGAACTACCAGAGGCTCAGCGTCGCCCAAAAGGACGCGATCACCAAGAACCAGGGCGTTGACCGGGTCGAAAACTCCAGCTTACCGTCACGATTTGCTGCCGTTCGCGTCCAGGGGTTCAACATGACCCCGACGGCGAACGGGATGGAGTACCGGCCAAGCAGGACCTACACCCGCGTCGAGTTCTGGAAGGAAGGCGTCCCGGAGCAGGCGTTCGAAGGGGATACGATCAAGACCCTGCTGGTCGAACACTATGCGCGGGCAAAAAAAATGCTTCCCGGCGCGTGGCCCGAATGGGTCCACCAGTCCATCGACGGAACACTTGACGGCCTGTGGCCTTGGAACGAACCAAGGGCGAGAGAGATTCTGCTGAAGATGACCCGGGAGGCCATGGCCCCTTGATAGTTCATGGCCAAAGCCGCTCGATATTTTTCAACTGGCCCGCATCTGGGCGTTTCCTGTTTTCTGCCTGTTGCCGGACAATCCGGCCAACAGAGCAGGAGTCCCATTATGCGAAAAACCGAATCAGGAACCACCGTCCTCGAACACGAGATCAATGACGAGCTGCTCGGCAACGTCACCCTCGAAATGCACGTCGACTGGGCGCTCCATCCGGACCGCCCCGCCTCCCGCACGGAGCCGGCGGAGGGGCCGGAGCTGGCGGTCTGTGAGATACGCCTGACGGGTATAGACGGGCCGATCGCGTGCCCCGCGGAGATCCACGACGCCTTCGTATCGGACGAGGCAGCGATGGCCCGCCTTCAGGAGCGGGCAGAGGCGGAGCTGCACGAGCGGGCTGAGATGGCTGCGGATGACGCCGCCCATGCTGCGCTCGAACCAGACTTCTGATCATGGTCTTCCTACACGGCTCCTACGACTCGCATCCAGAGGGGCGCCGTCTCACCCCGCAATCCGACCGGGCCGCGGAGTGGGAGGAGCTGGAGTTCGTGCGCGCTCTCGAGCGGTACCGTCCGGACTGGGCGATCCCGCATAGAGAGGCGGTCTTTCTCTGCCAGGACCCTGATCATCTCGATCCGTGTGGCGCCCCGATCGACCACGTGGTCGAGGTAAGCCCCGAAGGACCATTCAGCAGGCACGATCAGAACTGGATCAGCCAGATCTGCTGCTTGCTCGATGATCACGACAGTGAACACCCGGAAATCGCCCGCGCGGCAGCCGCCTACTGGGCGGGACACCCGCACCCGGACGGGCCGGTCTGGGAGATCCGAGCCCGTGCAGCGGTCGTCATCCGGGCGCGACCTGACCTCTCCGAGGTGGAGCAGAGCTTGTACGAATCGCACATTTGAGAATTATGCGCATATATTTTATCAATATGTTACGAGGCGTTCCTCATTCAGTTATAGTGTATTTCCAATGATAGCTCTGAAGGCTGGCCTATTCGTTGCGCCTTTTCACGCCCCCGTGCGAGCCTTCCCGTAACGGAGATGCCCCATGCCAGACCACCAGCTCATACGCGACTTCCGGCCCGCCCCGGATCACGGCTATAACCTGCCCCCCGACACGGAGGTCCAGAGCGCGAAGTTCGGCCGGATCCGGGTCGACATCTGGCGCGATCCCGCGCCCGCAACTGTGTTTCGAGGGGACCCGCCCCGCGTGGTGGGATCCTGGCCGGACCGGAACTGGCGCTACGTAGTCCAGGGCGTGATGTCCGGCGTCGCCGCCACCGAGGAGGGCGCGAAAAGCAAGGGAGAGCTCACCGCTTGGAAAAACCAGTCAAACGCCCCCACCGTCATCGACGGGGAGGCGCTGGTCTTCGCGCCGGGCCTGCTGCGTCATCAGCTCAGCGTAGGCGAGATGGCGATCGACGAGGGGGTGCTCGCAACGCAGCGCGACCTCATCACGGCACGCTTCCCTGCTGAGGGGGCAAAGGAGCAAGACCTCCAAGAGTTCGTGCTCCCGAAGCACGCGCCGCTCAGCGCCAAGGTGGAACGCGTGATCACCTTTGGGCATGACCCGGCTCTGGCCCTCCTGAGCCGGACCGCTGACGACGGAGTGACCCGTGAGATGATCGCCTGCGCGCTCCCCGAAACGGATGGGCGGGGCTGGGCCTATGTGGCCACGGAACCCACCGCAGCGATCATGGACGCCTGGAAGAAAGAAACCCTCGATCTCAGGGCGTTGCAGCTCGACCCTCAGACCGTGCATTATGTGATCCGCGATGCGAAGCGGATGTGTCAAGCTGGGTCCGAGGTCCCCCTGATCCGGGTTAAGGGGATGGTCCCGGAGGCGTGGCTTCCGGATGCGGGCGTTTATGCCAAAATGTTCGAAAAGGACAATCCTGACGCTTCTGATGACCCGTTTGAGCCTTGAGGGGACGCAAAATGGATAGCGCAGTTCTCCATCTTAATCCGGAGAACCCGATCAGGGGTGCGCTCCGGGCTGCCCTTCGCGTCCCGGACGATGTCCAGGTCCGGCTGCACCGGGGCGGTCGGCCGGCCTGGTTCCTGGAGATGGCCTGGGACGGGACGGAGACGGTCGGCTGTGGTGATCGGTTCTACGCGGAACCGGCGGCGGACGGATTCAGCCTGGTCGCGGCCTTCAACGGCCAACCCGCGGGCTACCTTAGCGCTGAGCTCTCGCGGGGCGATGGAGAGGGGGAGGCGCATATCGAGATGGTCCAGGTGGACGCGAATCACCGCGGCGCGCGGGTGGGCTCCGCCCTCGCAGCCGGGCTTGCTGAGATCCTCCTGCGCGAAACGGACGGCCGCCTCGCCTCCGGGGAGGAGCCGCCCCTCTGGACCGTAACGGCGGACACGGAGTCTGAGCGGGCGGACCGCCTGGTCAGGCGGCTCCAGCGGGTGCTGGATGATGACTATAACACCCGCCTCGGGTTTCATGAGGCAGCTGAGGAGCCCGGACCATGACGCGAAAAACTGAGTTAGGCTCGCTCGACACGAGCTTTTCCGCCTGGTCGGAACGGGTCTCGGACCGGATCGACCCGGATTTGCGCGCGGCGACCCGGGAGAGGCCCTGGTTTCGCAACCCGGTGATCCGGATCACGCTCAACGAGCGAGCGGTCAGTTTTCGTGGTGGGGACGACCGGGCGGCACCGCAGCTTCTGGATGCGCCAGAGACCGACGCCCTCCTGAAGGCTCTGCGCGCTGAGATGAGCCCCCAGGTCTGGCCGCTTTGTCTTGAGGTCGGGCTGGAGGGGCTGGACCGTCGGGACTCCTGGCGGGTCAGGCCGCATCTCACCGGTGCCGGCGTTGCGGGGCTGCCGCTCGAGGCGGGGACCGGTGGCCTGCTGACGCGCAGCGGGTACGGCCGATCCCTGATCGGGCTGGACCGGATCGCGGAGGCCGGCGCACTGCTCGCCCGGCTCACGCCCCCCTCAAACGGGCCGGTCCGGGGCTGGTCCCGGGTCTCGGACATGATGGGGAGCGCGCATGTGCACTACCAGGCGGTTCACGCCCGCTCCGAGCCGGAGGCGCTCCTGAAGCTGATCCTGGTGCAGGAAGGGCTGGACCGGCTCACCGCGATGGCACTGGCCGGCCGGATCGAGATGCGGGACGGCCCGTTCCGGACCTGGTTCACCGCCACTGATCTCGAAGATCTGGATATCGACCCGGAGGGACGTCCGGTCAGCCGGGAGGACGCGCTCGGACAGCTGAATGACCACATCGCGGGCCTGAACACCCCTGATCCTGAACTTTAAGATATCCCCTTATCCGTATGGAAACCATCATGAAAAACAAGAAACGCCCAACCTGGACCCTGTCGGACAAGACCCTCCCCGCCACCTATCCAGCGGCCGATCTCGACCCGGATGCGGCGCTCCAGGCGGCGCTCGACGCGAAACCCGGGGCGGTTCACTACAACGACGTCACGACCGTCCTCGGCGCCGCAATCGATCACGCGGCCGAATGTATGCGGGACGCGTTGGCGGAGCTGGCGTTCCGGGCCCGTGACCTGGGGCCGGAGACGGCCCAGCGTTCGGGGACCGGCTGGTCCGCATTCTGGGAGCCCGGCCCCTCAGGCGCCAATATCGATCTGATGCTGGTCCACGCCATAGAGCCGGGCGCCTGGCACATCTCCGTGCGGTTTGCGCCCGTCATGACGGAAGAGGCGGCGGCGAAGGAGGTGGAGATCGAGGCCCGGATCAGCGCCGCAAACACCGGGCTCTCCCCGCGGGACCTGATGATGGCACGCCTCTTCCCCAAGGGGGATGACCCGCTCATGGGAGAACTGAAACGGCTTGAGGATGACCCCTCTAGCTACCGGCCCGCCCTGCGTGGGGACCGGATCTCCGTAATCTACGGGACCGCCCTTGACCTCGGCTCCAAGGGCTGGCGCGGGGTGGGCCCCGGCGGCAAGCCTGCCCGGGTGGAGGAGTTCGCCCATGCGCGACACTTCCTGCCGGTCAAGGCCTATGCGGAGAACTGGTGGAACGGGATCGCGCTCTCCATGAGACCGGTGCCCAGCTACCAGCGCCATGAGGGGATGCTTACCCACGGCAGTGACCGGTCCGGCGCCTGCCCGCAGATCCCGCTCCGGATCCTGTCCGACCTGATCCGGTCCACAGGGCTGACCGATCTGGTGACCCCACGTGCCCTGGAGGTGGGAGCGCTCCCCTGGATCAGCTTCGGTGATGAGAGGCACGTCCATCTTGAGGATGCGGGACATGCGATGGTGCATGCGTCGGACGGGATGTGGGATCAGACGGTCGATGACCGGCTTACCGCGTTCTGGGCCGGGATAGCCGCGCGGGACGTGGAACGCCACCTCGACGACTGGTTTACGCTCGCACCGGGGCTGGCCGCCGCCGGATACTCCGGCGGGGAGAGGGACTTCTCCTGCAATGACGGGCGCGACATCGCTCGGGGGGCGGTGAACGATGGGGTGCGCTCCCTCCGGACGGAGACCCAGAACGGGATCTACCGGGTCGACATGACGGAGGATGGGGACGGGGGCGTCGCCCACGTCCTGGCTGTGCGTGAGAGCGGCGGGAAAGATCTGCCCGTAGGCCGGTTCGTGATGACTGCGGACGGGCTGCGCCCGGATTTCGGGCCCGAGAACGGCCCCGCCATCGAACACCACATCCGGACCGTGCGGGACCTGAACGGGGCGATCGGATCGCTCGCCAGCGTCGCCTGCGTCTTCGCAGATGAGGTCCGGTGCCCGAGTGAACAGGATGGGCCGGAGCCCTGATCAGGGCTCGGGCGATCCTGGCTCCGACTTTGGGGCGCCCCGCTCCCCGTCCCGAGAAAGACAGGCAAGAACGAAGTCACTCGCGCGGTACACGCCCTGGACACCAGTTTTCGGATTTACAACCAGGGTGGGGCTCAAGTCGGTCGAGCTGATCCCTGTTACCTCGAAGAGGGGTCCATCGCGGCCCGTCTCGAGAGAGAACGGGAAAGCAGGGGACCTGAACCCGAGAGGTCTGGGGTCAAAACCGACGCGGGGCGCCCCGTCCGGCCCATCGGGGAGTGGCGAGAAAGAGCCCAACATCAGAGCGGTGGTCTGCTCTGAAAGGACACCCTCCAGAACCAGATGAGGCATGTACAGACCCTCTGTGCCGCGGAACGTCAGAAAAATACGTGTGTTAGGCCCCTCAGAAAAGGGAGGCGCGTCCGCAAGAAGGGAGGAGGCGATGCGGGCGCCGCGCGCAAGGATATCCCCAAAGCCGGATGTCTGTGCTGCTGAGGGGTGGAACGGGTCGCTGACCATCAAGGCTCTCCATACAGATTTCATGTTTCTGTTACATTTTTCGCAGGTTAAGCCGGGTCCTCTTGGTCCTCAGGACATCTGACCTTCATCCCAGTTTGAAGCTGGCGGGCCTCGTCAATGTTCATTATGTCCGCATACGGATTTTTTGCTGCCTCTTAACCTTAGGCCCACCCGATGAAAAGACATACGGCACTCCGTTATGCGGTCCGGCTTATGGCGCTCGGTCCCCTTCGTTAAGGGGGAGGTGGCCGTGCTACCTCACCACGGGTAGGTCCGAGATCCGGGTCGTGTAGCGGGGGCTGCGATGCTCGGCGCGCATCGCCCAAGGTCTCGTTGTCCCCTCGGACCCGAGAACCAGCGTCTTCTTCCCGAACCGGGTATTGACCGCGTCCAGAGCCATCATCACGGCTCGAGACCGTTCCGGAGCCCCGTCTGCCACGTCAAACAGGGTGCGCGGCCTGTCCGCCTCGGCCACCAGATCATCCAAAAGAACACCAGACTTCGCAAAGGCATAAGGTCCGCCCTGCTGCGGCCAGGACGCCTCAACGCAGGACCGGACCGCGCGCACCAGATCACGCGCATCCGAGCTCATCGGGGTCAGCCTCACGGTCCGGGACGCCGAAAACTGCGGCTTGCCCGCGCTGAACCGGCTGGTGTGGTAGAACACGGTCATGGTCCCCGCGACCAGCCCATGCTGGCGCAGCTTCTCCGCGGCCCGGGTCGCGTGGGCGGCCAGCGCACTCGTCACCGTTTCCATATCGCGCATCGGGGCTCCGGCGGACCGGGTGACCGCCATCCCCTGGCGCGGGGGCGGCGCCTCGTCGAGCGGGATACAGGGCTCGCCCTGCAACTCCCGGACCGTGCGCTCCAGAACCACGGACCCCAAGTCCCGCGCCTGCCGGGCGGGCATGTCACGCAGGTCCGCCGCGGTATGCACCCCGAGCGGGGCGAGCTTGGCGCGTGTCCGGCCCCCGACCCCCCAAACGTCCCCGACCGGGACGCGCGGCAGCACCCAGTCGGTCACGGACTGGTCCATCAGGTCCAGCACCCCCTTGAAAATGGGGTTCCGTTTGGCCACCTCGTTGGCGCATTTCGCGAGCGTCTTGGTCGGGCCTATCCCGACACGAACCGGGACCCCGACCTGCAAGAGGACCTGCGCCCGCATCTCCTGCGCGTGCGCTTCCCGGTCCCGGAGCCCGCCGAAGTCCAGGAAGCTCTCGTCGATTGAGTAAACCTCCACAATCGGCGAGAACGCCTCATAGACCTCGACCACCCGGCGCGAGATGTCCCCGTAAAGCGTGTAGTTTGACGAAAAAACCCGGATCCCGTGCGCCGCGACCTTGTCCCGGATCAGGTGCAGGGGCGCCCCCATCTTGATCCCGAGGGCTTTCGCTTCATCAGAGCGGGCAACCGCGCAGCCGTCATTGTTGGACAGAACGATCACAGGGACATTGCGCAAGGACGGATCAAAGATCCGTTCCGCGCTGACATAGAAGTTGGCGCTGTCGCTGATCGCAATCGGCCGGCTCATTCGATCGGGTAGCGTCGCACCACGCCCGCGATGACGCCCCAAACCTCACTGTCGGCAGTCAGTTCGATGTCAGGAAAGTGGTCCTTCGCATTGGCGCTGGACAGAAAATAGCGACCAGCAGTCTTGCGAAGGATCTTTGCGGTAACCGCCCCCTCGACGACTGCGAGCACGGCTCTGCCCACCCGGCGCTTGCCGGCCCGGTCCACAGCGATCAGGTCCCCATCCCTAATCCCCGCGTCCCACAGACAATCCCCCTCGACCCGCCACCAGAAGGTCGACGTGGGGTGGCGGATCACCCATGCGATCGGATCTATCTCATCCTCCAGATCATCCGCTGCGGGTGAAGGAAAGCCTGCACTTACCTTTTCCAGGATAAGAGGACGCATATCCCCTTGAACGCACACAGGATTTTCGATCGGGTAAACCGGCATGACGCCCTCAAGATGTTCTTATTTCGTTCTCTTTATCTCTTGAACCCCGCACGGCTGTCAACAGATCACACCCGGACATGCTGCAAGATCTTGGCTTGACTAAGGGAGCGGGGAAACCAAAGAGATCAGGTTCGACGGCCAGACCGCCTCACAGCCCCGCGCCTCATCGCGGACGGTGATCCAGAAAAAAGGATCCCCCAGAAGGTCCGCCTGTAGCTCATTGGCGCCGTGAGTAACCACGCCGACATAGCCAGCATTCTCCTGGTCGTCGGGGCATTTGACCTTCATGCCCGGTTTCAGCCGTCGCGCCTCATCCACGTGCATCAAGATTTCCTCTTCGGCGGCCTCGATAGAAGATCCGCCAAAAGGTGACAAGCCGGCCAGGTTTGGCCTGCCCGCCCTTCGTATTTTCGCAGTCCTGGGAGAGTATGGGGAAGATCAAAAAACCTGAGAGGCGTTCGAAAATGTTCCTCAAGCATATCATGGGCCTCTATAGGGGCGACATCCCCGAAGAGGGCCGCGTCACCCCCGGCAACCTTGGCATGAAAGCCGATATCCTGTCACGGCTCGGCCAAGCCATGCCTTTCATTCTGAGCGGGGAGGCGCTTGACCTGGTCGCAGACCTGTCGCCCGACACATACGAGGAGGAGGTCGTCCTCGACCGGTTGCGGGACTTCAGGCTCCCGGCCCCGATGACCTGGTTTGAATTTGAAATGGGCGCACAGGATGATCGGGAACGGATCGGGGTCCTGATGCGGGGCGGGTCAGGTGAACCGCTTTCCATCATCCCCTTCATGGAACGGGGTGGGGTTTTTTTTGAATCGTTCTGCATGCTGGAGATGGACCACAAAACCAACAGAGTCCGTCTCGCAAGTAACCCTGAGATCCAGAACAGATATGTGGCCCAAATGCTGGATGCCGGTCGGACCCAAAGTTTTGCCATGGAGAAGGTGGAAGAGGGCAAACACATCTTTTCAGAGGTGGCCGCGATGGGGGCCGTCTATGCCTGCGAGGCGGTGCGACTGATGAGTGCGAAAAACGCACCCATCGACGGACGGGCGGAGCCCTTGATGTCGCGTCAAGAGCGGCGCGCATTGGCCCGCAAGGGGGTGGACATGCCTGATACGCCTCCCGTTGTGACCCGGATCGTCCTGAATGCTGAGGGCCGTGCCCATGTGAACGCGATGCGGGACACTGAGGACGGGCGGCCCCGACGCGCGCACTGGGTGAGGGGTCACCTCATGCGGAGCCCCACCAAAGGGCCGGTCTGGCGCAGTGCTCATGTGCGCGGGTTCGGAGACCCGGTCATGACGCCGCGCCTGGTCACCGCGCTGCCGGAGGCGAGAGACGACGAGCTGCCGTCTCCCTGATCAGGGGTCGGGCTCTTCCGCCAGCTCAGCCCGGCAGACCGCATGCCCCGCTTCGCGATTCGCGATCATCTCCTCGAGCGTCTCGAAACCTGGTGGCAGTCCGTTAGATGTCTCGCCCGCCAGGTTTCCCTCCGGCCCATAAGCCCGCAACAGGTCGGCAAGCGATGCCTTTGATCCGGAGATCAAGGCAGAAACGATTCCCGGGGAGAGAAGCCTGGTCGTGAACTCCTGCGGCCGGTATGACACCTTGACCCCAGCAGCTTCCCGAACCGCAAGACGCAGCTTGAACCCCCATTCCCGATTTTCGCAGTCCCTCGCATATCGCGACCGGCCAAAATGTGGGTTCACCGAGTCCTCCGCCTCCAAGCCGTCCCGGGCTGCGATCAGCAGGGCGAGGAGATGCGCGTCCGGACCCGCCTCCACCCCCGGCGGGATCGCCTCGGACGGGGTCAGGTTCCGGTCTTGCGTGAGAAGGTGTTGGGTCTGAAACTTGTTTTCCGAAAGACGCAGAAGTCCGTCCTCCGCGCGCTCCATCAGCTGGCAGGGGACCGTTTGGGAAAAATCCCGCTCCGCTTTTCGACAAAGCCGCTCGACCCGTTGGACCAGGTCGCCCAGCCGACCAGCCGCCTCCGGGGCGTCAATGGCCAGGATCGCATGTTCGTGCAGACAAATGTCAGCGATTCCGCCTGCCCAATGCATTCTGCGCGCCCATACCCCGGCCGCGACATTGCCAGTTGGCGTTGAGCTGATCCCGGACCGGGTCAGCCGGATCTCCGTCTGCCACCCGGTCCGGGCAAGACCGATCCGGGTCTCCCAGGGGGTGAGGCGCGCCATATCCGCCATCAGTGCACCATGACCTTGGGGCGCGCGGCATCCTCCTCTTCGAGAGGGAACTCCTCGTCGATCGCTTCGAGCAGGTCATCGAGCGCCGGGCCGATCAACTCTTGGCTTATGGCTGTCGCCATCAAAAGCCGGCCGGACCGGATCAACTCTACCTCCAGTGCATCCGGCAAGAATGCCACCCGCGCGGTCAGATCAGGGTAGGGGATCCGGGTCAGGTCGAGCCCCTCTGCCTCCAGCGCGAGATCCGCAAGCTGGCGAAGCGCGCAGGTGAGGAGCGCCACCCGCGCCTCTCCCCAAGGGACCGGCGGCTCGAAAGTGACTGCGCCGTGCCCCGCAAGAAGCTCATCAGACCGGTCTCGCCACTGCTCCAACCGGTCAAAAAACATCTGATCCGTTTCCTCAAGATCTGGCGCCAGTCCGTCGGCAAGATCACCTTCATCCATAGAAATGCGAACCCCGATCAGGAAGCGCACGGCGAACAGGATCTCATCCTCACCTACAGCGTCCTTGTTGGCAAGGAGATCACGGGCATCAGAGAGAAGGCGGACCGTGGCATTTGTTCCACGCTTGCGACCCAAGATCTCCGCACCGTCAAGAAGAAGGTTGTGCAACCACGCCGGCCCCATCAAGGCAAGGGTCTGGACCGGAAACAGCTCCGGGAAAACAAGGACGTTCGACTCCTTTGCCACATATCCCGTCATGCGGAGGGACTGGGCGATCCCGTCCAGTACAGCAGGGTCCTTGATCGCGGCCTCAACGTCCGGGATGGCGCCGTGGACCGGGATCGCGAATATCTGGAGAAAGGCATCCTCTCCCCGCGCGCCAGAGAAACGGCCATACTCCTGTGCAGACATCTCCTCACAGGCCTGAAGGAACGCATAATGTTCATCCGAGGGGAGGTGGTCCAAGATCGCGGAAAGGCCCTCACGGTCAAGCTGATCCGCGTCAATCTCGGACCGAATGGCAGCTTCGAAAAGGAGATCAGCCTCTTCTGCATCCGTATCGTCACCTTGCGCCATCATCCAAAGGGCGGCAAGCTCCGCAGCGGTCGGCGCCTGGTCGTTACGGATTTCGTTGTACTTTCCCAACTGTCGTCCTTTCGGCTTTCACGTCCCCCATGTTAAGCTCGAAAGGGGATTTCTGGGACCATCATACGCGGTCCGCGCGCCAGTTCAAAAGTTGCGAAAAACTTTATGATATTGTATTTCTGAAAATATCCCTGGAGACACAAACATGATCCCTGCCACCCGACCCAACTCAACGTCCCGGTTCACTGCGACCGGGGAAACCCGTCTTGAGCCGGGGACCTGGTGGCGGCTGACAGACCAAAATCACGAGATCGCCAAAAAGGATTGGGAGCCAGGGGTAAGTGCTCCGGAGCATGGGATCGTTCTGCTGCTGTCCGACCTTCACGTGGTGGACGGCGAAGTCCACTCCGTCACCCTGCACGGGCATCCGCTTTTGCGGATGGGACGCGTCAAGCTCCTGCATGACGCGTTCATCCGGGACTTCGCACCCTGTCCGGACGGGGAGGCGCTGCGCGCGGCCGAGCTCGCCGCGATGATGGGCACAATCCAGATGATCGGCGCCTCCATGTCGGACATGCCCGGGGATGAGGCGTTGATCGCCCTGTTCCCCCCCAAGAGGGACGTCCAGGATCCGGACCCCGGGGCGGGCGGCGCACACCGGTTGCCGACAGCCCTGCTCCCGTCGGGAGACGTGGTCGCGGCCCAGGAGAGGATCGAGCGCGGCATCGCCCTCCTCGAGGCCCGGTCCGCCTGGGTAAAGGGGAAGACCGATGAGATGCAGCACGGCATGAAGATCGTGCAGTCCTATCAGGAGGAGCGGGTCGCCCAGACCCTGGCGGGGATCTCGGGTCAGCGCAAGCTGGCCGAGTCCCTCCTGCGCAACGTGCACACCATGCGGCTCTTCCTCGGCGAGGGGGTTGAGGTGGACACCCTCCTGGCGGGCGTGAGCGCGCCCGCCTCGGAACCGCTGCACCTGATGCAGCGGATGCTCTTCCTGGACGAGGAGATCTTCGTCTCCTCCGTGATGGATGAGGGGTTTCACGCCGGAAACATGCGGGACCTGCCTGAGCTCCTCTCTTCGAACCCGGACCTGATGCAGCGGATGCTGCCGCATCCGCGCTGCGTCGCAATCGCCCGGATCCGACGGGAACGCCGGGAGTTTGAGGCCCCGAAAAACCTGCAAGACGTGTTCAGCATGATCGAGAAGGACCAGCAGGACAGATTCGTGCAGATCCTGATCCGGGACGGGGAAAACGTGCACATGGTGATGGCGGATGAGGAGACCTCGCGCGCGCAGCGGCTGTTCCCGTCCCGCGGCGAGATCGACGCGATCTTTACCGACCGGTCCCGCTACGACTGGGAGAAGCGCGCCTACCAGACCCGCGAGATCACCCCGTTTGACATCGAGTATTCCGAAAAGCGCGGAGAGCATGATCAGCGCGCCCTCTTCTACAAGCGGTTCCTGATCATCCTCTGGGGTCTTCAGGAGCGTAAGGGGGTGTTCGGACCTTTCATCCCGCAAAATACGAACTGGCTGGAGGAGACCACGCACAGCCGGCATTTCCGCTTCGTCCATGACGAGGAGAATGTAATCACGGACGGGCTGAGGCCCGTGTCCACCTGGATCTCCGATATGAACGCCTGGATCCGGCCCGGATCACGCGTCCTGGTGCATGGAAACCGGGTCATGACGCCCGACACCGCGCCCACCGCCTATTCCTCGAATCGCGGAGCCGGCGGCTATGAGCGCCACCGGGACCGGCAGGCCGTGAACCGCTTTGAAGAGCTCACGGTCGGTCGGCGTGGCGCGGAGATGATCGTGCAGCTGCCCTCAGAGTGA
>Ga0209284_10005587_pt1 | contig 12886 bp, 17 predicted proteins | sample FRY03_FD_187211 | JGI IMG/M metagenome (GOLD analysis project Ga0209284, IMG submission 187211) | Freshwater microbial communities from Lake Fryxell liftoff mats and glacier meltwater in Antarctica - FRY-03 (SPAdes) (version 2) | ecosystem: Environmental > Aquatic > Freshwater > Ice > Glacier... | reverse complement strand
ATGGAGGAACGTGTTCTCGGTGCAACATCAACCAGTACAAAGCAGGATTGGGGCCGGCTGCTTGCACTCCTTGCCTGGCCGACTCCGTCTCTGCGGCTGGTAGTGTCGTAAACACAGCGTGTCAGTGTAATGCTGGGTACACGGGCGCGAATGGAGACACGTGTGTGAGGTGTTTAGCTGGCAAGTACAAGTCAGGTGCGGGAAACGCAGACTGTGTTGGCTGCCCCTCAAACTCCTTCTCGCCCACAGGCAGCACGGCCGTGACCGCGTGTGTCTGTAACGGTGGATTTGCTTTCGGGGGTGGTGTGCAAACGGGTGGTGTGCAAACGGGTGGTGTGCAAACACACATCTGAGCACAGCAACGGACTGCAGCGTCGTAAAATACGAGTACAGACAAACTGTTAGACGCCTGAAAATCGTTCGCGAAATGCGTGTGCATGAGCAGGCCCTCCGTTTGGCCAGCGCGAAGGAGGCCGTCCGTGTGCGGGATCTTGCACAATGATACGACTCTTGATTGCTTTGACGTTTGGAGAAAAGTGCGTAGTATCCGCTTGTGTTGCAGGGCACGCTTTTCCGGACACTAATAAAAAATATCAAACCAATATTATTTTTGCCTTGAAGGGATTCGTAGAGGTACACCGAGTGCTGTGCAGCGTGCGCGGCCCTGCACGCGGGTGTGTCGCTCGAGTGAGGCGCCGTATTTAAGAACCGAGGGCGCGTTGCGAAAACAGATGTCGGGCAGGGGCTTCGACATCCTGGAGCACAAAGTCACCAAGGCCAAGCTCGCCGTACGCCGCCAGCGGAACCGGTACCTCAATCTGTACAAAGAGCTTCAGGCCTTACAGAGGAAGGCCAAGGACATGGCTGTCGAGGTTGGCCGCCTGAAACAGGAAACCAGGAGGGCCTCGCAGGGCGTGGCCAGGGCGGAGCAGGCCGTCCGTCTGCGGGATCTTGCGCAAGGATACGACTCTTGATTGCTTTGACGTTTGGAGAAAAGTGCGTAGTATCCGCTTGTGTTGCAGGACACGCTTTTCCGGACACTAATAAAAATATCAAACCAAAATTATTTTTGCCTTGAAGGGATTCGTGCAGTTCGCATTTTGATTCCCGAAGCATCTAGTATAAAGGGTAATGCAAATGGTGGCTCATATGTCATACGTTCCCGGAATTTCTGTTTTTTCATGTAGACGGCTTAAGAGAGACGAACATGAAAGATTGGTGCCAGGCAAAGAGATGGAGAACGTGTTGATAAAACTAATGCGGTTTCGTTCAAAAGACGAAGAAGAAATGGTACTGTGTAAAGATTATGGGAATTACAAATACGGCCCAGATTTTCCGTTAACAAAATATAAATTACGTAAGTGGATAAATGAATACAAAAAGTACAAGAAAGATGAAGAAGAAAAAGCTATCGACGCCATTTCTCCTTATTTCGTTGCAAAATTTCCTTTCCACAAAGATTATAAAGGTGTCGAGTTTTCAATTTCAAATAGGGAAGAATATCTCAATCAGTTTATAAGCGAGAATAATCTTCCAAAATTGAAAGAGCACGAGGAAGTAGAAATAATCATATTATTGAACAATCATTTTGTGCGTGACCCAGAAAATACAACCGATGATGAAAAGTGGAACAAATTCAGGGACTTGATCAGGAAAATGTATCAAGCGTAGGTGAATGTTGTAAAAACCACACGTTCGACTTGTTTATGATTATTTAATGTAAACATCAGCATGTATGCCCACTGAAAGAAGATTGTCTTTCTGTGTCGTCGTCGCGTGCTCGTCGTCACGTGCTGCCCTGGCAGACGTGTGCTGGCAGTTGGGTGCATGCTTGTACTTGTTTCATCTATCTGCGACCCTTGGGATTCCAGTCTTTGTCCTGGTCCTCTTCACGTTTCAGCTTCTTAGCCTTGAAAGGAGCGTCTCTTTCCCTGTCTTCTTTCATCATCTGTTTCTCGAGTTCGTCCTGCGCTTTGGTACCTGCTGCCTTTATTTTACAAAAAAAGAAGTGGTCATCATGTACATGTGTTGTTGCGCTGCACTCAAGACGCTCAAGACGAGTGCTCAAGACGAGTGCTGAAGACGAGTGCTGTCCCGAAAACCGACAACGATTTACATTACATCACATTGCATAGTCTGAGGCGAGAGAGCTAAGGTCAAATGCCTCCTCCTTGTCGATCCTGAGTTTGCCAAACATTTCCGAATAGGCGTTGCCCTGCACCTCGGAGCCCGAGGCAAAGAGGGTACCCTTCATGGGGTTCTTGAGAATATTGTCGAGCGAGACGGGCGTTGCATCGTCGTAGCCGTCACCGAAGAAGCACTCTTTGACAGACTTGCCCAGCTCCTTGCAGGATTTCAGCGAAGCGTACATGTCGACAGGTTGCGCTGTGTCACGGTAGTAGACCTCAAACGTCTTGCCAGCAGAGGCGCTGCAAGACGCTGCGGCGACAAGCACCTCTGCGAGGTCAAGGCGGGAGATGATGCCGCTCTTGGTCACGCCCTGGTTGAACTCGACGTTCTGCACGCCGCGCTCCTCGCCCGGAGACAACATGCCAGGGCGGACAATGGTGTAGCCCACATTCGCAGGTGCGCCAACGTAAAGGTCTCGCACGCCTTCTTCGCCAGCCTGTTTTTTGTAGCACGAGTCGCACGAAGCCTCGCCCTTATCCACCTGCTCGCCACCGTCTGATAGTTGTCGTCCATCCTTGCTCTGGCACTTGGCACAAACTGATGACACGATGACCAAGCGCTCCACGCCGGCCCGCAGAGCCTCGCGGGCAACATTGATCAGGCCGACGTCTTCAACATTGTCGCTGGGGGGCGCGAGCTTGCCACCATTGACGTTGTCGATATATCCGCCCTTGGGCTCGACGCCAGCTGTGCGAGTCTCCATGTATGACATCATGTTGGCACCTGTCATGTCGCGCTTGCCGCCTGGCACAGTGCCAGGTGTCACAGTCACAGCAACCTTGGGGCGCGACGCAGCACAGAAGATGACAGCGCCTGCGCCGTCCAGGAGTCCCACGAGAGTCTCAGGCTTAAGTACGTCGGCTGTGACGGGGCGCACACGGGACATGTCTTTGACGTCGTCGAGGACCATCGTGTCGGGCCCAGCCTTGTCGCGAGTCGCGAGCGTAACGGGACGACGTGTGACGGGAATCACAGTTTTGCCCTTCTTGAGCAGGCTGCGCACTGTGTCGCCCCCCGTGTAGCCGTTTGCGCCAAACACCACCACAGGACGGGCGTCAAGGTCGGCAGGGGCGGCTGCGCCCGGAGACAGCAGTGTCGCCGAGCCAGCGGCAATGAGCAGGAGCAGGTCCTTGCGGGTCACGTCAGCGCGTTCGTCAAAGCGTGCATCGCCCATGAAGCGTGCCTGCAGGCCTAATGCACCTGAAGACGCCGGGCTCTTCGTGGTGCCGCACACTGACGGAGCCATGGCCCGACGCAGCGCAAGCTGGGTACTGCCAAGGGCAGCAGGCTGGAAAAAGCAGCTCGCTGGGCCAATGAGTAAGGCCACGGCCGCAAGGCACGTGCTTCTGCGAGATGTCGAGAGCATGTTGTGGTGTCGACCCTATTCTTCCACTGCAATTGCGTGTGGACATGAAATAAGCAGAAATGGCGTTTGCTCGAATTTGGTGTGTGCCGGGCCAGTTTGGTTTTCGAGGAGTTCGCGAGAGGAAATAAAAGGAAGAAAAGGGGAATATAATTATAGCGTTATATGGCTTCTCTCCGGTGCTCTTGGTTGTTGTTATAGATATATACATGCATATATATATGACCATATATATATACCCATATATATATATATATGTATATACCCAAATATATAACAATTGAACGCGTACAAATTTGTTTTGGTTATTTTATATAAACATCAATATTAACCGCCTCCTTGCTGTCTCTTCACGACGCTTCCACTAATACGAGCGTCGTCCTTGTCGTGTCAGTCGTCACGTGCTGCCCTGGCAGCTGTGTGCTGGCAGTTGGGTGCATGCTTGTACTTGTTTCATCTATCTGCGACCCTTGGGATTCCAGTCTTTGTCCTGGTCCTCTTCACGTTTCAGCTTCTTAGCCTCGAAAGGAGCGTCTCTTTCCCTGTCTTCTTTCAACATCTGTTTCTCGAGTTCGTCCTGCTCTTTGGTACCTGCTGCCTTTTTGCTAGCAGCACGTTCCTTTTTCTCGTTCTTTCCTGCCAGACGCATGCCCTCAGTTTCGACCTTGGCAGCCGCTAATTTTTTATCGTATACGACATTCGCCTCGACGGTGGCGAGCTTGTGCGTGACGGCGCCGAGCGTGTGCGTGACGGCGCCGAGCTGGTCCTTGACGGCGGCGAGCTCCTTCGCCGCTTCGGCCCGCACGGCGGCGAGCTCGGCCGCCGCTTCGTCCCGCACGGCGACCAGCGTGACCTCCTGCTGAGCCACGACTTGAAGTATGTTCACGAAAGCAAATCCTGGAATGATGTTGGGCCACTTCTTCCTGCACGCAGGGCAGGCGGGGCGAGAGACGCCATTGGAAACAGAAATATTTTTCATTGTTAGGAAGCAACCGTTGCACAGAAAGTGGCCGCAATCATACATGACAATCCCGACGACCAGTAATGTATTCATGCAAATGGGACACAGTGTCGACGATTCTTTATTTTTCTTCAATACTGCGGCGCTCGGCCCGGGGTCCTGTGGCTGCTTGCCTGCCGACATGTGTTTGGTTTGTACGTGGGTGATCGCGCCTTAAATATGGCCATCAAAAAAACAGGCATGCTGATGGCGGCCAGCCCGGCGCGAGGCCGCAACATGACGGATGCAGTGCGTGCGTGCTTCTTCTCGGAGCCGCACATAGTCAACACTCTGCACGTGATCCTGCAGGCGAACCTGTACGACCAGGTGGACCACATCGTGGTTTCGCTGCTCAAGCTCATCCAGAACCCGGTGAGCTTCGCCCTCACCGACGTCGGCTACGCGCCGTTCCGGGCCGACACGACCCTCATCATCCCCTTCGACAGCATGACGACGGCACAGCTCGAGGCCATCGCCGCGGCGCTGGAGACGGTGCGGGCGCGGCAGATGTACCACGCGTCGACGCAGATGGGCGGCGGGCTCTACCTGCGCTCGGTGGAGGACGCCCCGTCGTTCTTCATAGACCCCTCTCTCGTGCTCTTCGCCAGCAACGTGCTCGTGCGCAACTCCGTGTCGAGCGCGCACAACAAGAAGAACGTCTCGAACATCATCATCCAGCGCGTTCTCAGCGCCGTCAACATCGACCACGGACAGATCACGCTAGCAGAGGCCATGTCACAGGCACACTTCGTGCCGGCCGAGAGCGTGTCAGTGGTGTAGACTGTCTGGTAATGCTTTATGGATGCCAACCTTTATCTTCCCCAATCAGCGCGCCGGCCGTGCATGTTGGCCGCATAGAGAGAATGATTGTTTCAAATATTTTTATTCATACAAAGCTATAAACCCACACACTGTGTTACACCTTGAGGCAGCACAACCCTACACCTACTCGCTGCTAGTCAGCAATAATTGAAAGTCCAGCTGCTGCGCTACTTGCGGTTGCCTTCATGGATCTGCAGAACCTTTTCTACACACTTCTTGACGATGTCCACCATTTCCCCTTGCACCACATACCCATGCGAAGTTGTGTTATCTGCTGATGCGAGGAGTGAGAAGACGTCAATGCATATCAGATTCTCATCAGTCACCAGAACCTCATCCACTTGGACTATCCAAGTGCATGATTGTTTTGGGATGACATGTGTGTCCAATACCTTCGAATTGCCATTTGGACCGTCCAAAATGCCCATGAGGATGAGATGACGGTTTTTTTTCCCTAACACGAACATCAACTTTCCCTCCCCTTTCGTTGCACCTACGACATCTTCGTCTTTCTGGGGCATGACAAACGTCAAAATCTTGTAATGACGTTCCACGTTGCTTGCAGAACCCTCAATGTTTGCTTCATTGACTTCACGCTCGTCTATTAATTTCTGGGGAGATGACACCAGGCCCTCCGCCACCTTGTTATTGCGATTGCTCGCCCGTTGCGGACTGGCGGGTTTTTTGCCTTTGGCTTTGCTCGCCTTTGTTTCACTGGCGGGTTTTTTGCCTTTGGCTTTGCTCGCCGCATCTCGACTGGGAGCAGCTTTGTGTGCACTCAGTTTTTTGGCGATGGTCTTCTGCAAAACCTGTTTTTTGCTCCTCTGGTACTTTCGACGGACGCCTCCAGTCATGGTGTCGCTCGCCTTCGCCAAACCAAACAGTTCGCGTGTATAACCAACCGCATGCTTGTTAACCGTAGCAATAAAGCACGCGGAGGCTGCTCCGACTAAAGCACATGCGAGCTTAACGAACATTGTAGTTTGATGTTTATGCATGTCACTCTGCTCTTTAATACCCTTTTTCAGGTATACGTACCCGGAAAAGCGACAATGCCTCTTTGGTAGTGCGAAACACTGTACATATATATATACATAAATGTATATACATATATATACATATATCTATATACATATATCTATATACACATATATATACATAAATGTTGGTGCCGTCATGGGATCTGAGTACAGGCGCGACGACTGAACGCGTTTGTTTTGATGAAGACGGTTATGTTCCACAGACTTGACGCCAAGGTGTCGCGCGTGCCGCCCTATGTATTTATGAAGGCGGACACACGTGGAATGCCGTTCAGCTTTGTTAACAGGGAAATCGTAGCTAAGATAGAGGACATCAACAGTCGTCTGCGCGCGCTCGGGCGTCCCGACTGTGCGTACAGACTTCTGCTGACGCGGGATGTCCTCATATCGCTGAATAGGGGTTACGAATACGAGCTCTCCTTGGTGCGCCAGGAACACGGACCGCAACAGGCCGATGCCAGCACTGCGGAGCAGGGGGCCGTTCAGATCATCTGTGAGAGGAAGATCAAATTCCTCGCAGACAAAGACACGGACATATTCTACCCCGACGACATGAGCGCAGACAGCTGCATCTTCACGTATGAGGCAGCGCGATCGATGAATGACAGAGAGCGATACTTCAGGAAGAAGTATGCGTCGCTCCTCATACACCTGTCGGTTTTCTGCGCAGCCAGCGCACGCAAATGCATGAACGTGATGGCGATACATCCGGCGACGGCCAAGATCTACAGATGCTACGACGATTGGACAGAGTGCGACAAAGCTCGGTGGTCGAAGGAACATTATTCATTAGAATTCCCTGACGAGAAAACAGCACAGTATACAAAGAGCTACGACGAGGCCCGCTGCATAAACGCTGCGAGAGTAGGCAATACAAGCTCCGCGAAGGAGTTCGCGCATCTCGCACCCGAGGCTGTCGAACGCCTGAAGAGCGAGGCTGCCCAACAAATCAACCACATTCTCACTCTATACGAAGAAAATCCCGCAACCTACACCAGCGGATGCGTTTCGCCATACATCGTGTGAGCACACACTTGCCCGGGCGCTGCTGCTGACCATGCAGTCGTGGTGTGCGGGTTGCGTTCGGTCTCCTTTCGCGGTATTTACGAAATCAAGGGCCAGCATCACATGCCAATTGATTTTGATTTTATTGACGACCAAATCATAAACACGATAAAATTTATAAACAGGGATCTGATCAAAGCAGGAGTGAATAGTGACGCCGAGTACAGTGTGCAATTGAGACAGGACGTCTTATTTCCTGAGGAAAAGGGATATATGTACTGTCTCTCTCTAACGCGCCAGGAACGGTCAAAATCGCGCAGGCAACCAGGCCTTGCATTGGAAGGGTCTATTCAAATGGTTTGTTCGTGTTGGCTCGAATTCCTTGTTCGTGGCGACACTGGCACGTTCAACCCTGAAGACATGACAATTCGCTTGAACAGATATGCGGCAGCCGAGTCATTGCATGATAAAAATCGATACTGTAATAAGCAATATGAAGCCCTCCTGGTACATCTGTCGGTGTTCTGCGGGGCCTGCAGATTCAAACGCATGCACATATTGGAATCAGATCCAGACATAGCCAAACTGTACACATTGTACGACAAGTGGTCGAACTCGCAACATAGTGCAGACGATGCGTCTACCTCCAGTCTTTCCCACTTTCGCTGCATAGACGCTGCGAGTAACAGAATGTCGAAAGTACAAACACTAATGTTTTTGAAAATGGAGGCTGACGAGGAAGTTGATCGGATCGTCGAATCATTTACAGAAAACGCCCGAACATACCTCAACAGTTGCTTACCACCATACAGTGTGTGAACACACACTTGCTTGGGTGTACACACAGGCTCAAGCACGATGTCTATGGCCCTGTCCTGTGGACGCATTGCGTGCGTGTGTGTGTGTGTGACAGGGAGGGTGGCATGGAGGGTGCCACGGAGTATGTACTCGACAAAACTATATAAAAGACATCTATTGCATAAAAAAAAAATGTCCTATCCTCATACTGTTCCCAACATGTCAGATGAACAGGCAAGCGAATGGTTGCAGAGCAGAATCGATCGGTTGACTAATATGTTGATGGCATCACGCATTGAAAGGACACGGGAAAGATTAATGAAAAATATCGCAGAATCCACTGCTATTCGCGATCACCTGAAGGATCTGAGTACAGGCGCGACTACAGAAAGCGTTCGTTTTGATAAAGACGGTTATATTCCACGGACTTGACGCCAAGGCCCTCGACTGTACAGGCTGGTTTGTAAGAAAAAGCCCTTTGAATAGAAAATGACTGTGCAACCAAACGCAGTTCCTGCTGAGCACGGTGTTGCAGTGGCAGTGATAGAGTTTGAATATCATTAAAAATATAAAAACAACGTGCCTCTGTCGACTGAGAGAGAGAGAAGTTCGCCGAAATATTCAATTGATTACATCTCCCAGTCGGTTGCGCAGACACTTACAAATGTTCTGAGAGGCACCCCCCAGGGCTTGTCGTAGCCCACGCATTTCATGCTCAAAGAATAGTGTTTAAAGAGTTTGCGGACGCATGCATCCGCCTCACTGCATGAACCCACCCCCCCTCCCATCATGAAAGCAAACGAGACAGGGACAAACGCCAGACTGTCAGTGCATGTGTCCCATATAGGTTGGAGGATGCAATTTCGCTCTTTCTTTTGGCGAAAGTGGTTGCACACTCTGTTGTCGTCGGGCTTGACGATCATCTGCATAGCAACAGCATCATCGTGCAGCAAAAGAGCGTCTTCTTTTTCGAATGAAAATACCGAGGTCACAACATCCGGCTTTTCCATCACCAGATGGCAATGGTCCACGCCTTCGGAAGTTGTCGACAGTGAAATAAGAGTCAATATCCGAACACACATCTGTGCACTTTCCAAGTTCTGCATCACCGGCGTAGGACCACACATCATCTTGTGGTTCAGCTTCCAGTCCTTTTTCTGGCACTCCCTGTTGCAATAGTGCGTGACCTTGCACACTGCACACGACATCAACTTCACATCGCGAAGCATACTCATCAAGACCTTCCCGCAGGAAGTGCACTGGCGCATTTGGTCCAGAACTGCGCACTCCACCTCGGTCAAGCCGAAATGCAGCCGATTCTCGTAACGGGGGGGCGCACACTGTGTTTCTTCACAGTAGACGCGCACGCTCTCGAGAAACTGCACGTCCGTCTGCAGCGTCGCCTTCAGCAGCGTGCGTGCTTTGCTCGTCTGCATGGTGGGCTGTTCGCTACGTTCCGTGCTTTATAAGCAAGTGGCATCCAGACTTCTTTTTAATAGAGACTGGCCCGGGCGCGTCACGAACCTTTAAAAGCCGCAATCGCGGCGGAAAATCCCGACTGGCCCGGGCGCGCCCCGCATGTTTAAAACACGCAGTCGCGGCGAACCAGCTTGCAACAAGTCGCCACCTACAGGCAGCACGACATGTCTGCCCCTGCCGAGCCCCTCGCCATCGCGCGCGTCATGCCTCACTGACCGGCCGCCCAGCCCGAGAGCATGCATCGCCGTGTTCTCCGCCCCGTGCTGGTCGACGTGCGCTTCGTGAAGAGGCCTGCCTCCTTGCTCGGGACGATACATGGACTCCACGGGCTCGACCGCACGCTCTTTCTCGAAAAGAGCATGCGCCAATTGGTGCACGGCCAGGTTGACGAGGAGGGCAACGACATCAGTGACTATTTCGTGGTGGCTGATGTGGGAGCGGTGGTGCTGTTTGATGAAATGGTGCATGCGCGTCGATGGGCCAACCAAACAGCACAAGTCAATATCGAGCATGCTCCAAGCCTCAAGTATATTAAAAGCAGCAATCACAATGTGAGTTTGATTTTATTGCATGATCTTATTCGAGAATCTGGTACAAACATTTCATGTCTCTTATATTTTCTGTGCAGGGTGGCACACTCGCAGTGGCAAGTATGCATGACGTTATTAAGCTTCTCGTTTTGCACCCAAAGATGACGGCCTTCAATGTCAACATAATCAACGCGTATTTGCAGTACAACAAAGGTGCCGTGGGTGACCTTGCGCACGCTGTACAAGAGGCACCAATATCCTCGCAGGGGCTGTCACCTGGATACTTCGAGGTTCCCTGCATAAATGCCTCATTGTATGGGAAGCAGATGCGCGACATCCTCATCGTTGATTTCTATATCAATAGTGATATACTAATTCGCTTCCGCAGAAGGGACGGCAAGGTTGTCATCACCGACCTGTTAGTAGGGGTGGGTAGGTACGCAAATGTAAAAGAAGCATATGATGCAATGAGCTTGATGTTTGGAAACGAAGAAAAAATGATAGCAAATCTGGAGAGTCTTGAAGTCGACGAAAAGTTGCTGGAAAATGAGGTGTGACTTAAAATCAAATTCATTTTATATTTTTTTGCAATTATAAGATGAACATTGATTGTAAATAATTTCATAAATTCAAACTGAACGAAGAGCAACAGGTACCCCTCTTCTTAGGATTTCTCAAGGATGCTATCAAGCTTATGAACCGCCTGGGCGTACTTGAAGTGAACGACGCCCTCATGACCCACTTCGACAGCATGAATGATATGTTTGCTAGCGTTGGTATGGTGAAAGATGGACTGCCAAAATATCATAAGATGAGAAGCGAACACATAGTGCGAGATGCGATCAACCATGCTTTCGATGGATTTATCCACGACACAGTTATGGATCATGAGCAAAAATACCACGCTCGTCGCATCGACCACCGCATCCAGATAGGAAATACTGTATTGGCGATAGAGACTGACGAAAAAGCACATCAAAGTTACAATGACGAAACCGAAAAAAAACGTTATGATGAATTTGCCTCTTTATTTCCGTACAAATTTATATTCATCAGGTTCAACCCAGATTCAAATAAGGAGAAAAGCAATAGCAAAACCAATTTGGAACATAAGATTGGCCACCTCATACAAAACATGAAGAATCAAATGGATCGCATTCGACTAGGGCAAAATGTCTTGAAGATTGAGATTATTCGGCTCTTTTACTAGTCTGTGACATTTTAAAGGTTATAGTGTGTGGACAGACACTCACCTGAATGTGTACGTTTACAATAAATCCATGAGTCCAAAGACTTGTAACTCGGACTTACAGCACTCTCACACAAACCCTCAAAATCCAAACTCACTCGCCTCACGCACAACCCCTTAAATCCAGACTGGCCCGGGCGCGCACATCCCCTTAAATCAAGACTGGCCCGGGCGCGTCACGAACCTTTAAAAACCGCAATCGCGGCGAAAACTCTATACTGGCCCGGGCGCACCACCAACATTTAAGAACCGCAATCGCGGCGAACCAGCTAGCAAGATGTCGCCTCCTACAGACAGCACGCAAGCACAAACAACAAACATGCCCTCCCCTGCCGAGCCCCTGGCCATCGCGCGCCCTGCTCCCTGCGCCGTGGTGGGCAGCCAGCGCTTCGTCAAGCACCCCGCAGCACTGCTCGGGACGCTGCCCGGACTCGGGCACGTCAAGGATAAGATCTCCGTCGACAAGAAGCTGCGCCAGATGGAGCGCGGCCAGGTTGACCCGGATGGCAACGACATCACTGGCTACACTGTTCTGGCCGATGCGCTGGGTGCGGTGGTGTATGATGACATATCACATGCTTATAGGTGGGCCAACAACAAAAGCAAGGTCAACATCGAGATTGCCCCCAGCCTCACGTATATTGAAAGCGGAAATTACAATGTGAGTTTACTCTACTTTATTTAATTTTAGTGTAGCAGCTTACTCGTCTGGAAATCCTCTTAAAATTGACCAAAAAAACACGATGTCAAGTATGGCATCATTCAAATTGATCGAAAACAAGCTCAAATCTACCAAACCAGACCAAATATATTGACTAATTTTCTGGAAATTTTAGCTAACTCACTCGAATTTGCTTACTTTCTAGTTTCCTGGAAATCAACCTGTAAAATCAATTAAAAATCGACCAAAAAAATACGATGTCAAATTTGGCATCCTTCAAATTGATCGAAAACAAGCTCAAATTTACCAAACCTGACTAAATATAGTGACTATTTTTTGGTACTAATATTAGTACCACTAATCTACTGGTACTGAATTTAACCGCCCTCTGAATTTCGTGCAGGGTGGTATGCTCGCTGTGGTCAACACGACGGACCTCATCGCGCTGCTGGTTTCGCACGGGAAGAACAAGAGTCTCCAGCGCGAGACCACCACGGCGTACGTGCAGCGCGAGACAGGCGCCGTGGCAGGCATTGCGCGCGCGGTGCAGGCGGCGACGGCGCCGACGGAGGGGCAGCGCGCGCTGCAGGCGGGCTTCGAGGGGGTGATTGCGGAGGGCGAGAGCCGCACGGAGGAGAGCGTGACGACGGACGGCGAGGGGCGTCAGACGGCGCAGCGCCTGGTGGAGCGCGGGGTGCTGCTGCCGGACGGGCAGGGGGTGCACGTGCAGCAGGCGCAGTCGGTGGTGC
>Ga0209284_10005583_pt1 | contig 12893 bp, 7 predicted proteins | sample FRY03_FD_187211 | JGI IMG/M metagenome (GOLD analysis project Ga0209284, IMG submission 187211) | Freshwater microbial communities from Lake Fryxell liftoff mats and glacier meltwater in Antarctica - FRY-03 (SPAdes) (version 2) | ecosystem: Environmental > Aquatic > Freshwater > Ice > Glacier... | reverse complement strand
AAACACCGAGACGGGCCCAGTTGAGATTGGTATTATTTCGTCTGAAGTAGTCGGAGATGAGTATATCGTTACGGCTGGTGCTACTGGAGTACTTTTTGTTGTAGGACAGTCATATACCATAAATACATACTCAGCCAATAGTAGTTGGTCTTTTGATAGTAATGGCACTCTCTACGGTCCTTATATGGGTGGCGTAAAAGTTACTCATCTATTCACTGATTCCATAACCTCCATTGAGGATAACAACCTATACTTTGGTAGTAATTCAAACATTATTCTTAATGCTGACGTAGATTCATATCTTGGTTCTGTCTCTACAGGAAATCAAATTGCAACACAGGGTTATGTAGATTCTGCAATTAGCACAGAAGTTACAGATCGTAATAATGCAATTACAACTGCAGTTGACAATCTTGTTGACGGAGCCCCAGGACTTCTTGACACATTAAATGAAATTGCAGCAGCAATTGCTGATGATGAAAACTATTCAACAACAATGACAACCGCTCTTGCAGCAAAAGCACCACTTGCTTCACCAGTGCTTACTGGAGTACCAGAGGCACCAACAGCAGCAGCAGATACAAACACAAACCAGATTGCAACAACCGCTTTTGCTAAAGCAGAAGCAGATGCTGCAGAGACCGCAGCCAACACTTACACAGATGGTGAAATTACAGATGCTCTAAGCACTGCACAAGGTTATGCTAATACAGCAGAGTCAGCGGCTAACTCTTACACAGATGGCAGAGAAACAGCAATCACAACTGCTTATCAAACATATGCAGATGGATTAGTTGATGATATTAAAGATGGCACAACAACATTTACGCAAATAACATTAACAGATGCCCTTATCGGAACTGCCACAACAAGTCTTTCTACAACAAGTGCAACAGTAGTTGACTCTTGGTCAGCAACAAACTACAGTTCAGCAAAATATCTTGTTCAAATGAAAAACGGTACAGACATTGAAGTACTAGAAGTACTAGTAACTGTAGATGGAAACAACAATGTTTATATTACAGAGTATGCTGATGTAAGGAGCAATGCTCAAATTGGTACAACAGATGCTGACCTGTTTAGCGGAAACGTTAGACTACTTGTAACATCAACAAACGGAACAACAATAAAGGTTCACAAGACGCTCATTGAAGCGTAATGTGGACTGAAGGGATATGTGAACTTTAGTGGCAACTAACAATAAAGACTTTGTTGTAAAACAAGGACTCAAGGTTGCTACTGGAGTTACCTTCCCAGATAATTCTGTACAAACCACAGCATTTAGTGGAAGTGCAATAACTGTTGGAAGTACTTTCCCAGTTAGCCCTTCAAATGGTGCAATGCATTTAGATACAACAACTTTAAAAGTGTATTACTATTATGGTGATAACTGGGTTCCATTAGCAAATTATGATGATACCGTTTCTATTGTAGATCACAATCATGATAGCGCAGGGTTTGTAGATGGTACATATCAGTACAATGGCAATGGAGTTACGCTCCCATCTTTTATATGGCAAAGTCTTGATGGTGGATCACCAGCAACAACATCTTTTACAATGACAATAGATGGCGGGTCAGCAGCATGACAAATTCTGCTATAATTAAACATAATATGGAGGTAAATCGTGGCAACTAGAATTCAAATGCGTAGAGGTACAACCTCTCAATGGAATGCCGCAGACCCAATCCTTAATGAAGGTGAAATTGGATACAATAGCACTCTTTATTCTTTTAAAATAGGAGATGGCTCAACGCTATGGTCTGAATTAGATTATTATCAAGCATCTGCAGATATTACTCCAGCAGAAATTGGAGCCATTTCTTTATCTGAAAAAGGTGCTGCAGATGGTGTTGCAGATTTAGATGCTTTTCAAAATGTAAAAACAAAAACTGGTGTTGTATTTGAAGGCACTACGGCAGATGATTTTGAAACAACTTTAATTGTTACAGATCCTACAGCAGATCGCACCATTACGTTTTCAGATGCTACAGGCACAGTTGCATTAACAAGCGATATAACAGTTAGTGCATTATCAACAAATACATTTTCTAATAAATCCATTAGTCTTACAACTAACACATTATCTGGAACTCTTGCAGAATTTAATACCGCTTTATCCGATGCAGACTTTGCCACAATTGCAGGAACTGAAACTTTTACAAACAAAACTTTAACAAGCCCAACTATTAATACTCCATCTGTAGGAACATCGTTAACTACAGCAAGTACATCTTTTAATCTTCTTAATACAACAGCAGCCACAGTTAACTTTGCTGGTGCCTCAACCGTTCTGTCAATTGGTTCAACAAGCGGTACTACAACAGTAAATAATAGTTTAATAGTAACTGGAGATTTTACAGTTAATGGAACTACAACTACCATTGATACACAAACACTTCAGGTAGAAGATAAGAATATTGTTCTTGCCTATGGATCTACATCAGATGTAGCAGCAGACGGTGGCGGTATAACATTAACTGGCACTACTAATAAAACATTTAACTGGGTAGATGCAACAGATTCTTGGACATCTTCAGAGCATATGAATCTGCTTACAGGTAAATCTTATAAAATTAATAACGTTGTAATATCAGCAGCCTTACCAGCCCTTACATGGGGAGAAATTAAAGATGGTAAGTCTGAACTTGTAATTAGTTAATTACTTTGTAAAACTAAAAGTTCTTAACCTTTACTTTATGCTTAATGTTTTAAAACAAGCGTAAAAAAATATTATAACAGTGTGATATACTTAGAGTACTCTGCAATATACAGAGTTCTATTATTAATTTTATTGAGAGGTTTACAAATCCAATGTCAGATATCTTTTCTTTTCGTTTACTAGATGATTTTATTACAAAATACAAGAATGCTCCAGCTCCATTTGGCTTTACCGACGCTGGATCAAACTCGTTAGGTGAAATTACATTTATTCGTACGTACTCTCGTGTCAAAGATGACGGTACAAAAGAAAGATGGTATGAGGTTTGTAAGCGTGTAATTGAAGGTATGTACTCAGTTCAAAAAAACCATGCTAAAGATAATAGGCTTCCCTGGAATGATAACAAGGCACAAAAATCTGCTCAAGAAGCATATGAAAGAATGTTTAATTTAAAATGGACTCCCCCAGGCCGTGGTATGTGGGCATTTGGAACTGCTATGACTATGGAAAAGAAAAACTCAGCATCTCTTCAAAACTGTGCAATGATTTCAACAAGAGACATTGACCGCAACGACCCTGGAGCCCTGTTCTCATGGGTCATGGATGCCCTTATGTTGGGTATTGGAGTAGGGTTTGACACAGTTGGTCAAGACAAAGAAATGCCCATCTATGCCCCTACAGAGCCTATAAATACCTATGTTATTCCCGATACCCGTGAAGGATGGGTTAAGTCAGTTCGGATGATTTTGAATTCATTCCTTCGTCAAAATCAAAGTATTCAAGAGTTTGATTATTCTGAGATTCGTCCACTGGGAGCACCCATTAAGGGGTTTGGTGGAGTTGCTTCAGGACCTAAGCCATTAATTGAATTACATAAAAGACTTCGTAAAGTAATTGGCGGCAGAGCAGGAGAAACATTAGACTCTCGTGCTATTACAGATATTATAAATCTTATTGGTACATGTGTTGTTTCTGGTAACGTTCGTCGTTCTGCTACCCTTGCACTTGGCACACCAGAAGATAAAGATTTTATTAATCTAAAAAATGCAGAAGTATTTCCAGAAAGAAACTCGTTTGATTCAGAAAATCCAGGGTGGGCATGGATGAGTAATAACTCTATTGCAGCAACCGTTGGAACTAAATATGAGGACTATGTAGATTTAATTGCAGATAATGGAGAGCCAGGTTTTATTTGGCTTGATGTTGCTCGTAATTATGGAAGACTTGCAGATCCAGCAGATGGAAAAGACTATCGTGTGATGGGAATGAACCCATGTGCAGAGATGGGTCTTGAAAGTTATGAACTTTGTACACTTGTAGAAGTGCACTTAAATCGTCATGATTCCAAGGAGGACTTCCTCAAGACATTGAAGTTTGCTTATCTTTATGGAAAGACTGTAACACTTCTTCCCACACACTGGCAACAAACAAACGGCATTATGCAACGTAATCGCCGTATCGGAACATCACTTACAGGCATTGCATCATTTGCTGATCAAAATGGTTTACCAGTAACTCGTGAGTGGATGGATGAAGGATACAAAAAGATTCGTAGTTATGACAAGCAGTATTCAGAATGGCTATGTGTTCGTGAATCAATTCGTGTAACAACAGTCAAGCCATCAGGATCTGTATCACTTCTTTCTGGTGCTACACCTGGAGTTCACTGGGGTCCTGGAGGAGCATTCTATCTTCGTGCTATTCGTTTTGGAAATACTGATCCAATGCTTCATTTGTTTAGAGCGGCAGGGTATAAGATTGAGAAAGACCTTGTATCAGCAAATACTCGAGTAGTCTATTTCCCAGTAGCATCAGGTCATCCTCGTGCTGAAAAAGATGTTAGCATGTTTGAGAAGATTGGTCTTGCAGCAACTGCTCAGAAGTACTGGTCAGATAATGGTGTTTCTGTAACTTTATCATTTGATAAAGAGACTGAGACAAAGTTTATTGCCCCAGCACTTCACATGTACGAGGGTCAACTAAAGGCAGTTTCATTTTTGCCAATGGGTAATAAGACTTATCCACAACAGCCATATACAGAGATTACAGAAGAAGAATATAACTCTTATATTGGCAAAATAGCAACTATTGACTGGTCTGCTATTTATGACGGTATAGAAAATCTTGATGCCCTTGGAGAAAAATATTGCAACAATGATAACTGTCTTATTTAATACATAAAGTGTAAAAAATGTGTTTGTGGAACATTATGCCAAAATTGCAATAGATCTATGGGACAAGCAAAAGATAACCCCCCAATTCTTAGGCTCTTTGTTGACTATATTGATAGACATAAAAATAAATGACAACTGCTATAATTAGGGCTAAGGAGTAATATGTCTAATCCATCAAACCTGTATGCTGAAAAAGTATATTCAGAACATCCTACTATATTGTGGGCACTTGATGATCAAGCAGATTATATTACCCTTATTTCTGAGTCGCAAAGAAATGCAACTTCTAGTTGGACAGTAACTGGAGCATCTGTAACATCTGGTGTTGGAGTAACTGGAGAACCATTTCCAGATAGCTATACGACTCTTGTACAAGGAAATGTACCATCTGGCTCAACTGCAACTATTAGTTTGATAAGTCCTGATTTAGTTAACTTTCAAGATTTAAATACAACTCTTGGATCTTTTTGCAACGGTACATATTTTTATTCTAATAGTGCATATCTACAATCAGTATCAATAGGATTTAGATATATTGACACAACTACATCTTTACCTATTGAAGAATTAAAATCTTTTACAACTTCCGTTTTTCAAGCATGGAGTTTTGTATCAGATACATTTGATATAGTTGATGAGAATACAGACTTTCAATTAGTAATAAAATTTACTTATGCATCTGGTGGTAGTGCAGGAGATTATGATTTTTATATTAATGGCATAAGCTCAGGACAGTGGTCAGAAGAATCTAACACTACTTCACTTGGAGTAACTCCAGTGTCTTTCCCAGCAAACATTGCTTTGTCTGCAACTCAAGCCGTGCAAGCAGATCCATACGGCATTGCTGGTGAAGTTGGATATTATTTAGTAGACAATAATGCTTTGGTTGCAAGAAATAGCGGAGTGCCTATGGTTTATGGTGCAAGCAATATTACAAGAACTACACCAAACTCTAACAACAAACCATCTCTCATTGTTCCTGGAAAAGGATTTTTAAATAAATCTGGACAATATAAAGAATACACTGTTGAATTTTGGACAAGAATTAACTCAAATGCATATGAGCCAAAAAAAGTATTTGGTCCAATTTCATCTAATGATGGTTTATATGTTGAGTCAGGATTTCTTACACTTGTTATAGGTCAAGAATTTTCTTCACACTTTGTTGGCGAGTGGTTTAGACCAATGCTTATTCATGTTAGAATAATTAGAAACAATGCAACAGTGTTATTAAATGGAGAAGAAGTTATCAATCTTCCAATCAATACAGATACCCTTGTATTGCCTGACATACTTGATGAGTTTGGAGATAGTCAAGACTGGCTTGGTTTTTACTCATACACAGATGTAACTCCAGTTGAAATTGATTGTGTTGCTATTTATCCATACTCTGTTGCGATTAACGTTGCAAAGCGTAGATGGGTTTATGGTCAAGGAGTTCTTTCTCCAGAAGGAATTAACTCTGCTTATGGCGGTAGTGCTGCATTTATTGATTACTCTTTTGCTGATTACACATCAAACTATAACTATCCTAGTTTTGCCAAGTGGGATCAAGGAACATTTGATAATCTAAGAACAACAACAACATCTCTTACAACCCCACAGTATTCTTTGCCAGACATAATTCTTGGATCAAAGACACTGACACAATTGTACACAGACAACAAAGATATACAAGATCCAACAGACAGTAACTTTATAACATTTAGACCAGATAACTCCTGGAACTCAGAAAGATGCTATTTTAACTTTTCAAACTTTAGTGTTTTAAGTGATCCAATACACACTATCTACGGTGTATTTTCATCAAATAATTTATCAACGGAAGAAACATTATTTAAAATTTATAGTCCCCTAACAGGTAATTCTTTTAGTATTAGAAAAGACCTAGATGAGATTCATTATTATCTATTATTTAATGGAGTAGAAGAAGAAATATATACAACAGATATTATTGTATCTGATGAAAAGTTTGCAGCAGGTATTGAGATTCAATCTCTTGTAACTAATTTTGGTGGCAATGTTGCTACATTTTTTGGCAATCAAAATGGATTAAAGATGTATGTTGGTGGAGAAGAAGATATTAATTACCAGTTTACTGGAAAAATATATTCTATAGGACTTTCCACATCTTATAATGCTTTTGAAATAACAAGTAATTTTGAAGACAATGGTATAGCAATCATAGATAGTTATTTAGCAACTGGATCAGCAGAGTCAGCAAATGCAATTGAGCTTCTTCAACATACAGCAAGCTATACAATCTTACCACTGCAAGCATATGGATCTTATTTCTTAGATATTGGTGTTTCTGGATATTGGGAAGACTATATGCCGCTTTCATACTTTGCTCAGTTTGTAACTAACGATGTCGGAAATCAATACTATGATTTAGACTTTTTGCAGTTTAATCTTGGATACCCTTCTCCTACAAAATTAGCGGAATTTGAAACAACAAGTTCTTGGACATATGATCAATTAAAAGAATACTACTCTCACCCAGTTCAAAGAACATACTTGCAATTAGATAATAATTTATTTACTGGCTGGAACAACTATCAAGATATGGCTGAAAGAGCAGAAAAATATTATGAATATGATACAACAGATGCATCTATTAGAAGCTATATAACTTTTCAATATATATCAACAGGAGCAAACGCACCACAAGGATCATTTACAACAGTTCTTCCAGCAAAAGAGGGTGCAATCATTGATATGAATGATTATCCAGACTGGCTATTAACAAAGTTTGAAGTAGTAGACAACACCCTTATCTATCCATCACAAACTGTAGACTTTAACGATCTTGCACTTGTCTATCACCTTGACTTTAATATTCGTGGCATCTTAAGAAAGCCTATTCAGTTAAGAAGATTAGACATTGCATCACAAGCCTTTAATGATAACTCATTTAATCCAGTCGGCACTAGATTTGGAATAGACATGTTCCCATATACTAGATCTGGATTATATTATGATTACAAAGCAAAGAATCCTTTTAGTATTTACAAAGCAAGTACTCCATATCTTTATCTTAATAGAACATCAGGAGTAGAAATTCGTGGAAGTTTTGATCCGCTGGTAAGTCGTGGCATAGCAATACCAATTAATCAAAACGTTGCAGACAACTATCGTATTAGCGCTGCTCAAGTTTGGATGAGATACGATCAAGATGTATTCCCAATAACACCTACTGAAATTTTTGAGATAGAGTATAAAGGTGACACAATTAAGTTCTACATGGTTGCTGATAATCCAGAGGGCACCAGAGCAAGAATTTATGCAAACAGCTCATTAACTAATACACTTTATAATGGAATATCTTATTTCTTAAACGGTTCAATAGTAAGAGAGCCAGTATTAACAGTTAAAGAATGGGCAGTTATGGGGCTTGCCTTTGGCAATGCATTAAGCTTTGATTTATATATTGGAGCAATTAATCTAACTGGACCACTTGTATTTAATAATGTTGCATATTATCAGGCAAACAATTTACAGCAGGTTCAAAGTAATCTTCTTAGACCTTGGCTTAAAGTTCAAACAGACGGCGTAACAAGTTTTGACTGGGAATTTTGGTTAAATAGTTTTAATTGGGAAGGTGTTCTTGTTATTTCTGCATCAGATTTATATGGAGTTCTGCCTTCAGACGTATATAAAACATATATTGGAACTAATAAGATTATTATTGATGATAATGAAGGCATGATCTTTGATTCAGACAAGGTTAAGGTCTATAATGACACAACCTGGACCATTAGATTGGGTACAGCCGTTTAATCTGGTATACTTTAATACATGAATCCGTTAATTAGTCCAAAAACAGGTAAGCCTATTGTAGGAAATGTACGTCGTCAGGTTATTGAAAAGAAATATAACTGGGGCTTGTATGTATATAAAAAATCAGATGGCAAGTGGTTTACAGATGGAGAAGGCAGTATTTTAAATGTACAGTCTACTCGTGGAGACATTGGCCAGATTGCAAAGCTAAGAGATGCTGCAAAGTATTATGGCGATGATGGTGAAGGCGAAGCAGTATTTGTTCCAGGTCTTACAAGAATTACAGAAGAAGAGCATTCAGTTCAACTAGACAGAATGAAGCAAGGATTAATTCCATCTCTTAATGATCTTGGAGCATGGAAAGCAGCACAAGATACACTTCAAAAACATGGAAGAGATGCGTACGAAGCATGAGTCAAGATTATGATTTTATTCAAGCAAGTATTAAAACACAGGATGAACCTGAAGACATATTTAAAGGCAATGATCCATTTGGAAAAGATTGGACAGTTTTAAAAGAATATGTTGGCATTGATCAAAACTTTAAAAGAAAAACATCAAGAAGTGTTTCAAAATCAACATATGCTTATAATGGCATAGAGCCAACTCCACAATATCTTAGTTCTGCCAATGCAATACCTGCTGGAGATGGTGCTGAATCAAAGCAAATTAATCCTGGAACGGTATATAGAAATGGCTATGGCCTATTTGATGTAATTACTCCACCTTATAACATGTATGAATTAGCAAGTTATTATGATACATCTTTTGCAAATCATGCTGCTATTGATGCAAAGGTAGAAAATGTTGTAGGTCTTGGATACCGTTTTGATATTACAGATAGAACAATGTTACGCTTTCAATCAAATGATGATCAAGGTGCAGTAGATCGCGCTCGTCGTAGAATTGAAAAGATGAAACTTGAGATGCGTGAATGGGTAGAGTCACTAAATGAAGATGACTCCTTTACTATCACAATGGAAAAAGTTTACACAGATCTTCAAGCAACTGGTAATGGCTTTATTGAAATTGGTAGAACAGTAACTGGCGAGATTGGTTATGTTGGACACATCCCATCAACCACTACTCGTGTCAGAAGACTAAGAGATGGCTTTGTTCAGATCATTGGGCAAAAGGTTGTTTACTTCCGTAACTTTGGGGCAAACAATAAAAACCCTATGACAACAGATACACGCCCAAATGAAATTATTCATATTAAAGAATATTCACCCCTTAATACATATTATGGCATTCCTGATATTATTTCAGCGGTATCTTCATTAATTGGTGACTCACTTGCTGCTCAATATAATATTGATTACTTCCAAAACAAGGGAGCTCCAAGATATATAATTACAGTAAAGGGTGCAAAGTTATCTGCAGATGCAGAAGATAAGCTGTTTAGATTCTTGCAAACAGGCTTAAAAGGTCAAAATCATAGAACTCTTTATATTCCACTTCCTGGAGATACTGAAAACAATAAGGTTGAATTTAAGATGGAGCCTGTAGAAACAGCCATCCAGGAAGCATCATTTGAGAGATATCGCAAGCAAAATCGTGATGATATTTTAGTTGCTCATCAAGTACCTATTTCAAAACTTGGTGGATCAGATTCTGGTGCAATTGCCGCTGCAATGTCACAGGATAGAACTTTTAAAGAACAAGTTGCTCGTCCAGCACAAGCACAGCTTGAAAAGGTTATTAACAAGATTATTAAAGAAAAAACAGACATCTTAACTCTTAAGTTTAACGAACTTACACTTACAGATGAGATTGCTCAATCTCAAATTATTGAACGATACATTAAAACACAAGTCATGACACCTGATGAAGCTCGTGAATTAATTGACATGCCACCAAGACCAGATGGAGAAGGTAATCTTCCATTTACCATGACTCCAAGACAAGCTACAGATGCAAGAGCAAACCTTGCTGGTAATCGTGAGAGAGATTCACAAAGAGCAAACAACTCTTCAGATTCTCCAGCCACACTTGCAGGCAGAAATCCACAAGGAGAAGGTCGAGCGTCTCAATAATTGAGAAAACCTTAAAAAGGTTTGCTATAATAGGACTGTCATGACTATAAATAAAGCACACTGGATTGCAGATGGTGACAATGTTCGCCTCTCAATGCCCTTTGGTAAAGTAGACCAAGAGCGCAGAATCGTGTCTGGTTTTGCATCACTAGATAACATTGATAAGCAGATGGATATTGTCACAAAAGAAGCGTCAATGAATGCTTTTTCAAAGTTTCGTGGTAATATCCGTGAGATGCATCAGCCAGCGGCAGTTGGCAAAATGGTTGATTTTAAAGAAGAAAAATATTTTGATCCAGGAACAAAAAAGTTTTATAGCGGAGTATATGTATCTGCATATGTTTCAAAGGGTGCACAAGATACCTGGGAAAAGGTTCTAGATGGCACACTTACTGGTTTTTCTATTGGCGGTAACATTACAAAGTCAGATGACTCTTTTGATGAAGGCCTTGATAAATCAATACGCATAATTAAAGAATATGAATTGTTTGAATTATCTTTAGTAGATAATCCAGCAAATCAATTTGCAAATATTTTATCTATTGAAAAAGTAGATGGCAAAAACATAGTAGGAGGGTATTTGTCAAAAACGGAAGTTAGAAATGTATTCTGGGATTCAGATAATGACATTGTATTATTATCAGAAGATAACTCAGTAGACAGCCCAACATCTGGAAAGCCTATGAAAAATATTGGTTTTGTTGAAAAAACAGATTCAGAAAATGCAGAAAAAATAAAGTTCTTAGTTGATAGTGCAAAAGGCATTAGAACAATTAAGATGACAGAGGAGGAAAATCCTATGACAGAAGAAACAACAACAATTGTTGAAGCACAAGGTGCTGAGACAGTAGAGTTGCATGAAAATGTTGAGGTTGCTCCAGAGGCTCCAGCAGTTGCTGTAGAAGAGGCTCCAGTAGAAGTTCCTACAGAGGAAACACCTGCTACAGAGCCAGAAGCAGAAACGGCACCAGAGGCTAAAGAAGCACCTGTTGTTGAAGAAGCGGTTGATTCAGTTGATGCTGTTGTTAACGCAACAGAGGAAGTTACTAAAGCAGTAGCTTCAATCAACGATACTCTAACTAATGCCTTGAGCAATCTAGCAGATACGGTAAAGTCTATGCAGACAACCGTTGATGCTATTACGAAGTCCCTTGAAGCCGTTACAGGTCAAGTACAGTCTGTATCAAATGAGGTAAAAGAAGTTAAGGGTTCTTTCGATGAGTTTGGAAAGCGAGTAGATATGGTCGAAAAAGACACCGCTTTCCGCAAGTCTGGCGATCTAGGCGAGATCGTGCAGGAGCCTGTTCAACAGGTTCAAAAATCCCTATGGGGAGGCCGTTTCCTCAAAACAGCCGACTTATTCCAATAAGTAAAATCACTAGGAGGTGAACAATATGTCGGAAAAAGATATAGTAAAAAATTATCCAGGCTCAACAACACCGCCAGGTCCATTAAACGGACAAGGCGCATTTGCATCTGGTGACATTGGAGGAGCAATAGGCACAAGCCCAAGCACTTCAGATGTCGGAGCGAACCTAGGTAATATTGCAACAGCAAACTTTGGAGCATCAGGACCTAACTCAGTTAGTCCAACAGGTACCCCTGGGGGTATTCTGCAACCAGAGCAAGCACGTCGCTTTATCGACTACGTGTGGGATGCAACAGTTCTCGCCAAAGATGGTCGTAGAGTTACAATGAGAGCAAACACAATGGAACTTGAAAAAGTTAACGTTGGTGAGCGTGTTATTCGTGCTGCTGCGCAAGCAACAAACGAGTATACAAATACAGGTGCAACATTCTCAAAGGTAGAATTAACAACCAAAAAGATTCGTCTTGATTGGGAAGTATCTACAGAGTCACTTGAAGATAATATTGAAGGCGGAGCGCTTGAAGATCATCTAGTTCGCTTGATGACAAACGCATTTGCTAATGATATTGAAGACCTAGCCATTAATGGTGATGGTTCAACTGGAAACTTTCTTTCAATCATGGAAGGCTTTGTTCATAAAGTCCAGAATGATGGAGATGCTCATGAGGCATTAGTTACAGTTACTGATAACAACTGGACTACAGAAGTTATGCAGGACATTATTCTTGCAATGCCACGCAAGTATCGCGCTATCAAGCAGAACCTAAAGTTCTATGCTGGTACAGATGCTTTTCAGGGCATTGTAAAGAACAACGGTACGCTTGCTGATGCAATTGCAGAAGCATTTGCTGGTACACCAGCAGGTACAGCG